>Ga0209972_10000805_pt1 | contig 30381 bp, 32 predicted proteins | sample NOAtaG_7_FD_187302 | JGI IMG/M metagenome (GOLD analysis project Ga0209972, IMG submission 187302) | Freshwater lake microbial communities from Lake Erie, under a cyanobacterial bloom - NOAA_Erie_Diel1S_2200h metaG (SPAdes) (version 2) | ecosystem: Environmental > Aquatic > Freshwater > Lake ...
CCACCGTCAGCCGTCCGAGGGCGTACATCACGAGGAACAGGCCCGACGCGGCCCAGCGCGGCCGCGGCGTCGAGGTGAACCACCAGAGCACGACCGCCAACAGCAGGCCCTCGAGCAGCGCTTCGTAGATCTGAGTGGGGTGCCGGGCCATGCCGTCGACCATCATGACCCACGGCGCATCGCCGGGGCGCCCCCAGAGTTCGCCGTTGATGAAGTTGCCCATGCGCACGGCGAAGATGCCGATCCCGGGCAATGCGGCCGCGAAATCGAAGACGTCCCCGATGAGCCGTCCACGGCTGCGCGCGAACCAGGCGAGCGCCACCAGCACGCCGATGAGCCCGCCATGGAAGGACATGCCGCCGCTCGTGATGCGCAGCGGATACCAGGGATCCTCGGCCCAGAAGCCGAGCCCGTAGAAGAGGACATAGCCGATGCGGCCGCCGAGGATCACGCCCAGCATCGCGAAGAACACGAAGTCGTCGACATCGACCGCAGTCCAGGTCGAACCCGGCCGCGCGGCGCGACGACGTGCCAGCCACCACGCCGCGGCGAAGGCGATGACGTAGGTCAGGCCGTACCAGCGCACCTGCAACGGGCCGAGCGAGAACGCGACCGGATCGAAACCGGGATAGGTCAGCATCGTCGGATTCTAACTACTGGGCCCGGGTGACGCGGCAGAAAAACGCCTTGAGGTAACGGGTCTCGGGGATGGCCGGATGCACCGGGTGGTCCGGGGACTGGCCACCGTGGTGCAGCACCTGCACCGCCCGGTCGACATGCCGGGCGGCGGACTGGATCGCACCCAGCAGCTCATCGGCCGGCATATGGAAGGAGCAGGAACAGGACACCAAGAGGCCCTCGGGCGCGAGGACCCGCAGCGCGAGCTGGTTGAGCTTGCGATAGGCCGCCTGCCCTTGCGGGAACTCCTTGCGGCGCTTGATGAACGCGGGCGGATCGACGATGACGGCGTCGAAGCGCTCGCCGGCGGCCGCCAGCGCCGCCAACGCCTCGAAGGCGTCGTCCCGCAGCAGCGTCGGTGCGGCGTCGGGCTGCGGTGCGGCGTCGGGCCGCTGCGCAGCATCCGCCCATGCTGCCTGCACATGCGCCCCGGCGCGCTCGAGGGCGCTGGCCGAGGAATCGACGCAGGTGACCGCGCCGGCGCCGAGCGCCGCTGCAGCGCTCGCCCAACCGCCCGCATAGCTGCAGACGTCGAGCACGCGGGCCCCGCGCGGCAGGAAGCGCCCGAGCAGGCTGCGGTTGAAGGCCTGGTCGTAGAACCATCCGGTCTTCTGCGCGCCCTGCAGCGGGATCGAGAAACGCAGCACCTCGCCGTCCGGCAGCGTCTCGCGGGCCTCGATCTCCGTCGGCATCTCGCCCGCCGCACAGGAGACTTCGCTCGGCAGATGCTCGAGCGCACGCGCGCCCGAGTCGTTCTTCCAGACCAGCGCCCGCGGCGCGATGACCTCGGCCACCGCCGCCTCGATCTCGCCCCGCAGCCGTTCCATACCCGCGGTGCCGATCTGGCCGACCAGCACATCGCCGTAACGGTCGAGCACCAGGCCCGGCAGGCCATCCGACTCGCCGAACACGAGGCGGTAGTAGGGCTCCGGATACAAGCGCTCGCGCAGCGCGAGGGCCGCGCGCAACCGCCCGGCAAGCCATGCGCGGCCCACCGGCCTGTCGGCGTCACGCGTCAGCAGACGCGCGGCGATGAGCGTCGCGGGATTGACGTAGGCGACGCCGAGCGGCTGGCCGCGGTCGGTGACGACACGCGCCTGCTGCCCGGGCTCGAAGGCCGTGAGGGGCGTGGCGGCGGTGTCGATCTCGTTGCTGAAGATCCACAGGTGGCCGGCGCGCAGACGGCGCTCTTCGCCGCGCCGCAGGCGCAACTCCGGCAGACCCGGACCGCCGGGGGACGAGGACGTCGAGGATGCGTTCAAAAGGGGATCCGCGGGCCGGGAGACCGGCGCGGATTCTAGCGGATGACGGGGCGGATGGCGGGCCGGATGACAGAGCCAGGCTGCGCGGCGTCGGCGCGGACCGGCACCGCCTCATCCGAAGACCCGGTACTGCCGCCGCAGGCTTTCGCCCGGCGCGCCGCCATCTCGGCATGCAGGCGCGCCATGGCATCGGAGCCGGTGGTCACGCAGAGGAAGGGGAAGAGGCCATGCATCAGGCAGGCGATACCGGCGCCGATCATCCGAAGGCCGAACCCGCCCGCCTGCCGCAGGTGGCCGAAGTAGGACTCGCCGACCGAGGCAGGGTGTTCCGTGAAGGCGCGCAACGGTTTCATGGCGCTCAACGATAGCCCTCCGGCGCGGCGACAGGGTTGCGTATCTCTGGACGGCGCCGGTCATCTGAGAAATAATGTTTCTTATATACTAATCTTGACGCAACGGTGTTTCGTGGACAAACTCGATCGCAAGATACTCGAACTGCTGCAGAAGGACGCCGACCTCACCGCAGCCGAGATCGCCGACCGGGTCGGCCTCTCGAAGGCGCCCTGTTGGCGACGCATCCAGCGCCTGCGCGAGACCGGCGTGATCCGGCGCACCGTGGCGCTGCTCGACGCGCAAGCCCTCAATGTCGGCACCACGGTCTTCGTCACCATCAAGGCGCCGAGCCACAGCGCGGGCTGGTTCGAGCGTTTCTCCAAGGTCGTACGCGACCTGCCGGAGGTCACGGAACTGCACCGCATGAGCGGCGACGTCGATTACCTGCTGAGGGTGGTGGTGCCCGACATCGCCGGCTACGACACCGTCTACAAACGGCTGATCGCCGCGCTCGAGCTGCTCGACGTGAGCGCGAGCTTCTCGCTCGAGACCCTGAAGGCGACCACCGCCCTGCCGCTGCACTACGCCAAGCTGGCCTGACCCCGGAACGCGCTCAGTCGGTCTCGATGCCGAGCGCACGCAGCGCCCGGAAAGTGGTGTCCACATCCTCGTGATGCACCGCCTGCCAGCCGCGGGCCTGCGCAGCGACGATGTTCGGGCGCCGATCGTCGATGAACACCGTGCGCGCCGGATCGAGCCCGAAGCGGCGTTCGGCCGCGAGGTAGATGGCGGGATCCGGCTTCATGCAACCCTCGAGGAACGAGGCGAGCGCGTCATGCCCGACCTCGTGGATCCGGTAGCGCTCCTGCAGGTGCGCCCAGTGCAGGTCGCCGACGTTCGAGAGCAGGAAGACGCCGTGGGTGGCCCGCAGCCGCGCCGCCAGCGCGAACATCCGCGGCTCCGGCTCGAACATGTCGAGCCAGGCCCTGCGCACCGCCGCCGGATCCGGCGGGCGCGGCGCGAGCGATGCCACGTTGGCGAGCAACCCCGCGCCATCGAGGCGGCCGGTCTCGTGATCGACGATGCCGATACGATGCGCGACACGCTCGAGATCGTCGGGCTCGTAACCATGTTGCGACAGCAGCGCGAAGAGCGGCGCCGGTCGCAGACGGACGAACACCTGGCCGATGTCGAACACCACCGACCGGGTGCGTCCCGCATCGGCGGCCGGGTCGGCCAGACCGCTCATGCCGGCCACCGCCGCAATTCCAGCCAACCCTCGTCCGAACGCCCGAGCGCGACCGCGAACGGCAGCTGATCGAGCGCCGCGCAGAGCGCGAAATCGCCCTCCGGGGCCCAATCGGCCGCAGGGTCGAAGAATTTGGCCGCGGCGGGGGCGGCGCGCAGACGCGCTGTCAGGTCCGCCTCGTCGAAGGAATCCGCGAAGGGGCCGGCGCCGAGCCGGGTCGCCAACAAGGCCGCGCAGACTTCGTCCTCGACGCAAGGCTCGCGCGCCTCCTGGCCCATCGCGACCAGCGTCACGACGGTCGGGCTGAGCGTGCGGACCGCCGCGACGGTCGCCGCGGCGTTGACGAAGGCGCCCGTGAACACGCGTTCGGCCGACTGCGCCGCCGCTGTGAGGCCTTGGGTGCCGGCGTGGGTGGTGTGGATGATCGTGCGGCCCGCAAGCGGGCGCGCGAGGACTTCCGTCGGCGAGTTGCCGCAGTCGAAGCCCGGCAGCGGCTTCGCGTAGCGCTCGCCGGCGAGCAAGGCCTCAGGCAGGACGGCCTTGAGCGCGCGGGCCTCGTCGATGCCGGCCACCGGCAAGACGCGCGACGCGCCCGCCGCCAAGGCATGCGCCACGAGCGAGCAGGCGCGGAACACGTCGATGATGACGGCGACGCCGGTCGCCGAGGCGGCGCCGGCGAGCAACGATGCGCGTCGGACGGTCAGCCCGCCCAGGCGCGCACCGCGCCGGTGTCGAGATGCACGAACGCGGAACGGCGGTAGTAGCCCACCCCGCCGACGCCGGCCGACACGGCGACATCGCGCAGCGCCGCGCAATCGATGCCGTGCAGCCGCACGTCGATCGCCCGACCCTGCATGTGCAGGCTCTTGCGTGCGACACCACCGCCGCCCGTGCGGCGCAGCATCTCGTTGGTGCGCGCCGACCGATACGCCGAGATGACCTGGTATCGCGGCTCGACGCCGAGCTTGGCGGCGAAGTCGGCCAACTGGTCGAACAAGGCGGGATCGATATCACCGGCTTCGTTGGCGCGATGGTCGCGGAGCAGCCAGTGCAGCTTGGAGAGCGACCCGCGGACGAGGCCGCTGGCGTCGCGGTAGGCCACTTGCAGCGACTCCGAGGTGTGGGTGTTGACGAGTTCGATCCAGCGCGTGAGCGCGCGGCCGCCGGACTGCACGGCGGGGATCAGCGGTTCGGCTTCGGCCGAGCGGGGCAAGGGACACAGCGCGGCACCCGCCGCGGCGGCACCGAGCAACAGGAAACGACGGCGATCGGGTCGCGCAGGTGGGGTCATATGGTGCTCCACTTTTTCGTCTGAGGCCGGGAAGCCGCGGATGCTCCCAGACCTTCCGGCGTGAGGCAACCCCCGAAGAAGATTCTTCCGTGGCTGCGGAACTTCCTGCAGCGGGCGCGGTCAGCGGTCGATGGCCATCACCCGGCCACGGTCCCCGGGTTCGAGGTTCACGGACACCACCGTCGCCCGCGGAAAGAAATTGAACTCCGACGCGCTCGCCCAGGTATAAGCGCCCATGGCGCGACCGACCACGAGGTCACCCTCGTCGAGCAAGGGCAAGGACAGGTTCTCCGCGATCACGTCGATGCTGTCGCAGGTCGGTCCCGCGAGCACCGCCGGCTCGCGCTTGCCGCCGCGCTTGAGGGCTTCGAGCGGATAGCGCGCGTGGTCGAACAGCTGGCCGCTGAAGGAACCGTACAGCCCGTCATCGAGGTAGTACCACCAACGCCCCTCGCGCTGCGCACGCCCCATGACGCTCGCCACGCCGATCGCCGACGGGCCCGCGATGTAGCGCCCGGGCTCGGCGATCACGCGCACGCGCTTCGGCAGCTTCGCGAGCGCGGCGCGCAGCGGCGCACAGAACCCGCCGATCTCGGGGGCGCGCGTGCCGTAGTCGATGGGGAAGCCGCCGCCGATGTCGAGGGTGTCGCAAGGGCCGAGCTTCTCGCGCCGCGCGGCGGCGAGCAGCTTGCCGCACACCTCGATGGCCTCGACGTGCTTGCCCGGATTCGGCGCCTGCGAACCGACGTGGAAGGAGAGGCCCTGCACCGTGAGCCCGAGGTCGCGCGCACGGCGCGCGAGCGCGAGCAGGTGCTCGGGATCGCAGCCGAACTTGCGCGAGAGGTCCGACACCGCGCCCGGGCTGCGGAACGAGACCCGCAGCAGCAGGGCGGCGCGGTCGGCATAGGGGACGAACTTTCGCAGCTCGTCCGGGTTGTCGGCGACGAACACCCGGACACCCCGCGCCAGCGCGGCGCGGATGTCGATGTCACGCTTGATCGGATGAGTGTGGATGCAGAGGTCGGGACCGATGCCCATGCGCGCGACCAGCTCCACCTCGCCGGTGGTCGCGAGGTCGAGGAAACCGCCCTCCTCCAGCACCGTACGCACGACCGCCGGATGCGGCAGCGGCTTGAGCGCGTAGTGCAGGTCCACGCCGGGCAGCGCCCGCTGCAGCTGGCGGAACTGCCGACGCACACGCTCGCAGTCGACGATGAGCAGCGGCGAGCCGAACTCGGCCACCAGACGACGGATCTCGCGCGGCGTGAACGGATCGATGATCGGTGCGCGCGCGGGGCGCTTCGCGGGACGGCGGGTCTTCATGGGGCGCGATGTTTGCACGCCGGCGGCGGCGCGCCTAGCGGAATGTGGCGGCCGCCCGCATGAGGCGATCGCGGACCGCCTCCCACTCCGGGGTGGTCGGCACGGCCTCGACGAGCAACCGGTCGACCCCGCGCGCATCGAGTTCGCGCAAGCTCGCATAGAGCCCGCGCCCGTAGGTCGCGGCGTCGCTGCCGGGCGGACAGGCGAGCGTCGCCACCCGCAGGCCCTCGCCCGCAGCACGCGCGCTGGCGGCGACGAGGCCGCCGGCGGGGACGAGTTCGAGCGGGGTGCGTGGCGCGTAGTGCTGCGCCGTGCTGCCCGGCACGCGCGGCGCCGGCGCCGCGGCGACGCCTGCCACCGGCACGCCGAGCACGGCCTCGAGCGCGGCGCCACCGATCACGCCGGGACGCAGCAACTGCGGCACCGGCCCGAGCAACGAGACGATGGTCGACTCGAGACCGACCTCGCAGTCGCCGCCCTCGAGGATCACCGCGATGCCGTCCGGGAACTCCTCGCGGACATGCGCGGCACGGGTCGGTGACACACGACCGTAGCGGTTCGCGGAGGGCGCGGCGATGCCGCCACCGAAGGCGCGCAGCAGGGCCTGTGCGACCGGATGGGACGGTACGCGGACGGCGACCGAGTCCTGGCCGCCGGTGAGTTCGTCGGGCACGCCAGGCGCCCGTCGCAACACCAACGTCAAAGGGCCGGGCCAGAAGCGCGCCGCGAGCGCCTGCGCGGCGGGGGGCAGGTCGGCGACCCACTGCGGCAGCGCGGCGGCGTCCGCGAGGTGCAGGATCAGCGGATGGTCGGCCGGACGGCCCTTGAGCGCGTACACCTTGCGCAGCGCAGCAGGGTTGCGCGCATCGGCGCCGAGACCGTAGACGGTCTCGGTCGGCATCGCGACCAGACCACCCGCGCGCAACGCGGCGACGGCAGCGGCGATGTCGGGCGCAGCACCCACGGTGGCGATCATGCGCGGCAGTCTACCGCCGAAAGGCGCTGCGGTGAACGCGAGCTGGATGATCGAAGGGTGACCGGAAAGCCCGCAGATCAGTCGCATCACACCACGCCCCCGCCCCATCGGTTGACAGCACACCGCACCCTCGGCAGTGTCTGCCCTCCTGCAGCTCCACCCGGTATCCCGCCGTGAAACCCACTCACCGCAGAGGTTGCGACGGAGCATGAACGACGACGCCCCGCAAGCCGCCGCAGCGGCCCCGACCGCTCCCCGGCGCAACCGCGACGCGCGGCGCGCCGACCGCAGCCGACAAGGCACCGCGCAGCTCGGTTACATCCGCCGCAGGATCCCGGCGGTCGAACTGCTGCACAGCGAGGCGGTCGAGATCATCGAGCACAACGCCGAGACCCTCCTGCAGGAGGTCGGCATCGAGTTCCGTCGCGACCCGGAGTCGCTCCGGCTCTGGCGCGCCGCCGGCGCGGACGTGCAGGGCGAGCGGGTGCGGATCCCGCGCGGGCTCTGCCGGACGCTGCTCGCGACCGCGCCCGCATCGTTCGAGGTGCATGCGCGCAACCCCGCGCGCACCGTGCGCTTCGGCGGCGACGCGACGGTGTTCTCGCCCGTGGGCGGCCCGCCCTTCGTCACCGACCTCGAGCGCGGCCGGCGCTATGCCACGCTCGATGACCTCGTGAACTTCATCAAGCTCGCGCACATGGCGCCCGCGATCCATTTCTCGGGCGGCACCGCCTGCGAGCCGATGGACATACCGCCCGGCAAGCGCCACCTCGACATCCAGTACGCCTATTTCCGCCACAGCGACCAGGCCTGCGAAGGCACGCCCGAGACGCCGGGCAAGGCCGCCGACGCCGTGCGCATGGCCGAGGTGCTGTTCGGCGCGGACTTCGTCGAGTCGCATACCGTGCTGCTCGGCAACATCAACTCCAACTCGCCGCTCACCTTCGACGGCCGCATGCTCGGCGCGCTGCGCGAGTTCGCCGCCCACAACCAGGGGACGATCATCGTGCCCGCCGTGCTCGCGGGCGCGATGGGGCCGGTGACGCCCGCGGGCTGCATGTCCGAGATCCTCGCCGAGACGCTCGCCGGCATGGCGCTCACGCAGCTCGTGCGCCCCGGCGCGCCGGTGATCATGGGCTCGTTCGTGGGCGCGGTGTCGATGCGCAGCGGCTCGCCCACCTTCGGCACCCCCGAGGCGACGCAGATGATCTTCGCGACCGCGCAGCTCGCGCGGCGGCTCGGCGTCCCCTGCCGCAGCGGCGGGTCGCTCTGCGCCTCGAAGGTGGCCGACGCGCAAGCGGGCTACGAGAGCGCGCACACCCTGCTGCCCACGGTGCTCGCAGGCGTGCACCTCGTGACCCATGCCGCAGGTTGGCTCGAATCCGGCCTCGTCGCGAGCTACGAGAAATTCGTGATGGACGCCGACCAGCTCGCGATGATGCAGTCGCTCGCCGCCGGCATGGACCTCACCGAGCGCGGCCAGGCGATGGACGCGTTCCGCGAGGTCGGGCCGGGCAGCCATTTCCTCGGCGCCTCCCACACGCTCGCCCACTTCGAGCACGCCTTCCACCAGTCGACCATCGCCGACTACGCGCCCTTCGAACAATGGGCGGCCGAGGGCAGGCTCAGCGCCGAGCAGCGCGCGCATGGCGTGTGGAAGCGGATGCTCGCCGACTACGTCGATCCCGGCCTCGACCCTGCCCTCGATGAGGCGCTGCGCGAGTTCGTCGAGCGGCGGCGCGCCGAGCTCGGCGATGCGGTGGAAGAGGACTGAGCGCCGCAGGTCACACGGCCGTATCGCCTGCCGTCGCGCGCGCCAGCATCTCGATGGACAGCGGCGCGGACCCTTCCGCCTTGTTGTTGATGATGACCAGCGACTCCCGGCCCCGCGATGCGGCGGCGCGCAGCAGCGCGGCGATGCGGCCGCGCGCGTCGGGATCGGGTTCGACCAGACGGTCGAACGGCGCGTAGGTCGCGCGGGCCTCGTCATAGGCGCGATCGCGGCGCAGCAGCCAGCGGATCACGAGCGGCCCGGCGCCGGGCGGATCGGTCGCGGGATCGACGCCCTGCGCATCCACGGGCGGCATGCGCGGATGGGCGCAGAGTCCGTGCACCGCGCCGGCATCGGCGAGCAGCGCGTGGTAGTCGGCTCCGAGCACGAAGGGATCGCGCCACTCGCAGGCGTAGGTCGGGCCGCGCGGCAAAGCCCGCAAGAACGCCGACAGCCGATCGAGCAGCAGCGCGCGGTGCCGCTGCACGCGCTCGCCGAGCGGCGAGAACTGGAACAGCACCACACCGAGCCGCTCGCCGAGCAGTCGTCGTGCCGGATCGATGACCACACGCGCGGCGTAGTCGGCGTCGAGGAACACCTCGGGGGTGTCACCGAGGAACGCCGGGCGGCGCGCGCTGCGCGGCGTCGTGAGCGCGGCATGCGCCTTCATGAGGAAACGGAAATCCGGCGGCACGGCGCCCGCCATGCGCTCGAGCGTGCGCGGATCGAGCGGCGCATAGAAGCTGCGGTCCACGCCCACCGCCCGCAGCAAGGGATGCCGCGCGTAGGCCGCAAGACCCTGACGCACGAGCACGGTCTCGTCGTACGCCCCGTCGTAGACGATCCCCGCCCATCCGGGGAATGACCAGGTGGAGGTCCCGAAGCGCAGGCGGGACGGCAGCCGCGCCGCGAGCGCGGCCTGCGCCGGGTCGACGGATCGTGGCGCGACCGCGGTCTCGGCGCTGCCGCCGAACAGGTCGGGCTGGGCGTCGGGTCCGCTCAAGCCTCGAGCGCGGTGCCGAAGGCCTGCTGGTAGAGGCGCGCGAACTCGTCGCGGCCGAAGCGGTGGTTCTGGGTGCCGTGATGCGCGATCTTGAGCGACCCCATGAGCGAGGCGATGCGGCCCGTCACCGCCCAATCGAGACCTCGCTGCAGGCCGTAGAGCAACCCGCCCCGGTACGCGTCGCCGCAGCCGGTGGGATCGGCGATCCGCTCGGGCTTCACGGGCGGGATCTCGATGACGCGGCCGCCGGTGTGGATGTGCGAACCCTCGCCGCCGCGGGTGACGATCAGCGCCTCGACCCGGTCCGCGATGTCGGCGACGGCCCAACCGGTGCGCTCGACCAGCAGGCTGGCTTCGTAATCATTGACCGCCACCCAGCGCGCCTGACCGATGAGCGTGCGCAGGTCGTCGCCGCCCAGGAGCGTCATCGCTTGCCCCGGGTCGAACACGAAGGGGATCTCCGCGGCCGCGAACTGCGCGGCGTGCTCGAGCATGCCGCGATGGCTCTCCGGCGCGACGATGCCGAGCGCGATGCCCGCGCTGCGCGGGACCTCGTTCAGGTGCGCCCGGTTCATGGCGCCGGGGTGGAACGCGGTGATCTGGTTGTTATCCGCGTCCGTGGTGATGTAGGCCTGCGCCGTGTACTCGTCGCCCAGCTCGCTGACGAAGTCGAGCGGCAGGCCGTTGTCCTTCATCCAGGAACGGTACGGCCCGAAATCGTGGCCGACCGTCGCCATCACCTTGCCGTCGCCGCCCAGCAGCTTGAGGTTGTAGGCGATGTTGCCCGCGCAACCGCCGAAGTTCCGGCGCAGCGCCGGCACCAGGAAGGCGACGTTCAGCATGTGGATGCGGTCGGAGAGGATGTGGTCCTTGAAGTGGCCCTCGAACACCATCACCGTGTCGTACGCGACCGAACCGCAGATCAATGCCGTCATGCGAACCTCTCCCAGAGCACCAGGGCCCATACCGTCACCAACAACGCGAAAGACGTGAACACCGCCGCCGAACCGATGTCTTTGGCGAGCCCGGAGAGCGCATGGCGCTCGAGGCCGATCCGGTCGACCGTGGCCTCGATGGCGCTGTTCAAGAGCTCGACGATGAGGATGATGAACAGCGGCCCGACGAGCAGCGCGCGCTCGAGGCCGTCCTGGCCCAGCCACAGGCCGACCGGGAGCAGCACGACACAGAGCGCGAGCTCCTGGCGGAACGCGGCCTCCTCGCGGAAAGCGCCCACGAACCCCTTTCCCGTGTTGCCGAACGCGCGCCAGAGGCGCACGAGGCCGGTGGGTTTGGGGCGGTCGCCGATCGTCATCCCGCCATTGTAGCGGCTTGCGGCGGCTTCCACGTCAGTTCGAGCTGCTTCGCCGCCCTGACATCATCGAGCCGGCGTACCGGCATGGTGTAGGGGGCGCCCTTCAGCCTCGCGGCATCCGCCTGCGCCTCGCCGAGGATCGCGGTCATCGCCTCCACGAAGGCGTCGAGCGTGTCCTTGTTCTCGGTCTCGGTGGGCTCGATGAGCAGGCACTCGGGCACCAGCAAGGGGAAGTAGGTGGTCGGCGCGTGGAAGCCGTGGTCGAGCAGGCGCTTGGCCACGTCCATGGCGGTCACGTCGAGCTCGCGCGCCTGCTTGCGCAGCGTCACGATGAACTCGTGGCTGGCGCGCCGGGTCGGGTAGGCGAGCTCGTAGCCCGCCGCGCGCAGGCGCGCCTGCAGGTAGTTCGCGTTGAGCGTGGCGAACTCGCCGACCCGCGCCATGCCCTCGCGTCCGAGCATGCGCATGTAGACGTAGGCGCGCAGCAGCACACCCGCGTTGCCCATGAACGCCGACAGTCGGCCGATGCTCTGCGGCCGCTCGGCCTCGGCGAGCCAATGGAAGCCGCCCTCGCCGCGCGCGACGAGCGGCACCGGCAGGAACGGCTCGAGCCGCGCCGCGACGCCCACCGCCCCGGCGCCCGGACCCCCGCCGCCGTGCGGCGTCGAGAAGGTCTTGTGCAGGTTCATGTGTATGACGTCGAAGCCCATATCGCCCGGGCGGACCTTGCCGAGGATGGCGTTGAGGTTGGCGCCGTCGTAGTAGAGCAGCCCGCCCGCGCCGTGCACGATGCGCGCGACGTCACGGATCTTGCGCTCGAAGACGCCGAGCGTGGAGGGGTTGGTCAACATGATGCCGGCGGTGTTCGGGCCGACCGCGCGCTCGAGCGCGGCGAGGTCGACGTCGCCCTCGCCGTCCACCGGGATCTCCTTGACGATGCAGCCGCACATGGTGGCGGTCGCCGGGTTGGTGCCGTGCGCGGCCTCCGGCACGATGATCTCGTTGCGCGCGAGGTCGCCGCGCGCGCGGTGGTAGGCGCGGATCATGGCGACGCCCGCGAACTCGCCGTGCGCGCCGGCCATCGGGCTGAGCGACACCGCGGCCATGCCCGTGACCTCCTTCAGCATCTCCTGCAGCTCGAACATGCATTCGAGGAAGCCCTGGCCCTGCGACGCCGGCGCGCGCGGATGGCGGGCGAGGAACTCGGGCAGCATCGCGTACTGGTTGCAGGCCTTGGGGTTGTATTTCATCGTGCACGAACCGAGCGGGTAGAAGTTCGTGTCGATGGAGAAGTTGAGCTGCGACAGGCGCGTGAAGTGGCGCACGGCGTCCAGCTCGCCCACCTCGGGCAGCAGCGGCGCCTTGCGGCGGCGCAGCGCATCCGGGATCGCCTCGCGCGCCGCGGCAGCGGCCGCGGGCGCGGCGGGCGGGGACTGCGCGGCGGCGCGGCGGCCCGGCCGGGAGTGCTCGAAGATCGGTCTTTCCAGCGTCTGGTCCATGTCCTGTCCTCCGGGTCTGTCCCTGGGGTCTGTCGGGCGTCGCGGGCGCCGCTCAGGCCGCGCGTGCAGCCTGCAGCGCCTTGCCGAGCGCGCCCGCGTAGCGCTCGATGTCGGCGTCGGTCTTGGTCTCGGTGGCGCACACGAGCAGCGCATGCCCGAGCCCGGGGTGGTCGGCGGCGAGGTCGACGCCGCCCAGGATCCCCTCGGCCTCGAGCGCCCGCAGCACCGCCGCAGCCGGGCGGTCGAGCCGCAGCACCGCCTCATGGAAGCGCGGGCCGGCGAACGCCGCCTGCACGCCCGGCAGCTTCGTCAGCGCGGCCACGAGCTGCGAGGTGCGGGCCATGGACGCCAGCGCGACCTGCTCGAGCCCTGCGGGACCGAGCAGCGTCATGTAGATCGTCGCCGCGGTCATCAGCAGTCCTTGGTTGGTGCAGATGTTCGAGGTGGCCTTGCCGCGGCGGATGTGCTGCTCGCGGGCCTGCAACGTCAGCGTGTAGCCGGCGCGCCCCTCGAGGTCGACGGTGCGGCCGACGATGCGTCCCGGCATCGAGCGCACGAGCTCCATGCGCGTGGTCATGAAGCCGAAGTACGGTCCGCCCGAGGACAACGGCACGCCGAGCGGCTGGCCCTCGCCGACGCAGATGTCGGCGCCCTTGGCGCCCCACTCGCCCGGCGGCTTCAGCACCGCGAGCGAGGTCGGGTTGACGGCGGCGATGACCAGCATGCCCTGCGCGTGCGCCCAGTCGGTGAGCGCGTCGACATCCTCGAGCTGGCCGAAGAAGTTCGGCTGCTGGATCACGAGCGCCGCGATGTCCTCGCCGGCGAGAGCGCCGAGCGCGGCGGCGTCGATGGTCCCCGAGTCGCGCAGGTACGGCACCGTCTCGAAGCGCAGCCCCTGGTTGCCCGCGGTGCTGACCGCCACGCGACGGTAGTCGGGGTTCACGGTGTCGGGGATGATGACGCGCAGGCTCTTGGAGCGCCGGTGCGCGCGCACCGCCATCAGCGCGGCCTCCGCGACCGCCGAGCCGCCGTCGTACAGCGAGGCGTTCGACACCTCCATGCCGGTCAGGCTCGCCATCATGGTCTGGTACTCATGGATCACCTGCAGCGTGCCTTGGCTCGCCTCCGCCTGGTACGGCGTGTAAGCGCTGTAGAACTCGCCGCGCGTCGTGATGGCCCAGACCGCCGAGGGGATGTGGTGCTCGTAGGCGCCGGCGCCGAGGAAGGAGAGCGGCAGGCCATCGCGCCGCGCGCGCCCGGACATCAGGCGGCCGACCTCCATCTCGGAGAGACCCGGCGGGATGCCATCGAGGCCCTTGGCGCGCAGCTCGGGCGGGATCTCGTCGAACAAGGCGTCGATCGACGGCGCGCCGATCGCCGCCAGCATCGCGCGGACATCTTCCTCGGTGTGCGGGACGAAGGGCATGACCTCAACCTCCGGCCGCGGCGAGCTGCGCGCCGTAGGCGCCTGCATCGAGCAGCGCCGCGAGCGCCTCCGGCGAGGCGGGCTGCAGGCGCAGCATCCAGCCCTGCCCGTAGCAGTCCTGGTTGACGAGCTCCGGCGCGGCGCCGAGCGCAGCGTTCGCCGCCACCACCGTGCCCGCGAGCGGCGCGTACACGTCGGAGGCCGCCTTGACGGACTCGACCACCGCGCAGGCCTCGCCCGCCGCGAGCGCGCGGCCGACCTCGGGGACCTCGATGAAGACGAGGTCGCCGAGCGCGGCCTGGGCGTGGTCGGTGATGCCGATCTCGACCGTGCCGTCAGGCAACGGCCGGACCCATTCGTGGGACTTCGCGTACTTCAGGTCGGCGGGGATCCGGCTCATGGGGGACTCCTCCCAAGGGGTCAAAGATCGATGAGGACGCGGCCGTGGCGCACGAACGGCGGGCGCACGACGCGCGCCGGCAGCAGCTTGCCGCGGATGTCGACCAGCACGGCGGCGCCCGCGGCGCGCGGTACGCGGGCGAGCGCGATGGACTTCTGCAGGGTCGGCGAGAAGGTGCCGCTCGTGACCTCGCCCTCGACCGGGCCGGCAGCGGGGTCGGCCGCGGCGGGGTCGGCGGCAGGCAGGACGACCCTTTGATGGCCGCGCAACACGCCGCGCTCCTCGAGCACGAGTCCGACGAGCTTCATGGTCACACCTGCGGCGCGCAGCGCCTCGAGCGCGCGACGGCCGATGAAATCGCGCTCCGGAGGGTCGAAGGCGACGGTCCAGGCGAGGCCCGACTCGAGCGGATGCTTCGTGCGGTCCATGTCGCTGCCGTGCAGGTTCATGCCCGCCTCGAGGCGCAGCGTGTCGCGCGCGCCGAGGCCGCAGGGCGCGACGCCCGATGCGGCGAGCGCGCGCCAGAACGGCTCGGCCTCCGCGGCCGGCAGCATCACCTCGAAGCCGTCCTCGCCGGTGTAGCCGGTGCGGGCGACGCACCACGTGCCGCACTCGCGGGCGAAGAAAGGCTGCAGCGCGAGCGCCGGCGCGCGGTCTTCCGGATCGAGGAGGTCGGCCACGCGCTCGCGGGCGGCGGGGCCCTGCACCGCCACGATGGCGAGGTCGGCGCGCTCGATGATGTCGACCCCGGCCTGCCACGCCGCGGCGCGCTCGCGCATCCACGCGAGGTCGAGGTCGCGGTTGCCGGCGTTCACGACCACGCGGAACCAGCGCTCGTCCATGTGATAGACGATCAGGTCGTCGATGATGCCGCCCGACGGGTCGAGCATGCAGGAGTAGAGGGCCTTGCCGCGCTCACGCAACTTGCCGACGTCGTTGGCGAGCAGGCGGGCGAGGAACGGCCGGGCGCCCTCGCCCCGGATGTCGACCACGCCCATGTGCGAGACATCGAACATGCCGGCGTCGCGGCGCACCCGGTGGTGCTCCTCGATCTGCGAGCCGTAGTGGACGGGCATGTCCCAACCGCCGAAATCGACGGTGCGCGCGCCCGAGGCGATGTGCAGTTCGTGGAGCGGAGTCCTGCGTCCCATGCCCGTGACCTTCCAGGTCTGGGCCTCCGCAAGGCCGAAAAAAGGCGGCAGGGACACCATGCCCCTGCCGCCCCTCTGTCCGTGGACCTGAGAGATGGGGCCGCGCGCGAGGCGGGCCGCTCCCCTTCGGTGGATGGCGACCCCACGGGGACGCGCCATCGCTCTCCAGAACCCGCCTGCGACCTGCCGTTCTTCTGCCTGAGCGATTCCGGGCGGAACTTGCGCCTTCGGCGTCCACCCCGGCCGCTGGGCGGGGGCGGATCTCTCCGGCAAGGTCGGGATACACGGGCGACGGGATATTATCATCTTCGCAGCCCCGGAGGTCGTCCTGATGCCCAAGCCCCGCCTTGCCACCCTCGCCGCCGTCTTCCTGACCGGCCTATCGCCTTTCGCCGACGCCGCGGCGACCACCGCCCCGCGCGGCGCTGCGACCGAACGCCTCTACGCGTTGTTCGATGCCGCTTGGCAAAAGGAGCTCGCCGACAACCCGATGATGGCGACCTACACCGGCGACACGCGCTACAACGACCGCTGGATCGACATGTCCGCGGCGGGCATCGCGCGCCGCCACCAGCACGACCGCGATACGCTCGCCGCGCTGCGCGCGATCCCGCGCGACGGCCTCACCCCCGCGGAACAGCTCGACTACGACCTGTTCGCGCGCGAGTACGAGCAGCGTCTTGCGACCCACGCCTTCAAGCCCTGGCTCTACCAGATCGAGCACATGGGCGGCATCCAGACGCTGTCCGAGACCGCCGAGATCCTGCCGTTCCAGTCGGTCAAGGATTACGAGGACTGGATCAAGCGCCTGCAGGGCGTGGGGCCGCTGGTGGACCAGCACATCGCGCTGCTCGACGAGGCGGTGCGCGAAGGTCGCACGCAGCCGCGCGCCATCATGGAACGCCTGCCGCCGCAGCTCTCGCTGCAGGTGGTCGATTCGCCCGAGAAAAGCCCGTTCTACGGACCTTTCCGACGCTTCCCCGACACGATCGGCGCCGCCGACCGCGCCCGCCTCGACGCCGCGGGTCGCGCGGCGATCGCATCGTCGGTGCTGCCCGCCTACAAGCGCCTGCAGACGGCGTTCAACGCCCGCTACCTGCCCGCCACGCGTGCGACGGTCGGCATCTCCGGTACGCCGCAGGGCGCCGACTACTACCGCGAACGCATCGCCTACCACACCACCCTGTCGGGGCTCACCGCCGACGAGATCCACGCCATCGGTCTTTCGGAGGTGGCGCGCATCCGCGGCGAGATGCTCAAGATCAAGGACCAGGTCGGCTTCAAGGGCACGCTGCAGGAATTCTTCGTGTTCCTGCGCACCGACCCGCAGTTCTACTACAAGACGCCGCAGGAGCTCTTCGAGGCCTACCTCGCGGTCTCCAAGCGCATCGACCCCGGCCTCGTGAAGCTCTTCGGCAAGCTGCCGCGCACGCCCTACGGCCTGCGGGCGATCCCGGCGACCAGCGCCCCCAACACCACCACCGCCTACTACCAGCCGCCGGCGGCCGACGGCAGCCGGGCAGGCTTCTACTACGTGAACTTGTACCGGCCCGAGGTACGCCCGAAGTACGAGATGGAGGTGCTGTCGGTGCACGAGGCCGTGCCGGGCCACCACCTGCAGATCGCGCTCGCGCTGGAGCAGGCTTCGATGCCGCAGTTCCGCCGCAACGCGGGCTACACGGCCTATGTCGAAGGCTGGGCGCTCTACTCCGAGAGCCTCGGCGAGGAGCTCGGGCTCTACCAGGACCCGTACTCCAAGTTCGGCCAGCTCACCTACGACATGTGGCGCGCGGTGCGGCTCGTCGTCGACACCGGCCTGCACGCCAAGGGCTGGTCGCGCCAGCAAGCCATCGACTTCTTCAAGGACAACGCGGCCAAGACCGAGGCGGACATCGTGAACGAGATCGACCGCTACATCGCCTGGCCCGGACAGGCCCTCGCCTACAAGATCGGCCAGCTGCGCATCGCGGCGCTGCGTCGTGAGGCGGAGACCCGGCTCGGCGCGCGCTTCGACATCCGCGCCTTCCACGACACGCTGCTCGCCACCGGCGCGGTGCCGCTTGATGTGATGGAACCGCGCATGCGTGCGTGGATCGCGGCGCAGCAGGCCCCGGAGGCCGCCAAGTGATCCGCCGGCGACGCAGCATCGCGGCGGTCGTCGGCGGCGTGAGGGTCGGCGGCGACGCGCCGATCGTCGTGCAGTCGATGACCAACACCGACACCGCCGACATCGAGGCGACCGTGGCGCAGGTGCGCGAGCTCGCCCGCGCGGGCTCCGAGATCGTGCGCGTCACGGTCAACACCGACGAGGCCGCGGCCGCCGTGCCGCACATCCGCGACCGCCTCGCGCAGTCGGGCGTCACGGTGCCGTTGGTCGGGGATTTCCACTTCAACGGCCACAAGCTGCTGAAGACGCATCCGGCCTGCGCCGAGGCGCTCGCCAAGTTCCGCATCAACCCCGGCAATGTCGGCCGCGGCAGCAAGCGCGACCCGCAGTTCGCCGAGATGATCGAGATGGCCTGCCGCCACGCCAAGCCGGTGCGGATCGGCGTCAACTGGGGCAGCCTCGACCCCGAGCTGCTGACGCGCATGATGGACGAGAACAACGCCTCGCCGCAGCCGCGCAGCGCCAACGAGGTGATGCGCGCGGCGGTGGTCGAATCCGCGCTGCAGAACGCGCAGCGCGCCGAGGAGCTCGGCCAGCCGCATGGCGCGATCGTGCTCTCCGCCAAGGTGAGCGGCGTGCAGGACCTCATCGCCATCTACACGGACCTCGCCGCGCGCTGCGAATACCCGCTGCATGTCGGGCTCACCGAGGCGGGCATGGGCAGCAAGGGCATCGTCGCCTCGACGGCGGGCATCGGCGTGCTGCTGCAAGCCGGTATCGGCGACACCATCCGCGTCTCGCTCACGCCTGAACCGAACGGCGACCGTACGCAGGAGGTGATCGTCGCGCAGGAGATCCTGCAGACCATGGGGCTGCGTTCCTTCACGCCCATGGTCATCGCCTGCCCGGGCTGCGGGCGCACCACCAGCACCTATTTCCAGCAGCTCGCGCAGGACATCCAGTCCTACCTCCGCCACCGCATGCCGGAGTGGCGCAAGGTCCACGACGGCGTCGAGGAGATGAACGTCGCGGTGATGGGCTGCGTGGTGAACGGACCCGGCGAGAGCAAGCACGCCAACATCGGCATCAGCCTGCCGGGCACCGGCGAACGCCCCGTGGCGCCCGTGTACGAGGACGGAGAGAAGACCGTCACCCTGAAGGGTGATGACATCGCCGGCGATTTCCAGCGGCTCGTCGAGGCCTACGTCGCGCGCCGCTATCCGCGCCGCGCGGCGGCGCCCGGCGGCGGGAACTGACAGAGGTACACCAGACATGAACGGACTGACCGACAAGAAGTGCGTGCCCTGCGAGGGCGGCGTCCCGCCCCTGCCGCGCGCCGAATGCGAGCGGCTGCTCGCCGAGCTCTCGGCCGGGTGGCGCCTGTCCCCGGACGGCACGGAATTGCAGCGCGAGTTCACCTTCAAGGACTTCTATCGCACGATGGATTTCGTGAACGCCCTCGCCCACGTCGCCAACTCGGAAGACCACCATCCGGACCTCGCGGTGGGCTATGGCTACTGCCGGGTGCGCTATACGACCCACGCGGTGAACGGTCTCACCGAGAACGACTTCATCTGCGCGGCGAAGATCGACCGGTTGGGTTGAGGTCCGGGGCGCGGCGCGCGACCGACGGCAGGTCGCCGCCCAAGCCGAGCGCGGCCTCGGCGAACACGCGGCGCAGCGCGGCCTGTCGGCCGACGAGCCCGAGCCCGCGCTGCAGGAGCCGTCCCGCGGGGTCCTCGCCGAAGGCGAGGAAACGGTTGATCAGGTCGAGCGCGGCGCTCATGGTCGTGTTGCTGCCCTTGCGCCAGCGTTCGTAGCGTCGCAGCACGCGCAGGGCGCCAGAGTCCTCACGCTCGGACGCCGCGCCTTGCAGCACCTCCGCCAGCGCCGCCGCATCCATCAAGCCGAGGTTGAGGCCCTGCCCGGCGAGCGGATGCACGATGTGCGCCGCATCGCCGACCAACGCGCAGCGCTCGCGCACGTACTCCGTCGCCGTGATGCGCCGCAAGGGGAAGGCGGCACGTGGGCCCTCGAGCCGCAGCGCGCCGAGCACGCCGTCGCTGGCGGCGGTCAATGCCGACTCGAACTCCTCGACCGGCAGCGCGAGCAGCGCCTCGGCACGGCCCTTCGGTACCGACCACACGACCGAGGAGCGCCCGTCCGCGAGCGGCAGCAGCGCGAGCGTCCCGTGCCCGAGGAACCGCTGCCACGCGGTGCGCTCATGCGGGGACCCGCTCTGCACCACCGCCACCACGCCTGACTGGTCATAATCCTGCGTCTCGACGCCGAGGCCGGCAGCCTCGCGCACGGCGGAGCGCCCTCCGTCCGCACCGACCACCAGCGAGGCCCGCCGCTCGCCCTCATCGGTCGTGAGCGTCACCCCGTCCGCACCGAAGCGCAGCGCGCGCAGCGGCGCCACACAGACGTCGCCGCCTGCCGCGAGGAACGCATCGAGCGCGGCACGTTGCACGCGCGCGTTGGCGACGATGTGGCCGAGGTCGGGCTGGCCGAGCTCCGCGGCATCGAAGGTGAGCGAGCCGGCGCCACGCGGCGCTTCGGTGCCTGGCCAGACGTGCATGCGCTCGTAGGCACTGAGGACGCCGGGCGACGCATGCAGCGCCTGCCAGGCGCCCGCGGCACGCAGCACGCGCTCGCTGGCGCGCGACAGGGCGACCACGCGCAGGTCGGACTGCGGATCGGGAGGCGAGCCGAGCGCGGGCGGCAGCCGCGGCTCGATGAGCAGCACGCGATGCCCCAGGGCCGGGCCGTCACCGGACACGCCGCGACACAGCAAGGCGCCGAGGACGGCGCCGACCGGCCCGCCGCCGACGATCGCGACATCGTAGTCGGGTCGAGCCGTGGATCGGGTCATGCGTCAGCCGCCGGACCTGCGCCGCGCGCGAGCCGCGGCGTCCGTCCGCCGAACCCCCAACTGAGCCGCGACAGGGCACGCTTGGCGGTCGGCGACAGGTCGAACAGCAGCAGACCGAGGTCGCGCGCCCAGGGCACGCCTGGCCGCTCGTCCCCGAACAGCTTCACGAGACCGTCGGTGAAACGGACCATGCCGTCGCGGTCGGACACGCGCCGTGCCGCGTACTGCGCCAGCACGGCAGGCGCACCGACATCGACGCGCGTGCCCGCATCATCCGTCCCGTCCACGCGCGGTGTCGCCCGCAAAGCGTCCGACAAGATCTCGGCGAGCGTCGCCACATCCCGCAGTCCGAGGTTGAAGCCCTGGCCCGCCACCGGATGCAGCCCCTGGGCCGCATTGCCGACCAAGGCGACCCGCGCACCGGTCACGGCCGCGGCCCGCACGAGCTTGAGCGGATAGGCGTTGCGCGTGCCCACCTTGAGGAACCGCCCGGCACGCCAGCCGAACGCGCGCTGCAGCTCGGCCAGGTACTCTGCATCCGGCAGCGCGAGCATCCGCTCGGCGTCCGCCGGGGCAAGCGTCCACACCACGCCCCACGCGCCGCCCGCGAGCGGCAGCACGGCGAACGGGCCTTGCGGCGTGAAGCGCTCATAGGCCGTCCCGTCGGACGGCTGTGAGGCCAGCACATGCGCCACGATGGCCACCTGCCGATAGTCCTCGGTGCTCGCCTCCAGGCCCGCCGCCGCGCGCAGCGAGGAACCCGCGCCATCGGCGGCCACGGCGAGCCGCGCGCGCAGCGGCCGCTCGCCGGGGTCGGTCGTCAGCTCGACGCAGTCGGGCCGCAGGGTCACGGCCGTGCAGCGCGCCGGCATCCGCAGATCGAGGCCGGGCAGTGCAGCCAAGCGCTCGCGCAACGCCGCCCCCAGCACGCGGTTGGTGAGCACGAACCCGAACGCGTCGAGATCGAGCGCGGGAGCCTCGAGGCGCGCGAAACCGAAACGTCCGGCGTCCGACACATGGATCCGGCGGATGGGCGCCGCCTGGGGCGCGAGGGTGTCCCACAAGCCGAGCGACTCGAAGACCTGCCGCGAGCCGTTGCCGAGCGCCGTGGTCCGATCATCGAAGGAAGGTTGCCGCTCGGCATCGGCGGCGGTGCTCTCGACCAGCGCGACCTTGAGACCGAGCGGCGCCAGCGCCACGGCGAGGCTCGCGCCGACCAGCCCTCCGCCCACGATCGCCACATCGACCCGGTCGGCGGCGTCGCTGCGGTCCGGGGCGCTCATGACGCCGTCGCCTTCGGCGCGCGCGCGGACCTGCGACGGGGGTTGCGGACGGTGACGGGACCGGGACCTGCGCCAGGCGCGCCGCTGCGACCGGTGGCCATCAGGGACTCGATCTCATCAGGATCTTTGGGTACGCCGGCCGTGAGGACCTCGCGACCCTCGCGCGTCACGAGCACGTCGTCCTCGATGCGGATGCCGAGACCGCGCAGCTCGGGCGGCGCTTCGCGGGCGCCCGGGGCGACGTAGAGGCCGGGCTCGATGGTGAGCACCATGCCGGGTGCGAGGTCGCGCCAGGTGTCGCCGAGCTTGTACTCGCCGACGTCATGGACGTCCATGCCGAGCCAGTGGCCGGTCTTGTGCATGTAGTAGCGACGATAGGCCTCTGATTTCACGAGGGCGGGCACGCGCCCCTTGAGCAGGCCGAGCTTGACCATGCCGGCGGTCAGCACCTGCACCGCCACCTCGTGCGGATGGTTCCAGGACACGCCGGGGCGCACCGCATCGATGGCCGCGAGGTTGGCTTCGAGCACGACCTCGTAGGCCGCGCGCTGCGCCCCGCTGAAACGGCCGTTCACGGGGAAGGTGCGGGTGATGTCCGAGGCGTAGAGGCGGTACTCGCAGCCCGCGTCGATCAGCAGCAGGTCGCCGTCGCGCAGCACCGACTCGTTCTCGCGGTAATGGAGGATGCAGCCGTTGGCGCCGCCACCGACGATCGGCAGGTAGGAGATGTCCGCGTCCGCGCGGTTGAACTCGTGGCGGATCTCGGCGGCGATCTGGTACTCGAACATCCCCGGCCGGCAATGCTGCATCGCCCGCCGGTGGGCGGCGCAGGCGATCGCCGCGGAATGGCGCATCTGCGCGAGTTCGGCGCGGCTCTTCAAGAGGCGCATCTCGTGCAGCGGATGCTCGAGCGCCACGATCTCGTGCGGGGCGTGCCGGCCATGCTTGGCGAGCGCGCGCAAGCCGTTCACCCACCCGACCAGGCGTTGGTCGAAATCGCGGTCCACGCCGACCGTGTAGAAGACCCGCGCGCGGTTCTCCATGAGGCCGGGCAGGATGTCGTCGATGTCGGCGATCGGGAACGCGTCATCGGCGCCGTAGAGGCGACGCGCCCCGACGGGCCCCGCACGACGACCATCCCAGGTCTCGCGTGCAGGATCGCGGTCGCGCACGAACAGCAGGTACTCGCCCTGCGGACGACCCGGCACCAGCACGGCGACCGACTCGGGCTCGCCGAAGCCGGTGAGATAGTGGAAATCGCTGTCCTGGCGATAGGCGTGCTCGACGTCGTTGTTGCGCAGGTGCACCGGCGCTGCGGCGATGATCGCGATCGAGTCGCGTCCCATCTCGCGCATCAGCGCACGACGACGGCGGGCGTATTCCTCGCGGCCGATCGGCGCCGGGGGTTCAGTGGAGCGAGGCGGGGGGGACATCGGGTGGCGTCCGGGTCGGCTCCTCGCGGAACGGCGCGAGCTCCTCGTGCAGCAGCTGCACGGCCACACGCACGAACTCCACGAGCTCGGCATAGGCCTGTTCGTTCTCTTCCTCGGATTCGTCCTCATCGACGCCCACCCGGGTGATCGCGGTGAGGTCGCGCACGACCTCGGCGACCTGCCCGGGCAACTGCTCCGGGTCGGGCAGCGCGCGGGCACCGAGCCCGTAGAGGAATCCTTGGCACCACTCGCCGAGCGCCGGCGCCCGTTCGGCCACCGGCACTTCGTCGTCCGGCAACAACGGATCGAGCAGGTCGCCCGCCTCGAGCGATCGGCGCGTCCAGTCGAAGACGGCCTGCATGGCGCCCTCGGCCGGGCCGGGCGCGCCCTCCGGGAAGACCTCGCGCAGCCAATCCTCGAACGTGAAATCCTGGCCCGCGCAGAACGCCCCGGCGAGCGTGCCATGGGCCTCCGGCAGGTCGGCGAGCGCGCGAGCCTGCTGCATCAACGGGGCGAGCTCGCGGAACGGCGGCGGTGACATGCCCCGAATTATGCCTCATGCCATCGGCGGGGGCGCCGCTCGGGCAGGCACGCGGGCGGCGCGTCGCGAGGGTCCTTCCTCTATCGGCGCCCCCGGCTATACTTTCTTCCCAAGCGATGTCTCCCCCGGGAGACTTCCGACCACGCTCACGCCACCGGGACTCACATGAACGATCGCACGGGCCTCGAAGCCGAACTGCGCCGCCTCGAGAGGCAGGTGGACGACCTGCTCGCAGCGCTCGGCGCGCTGCGCGAAGAGAACCGGGCGTTGCGCCATCGACAGGACCACCTCTCCACCGAGCGCGCATCGCTGATGCAGCGCAACGAACAGGTGCGCACGCGGGTGGAGGCCATGATCGGGCGCCTCAAGACCCTGGAGCACGGTTCGTGAGCGCCGACAAGGACGCCGACAAGGAACTCGCCCGCGTCAGCGTGCGGATCCTCGACAAGGAGTTCATGATCGCCTGCCCCTACGAGCAGCGCTCGGCGCTGCTCGATTCGGCGCAGTTCCTCGACACCAAGATGCGCGAGGTCCGCGACAGCGGCAAGGTGGTCGGCCTCGACCGCATCGCCGTCATCGCGGCGCTCAACCTCACCAACGAGCTGCTGAGGCTGCAGGCGCGCGAGCAGCGCGTCGAAGCCGAGATGGGCGGCCGGGTGCGCGCCTTGCGCGAGCGCATCGACGAGGCGGTCGCACGCAGCCAGCAGCTCGAGCTCTGAGCCGACCCCGCCGCGAAATCCGCGAGCCGCCCGCGCGCCGGCTGGTGTAGAGTGTGCCGGCGTCACCTGCGGTGTTCGATAGTGGATCGGGTACTACCTCTCGACCCTAAGTTGGAACGCCCAGGGGCATCAGGGCTTGCTGCCAGCACTGTGCAAGTCCGCCTCGAGCGGAAAGCCTTACCTGGCGCAGTCCGCCCCACTTGTTGCTCTGTGTCGAGAGCAACGGTCCACGCCGGCACAGGCGGGTGACGTCTCTATCTTCCGCGCGCCGCCCTGCGGCGCGCCGTGTCTGTAGCGGGGGGAGGCCATGGCGGACCCGGCCGTGGACAGCGTGAACATCGACGACCCGACGCGCGACCGTCGCATCCTGCGCCGGCAGGCGCGCGCGGCGCGCGCGGCGTTGTCGCCCGCCGAACGCGACCGCGCGGCGCGGGCGATCTCCCGGCATCTCATCGCGCTGCTGCGTGCCCGTGGTCTGCTCGCCCCCGGTCGGCGCATCGCCGTCTACCGCGCGGTGCGCGGCGAGATCGGCGTCGAGGCGTTCATGGCGCGCGCCCGACGCTGCCACCTCTTCCTGCCCCGCGTCACCGCCCAGCGTCAGGGACGGATGACCTTCTCGCCGGCCGGCTCGCGCCTGCGTCGCGGCGCCTTCGGCATCCCGGAGCCCGACAGCCAGGTCCGCTGCAACGCTCAATGGCTGCACGTGGTCCTGCTGCCCTTGGTCGGCTTCGACGACGCCGGCAACCGCCTCGGATCGGGCGCGGGCTTCTACGACCGCGCCCTCGCCTTCCGTTCCCGCCGCCGTCGCTGGCGCGGCCCGCGCCTCATCGGCATCGCCCATTCCTGCCAGCGCTTGCCGCGGCTGCCGACGCTGACGACCGACGTGCCGCTCGACGCCGTGGTCACGGAAAACGGCTTTTTTTCCCTGTCCGGAGGCCTGTGATGAACCATTGGCTCATGAAGTCGGAGCCCTCCGTCTTCGGCATCGACGACCTCGCAAAAGCCCCGCGCCGCACCAGCGGCTGGGACGGCGTGCGCAACTACCAGGTGCGCAACATGCTGCGCGACGACTTCAAAGTGGGCGACCTGGCCTTCTTCTACCACTCGAGTTGCCCCGAGCCCGGCATCGTCGGCGTGATGAAGGTGGTCAAGCCGGGCTACCCGGATGCGACCGCGCTCGACCCCAAGCACCCCGCGCACGATCCTGCCGCGACCCGCGACGCGCCTCGTTGGTATCAGGTCGATGTGCGTCTCGAGCAGCGTTTTTCCCGAGTGATCGCGCTCGACGAGTTGCGCGCGCACGAGGCCGGCGCGCTGCGCGGATTGCGCGTGCTGCAACGCGGCAACCGGTTGTCGATCACGCCCATCGAGCCCGCGCACTGGCGCTTCATCCTCTCGCTCGTCTGACCCCTTGCTTGTTTTTTGCAATCGCGTGTATATACTCGGCCCCGGGACTAACCATAACTGGAGAACCAACATGGCCAAGGCCAAGAAGAAGGCTGCTAAGAAGAAAGCCGCCAAGAAGAAGTAAGATCCCTCGGGATCTTCGGCGCACGTGATGAAAATCCCGTCGCCGCTTCTATGAATGGAGATGCCCGCGAAAGCGGGCATCTTCATTTTCGGACCTCGGAAATGCAGGAAAAACAGGGAAAAGCAGCCATGTCCGATGCAGCCCGCGGCAAACAGGCGGCGGCCGAAGCCGCCCTCGAGTTCGTCACCGAAGACACCGTCATCGGTGTCGGGACGGGCTCCACCGTCAACTTCTTCATCGATGCGCTCGCCGCCCGGCGCGGCCGGATACGCGGGGCCGTCTCCTCCTCCGAGGCCTCCACCGCGCGCCTCAAGGCCGCCGGCATCGAGGTGCTGGACCTCAACGGCACCGGCGACCTCGAGCTCTACGTCGATGGCGCGGACGAGACCGACCGCCACGGCCGCCTCATCAAGGGCGGCGGCGGCGCGCTGACGCGCGAGAAGATCGTCGCCGCGGCCTCCCGCCGCTTCGTCTGCATCGTCGACGACTCGAAAGTGGTCGACGTGCTCGGCCGGTTCCCCTTGCCCATCGAAGTGATCCCGATGGCGCGCTCCTATGTGGCGCGGCAACTCTTCCGGCTCGGCGGGCAACCGGTCTGGCGCGAGGATTTCCTCACCGACAACGGCAATCCCATCCTCGACGTGCATGGCCTGCGCATCCTCGATCCGCCGGCGCTCGAAGCCTCGATCAACGGCATCGCCGGCGTGGTCACGGTCGGCCTGTTCGCACAGCGGCCGGCGGACATCGTGCTCGTCGGCGGCGCGGGCGGCGTGCGCAGACTGAAATGACCGGCTATACGCCCCCGGCCGTCTGGACCTGGAACAAGTCCTCCGAGGGCCGTTTCGCCCAGATCAACCGCCCGACCGCGGGCGCGACGCATGACCAGGCCTTGCCGGTCGGTCGGCATCCGCTGCAGCTCTACTCGTTGGCCACACCGAACGGCGTGAAAGTGACGGTGCTGCTCGAAGAACTGCTCGCGCTCGGGCACAGCGGCGCCGAGTACGACGCCTGGCTCATCCGGATCACCGAAGGCGACCAGTTCGGCAGCGGGTTCGTCGGCCTCAACCCCAACTCCAAGATCCCGGCGCTGCTCGACCGCTCGACCGATCCGCCCACGCGGGTGTTCGAGTCCGGGGCCATCCTGCTGCACCTCGCCGAGAAGTTCGGCGCGTTCCTGCCGCCACCCGGCGCGGCCCGCACCGAGTGCCTCAACTGGCTTTTCTGGCAGATGGCGAGCGCGCCCTATCTCGGCGGCGGGTTCGGCCATTTCTACACCTACGCCCCGGTCAAGATCGAGTACGCGATCGACCGCTTCGCCATGGAATCGAAGCGGCAGATGGACGTGCTCGACCGGCGGCTCGCCGAGGCACCCTGGCTCGCGGGCGATGCGTACTCCATCGCCGACATCGCGGTGTGGCCGTGGTACGGGATGCTCGCGCTCGGCGAACTCTACGGCGCGGCGGAGTTCCTGCAGGTGCAGGACTATCGCCACCTGCGCCGCTGGGCGGAGACCATCGCCGCCCGCCCGGCCGTGCAGCGCGGCCGCCGGGTCAACCGCACCTGGGGCGATCCGGCGGGACAGCTCGCCGAGCGGCACGACGCCCGCGACTTCGACGCGCCGTCGCCCGCCACCGGCTGACCGCCACCGGCTGACCGCCGCAGGCGCTCGCCCACAAAGAAAAAGGCCCGCATCGTTCGCACGATGCGGGCCTTTTTGTTGGCTGGGGGACTAGGATTCGAACCTAGGTAAACGGAGTCAGAGTCCGTTGTCCTACCGCTAGACGATCCCCCAAAAGTCTCCCGAGGGTCGGACCGCGTCCCGGGCGCTGCGGATCAGCGCTTCGAGTACTGCGGACCGCGACGGGCCTTGCGGCGGCCGACCTTCTTGCGCTCGACCTCGCGGGCATCGCGGGTGACGAAACCGGCGACACGCAGCGGCTGGCGCAGCGTCTCATCGTACTCGATGAGCGCGCGGGTGATTCCGTGGCGGATGGCGCCGGCCTGGCCGGTGATGCCGCCGCCCGCGACCGTGACGTCCACATCGAAGCGGCCGAGGGTCTCGGTGAGCTCGAGCGGCTGGCGCACGATCATGCGGCCGGTCTCACGACCGAAGAAGTTCTCGATGGTGCGCGCATTGATCGTGATACGGCCGGAGCCGGGCTTGAGGTACACGCGGGCCGTGGCGGTCTTGCGTCGGCCGGTGCCGTAGTTCGTGGCGGGCATTCAGGATTCCTGCGCTGTTCGGTCAGATGTTGAGGGGCTTGGGCTGCTGCGCGGTGTGCGGGTGCGTGTCGCCCGCGAACACGTGCAGCTTGCGGTACATGCTGCGGCCGAGCGTGGTCTTCGGCAGCATGCCCTTCACGGCGAACTGGATCACCCGCTCCGGATGCTCCTTGAGGAGCTTCTCGAGCGCGATGGACTTGATGCCGCCGATCGCACCGGTGTGGTGGTAGTAGATCTTGTCGGTCATCTTGGCGCCCGTGACGCGGACCTGGCCGGCGTTGAGCACGACGATGTGGTCGCCCATGTCGACGTGCGGGCTGTAGTCGGCCTTGTGCTTGCCCTTGAGGCGCAGCGCGATCTGCGACGCCAAGCGCCCGAGGGTCTTGCCCTTGGCGTCGACGACGAACCAGTCTCCCCGCACGGTGGCGGGCTTGGCGAAAACGGTGCTCATGTCTGGATCTCCGCCCGCGACGGACCGGAATGCCCGGAGCCGCGAGTCCCGAAAAAGGGGGCGAAGTTTACTCAAGCTGCGGGGGGTTTGCAAAACCCCTGACGCCATCGCCGCCGGCACCGCGCAAGGATCGGCGGTCCCCTGAGGGCGAGACGGTCGCCTCCCTTCGCCTGTCCACCCTGTGGACGCGCTATGTAAAACGACGCCCCAGGCCCCCGCCCCACCCTCAAGAAGCGCCTTGAGCCGGTCGATTTATAATGTGCCATGCGCGAAGACCATCCCATCGACCCCCTGCTGATGACGCTCGACCGGGCGCTGCGGGCCGTGTTCGTTCCTCCCCTGGCGAACCGGCCACTGCCCCGACCCACGGGCGATCCCTCCCTGCCGGAGGCCAGCTTGACGGACGCCGAGCGACGCGAGTCGGCGGCCCTCATGCGGGTCAACCATGCGGGCGAGGTCGCCGCGCAGGCGCTCTACCACGGTCAGGCCGCCTTCGCCGCCCGACCCGAAGTGCGCGACCTCCTCGAGAAGGCGGCGCACGAAGAAGCCGACCACCTCGCCTGGTGCGAGCAGCGGCTGCGTGAACTCGGCTCACGACCGAGCCTGCTCGGACCGCTCTGGTATGCCGGCTCCTTCGCGATCGGCGCCGCAGCCGCGTTGGCCGGCGATCGCACCAGCCTCGGTTTCGTGAGCGAGACCGAGCGCCAGGTCGAAGGCCACATCGATTCGCACCTCGCGCGCCTGCCGGCCCACGACGCGCGCAGCCGCGCGATCCTCGAGACCATGCGCCGCGACGAGATCGAGCACGGCTCCGAGGCGCGCGCCGCCGGCGGCGCCGAGTTGCCGCCGCCGGTCCGAACCGCGATGCGCGCCACCGCCAAAGTCATGACCACCACGAGCTATTGGCTATGACCACGCCCGCCGACCGAAACCCGGTGCGCACGCTGCCGACGCGCACGGTCGCCGCGCCGTCACCGGGATTGCGCCTCTTCCTCGAGCATTCGCGCCGCCGCGTGGTGCCCTCGCGCACCGTGCTCGTGAGCGCGGGCGAAGCGCCCGAGATCCTCTTCCACGTGGTCTCCGGATCGGTCGAGGTGCTCATCGAGGATGCGGAGGGCAACGAGATGGTGCTCGCCTACCTCTCCAAGGGGCAGTTCTTCGGCGAGATGGGTCTGTTCGGCATCGACCGGCGCACCGCCTTCGTGCGCGCCCGGGGCCGCACCGAGATCGCGGAGATGCCGTACGCGCGGTTCCGCCGCTTGGCGGACGAGTCGCCCTCGCTCACCCTCGAGATCGCGACGCAGCTCGCATTGCGCCTCGAGCGCACCAACCGCAAGCTCGGCGACCTTGCGTTCGTCGACGTCAGCGGCCGCATCGCCCATGCGCTGCTCGATCTCTGCAGCGAACCCGAGGCGATGACCCATCCCGAGGGCATGCAGATCCGCGTGTCCCGCCAGGAGCTCTCGCGCATCGTCGGCTGCTCGCGCGAGATGGCAGGACGGGTGCTGAAGGCGCTGGAGGGCCAAGGGCTGCTGCGCGCCCAC
>Ga0209972_10000809_pt1 | contig 30361 bp, 31 predicted proteins | sample NOAtaG_7_FD_187302 | JGI IMG/M metagenome (GOLD analysis project Ga0209972, IMG submission 187302) | Freshwater lake microbial communities from Lake Erie, under a cyanobacterial bloom - NOAA_Erie_Diel1S_2200h metaG (SPAdes) (version 2) | ecosystem: Environmental > Aquatic > Freshwater > Lake ...
CTTCGCCCATAGAGTCAAAACTGCCATCGGAGCCACACATACAGACTGAAGCTGTCACCATGAGGTTACAAAAAGCATTTGCTTGATTAGTAATCTGCCAAGAATGACGAATTGGAGCAGTATATCCAGCGGTGCGAATCATGATTTCAGCACCTTTATAGGCACATTCTCTAGCCATTTCTGGAAACATGCCATCATGACAAATAATTAGAGCGAGAGTGCTACCATTTGGACCTTCACAAACAGGAATCCCCACATCACCAGGTTCCCAAGGTTCGACAGGAACCCAAGGATGTAGCTTGCGATAGTAAAGCTTCAATTCTCCCTGATTGTCGATGATAAGACCACTGTTGTAGGGATTACCTTGAGGATTGTATTCCATTATGGAAAAGCATCCCCAAATATTATTATCAATACAAGCTTGTTTAAAAGCTGCAACCTCTACCCCGTCTAATTTACACATGATGTCTGGATTTGTATCCATTGACAAACCATGCAAAGAGTATTCAGGAAATACCACTAAGTCCATAGTTGGCATGTTTCGCCTTGCTTTGGCTACCATCTCACAAATACGTTTGGTCTGGGCTGCTAAGTCTTGCTGGGTAACAACTGTTGGTAGTTGAAGTTGCACCATCCCTAGGACTACTCCATTAGGGGTTTTATTTAGGCCGCCAAGTCCACTCATGAATATTTCTCTAGTTTCTCGAATTTACGTGGTTTATTATTAATGGTACATGGAAGAAAAATAGTATTTTTTGATAGATAAACCTAATTACCAAAATAAAAAATGGTTGGTTCTAACGTTATTACTACAGCAATTTCTGATCAAATGAACCACAAGTAAATTTTTGAGAGTATTGCAAAGCAACACTTTCAAAAATTTACTTGGTTTGGTTTTGAGAGCAAAGCGCTGTAAATTATTGGACAAGTCAGCAGCTAGCAATTTCAACTTTGGTCTTCTAAATATTCGGTAACTGCTTGCAAATCGGCTAAACCTCGGTTGAGCAGATCGCACATTGCTTCATTGAGTTTAGGATTTTGGAATGCGACTTCTTGAATTGCTTCTAGCCATTTGGACATCGGCACATGACGCACAGCTTCACGAAGTCCCATGTTTGCCAAAATGCCGAGATAAAATCCTGTTAAGTCTTGTCCACCATAACCATAGAATCCACTCCATAACTCTAGTTTTTCGGGTGTGTATTCAAAGTATTGATCGGAGGTGATTGGGGTGCGATCGAGTTGGGGTTGGGGGAGGGGTGGTTGAGTCATATTTTGTCCTATGAGAATGGATTGCCAAATGCTCTAAAGAATATATCTTCGGCAAATGTGAATAAGGTAATTCTGGAGTTGAGAATTAAGGTTGACAGGAAAATAGGTATTCTTTTTGTGAGGAGACAAAAAGCAATATTGACAAAATGACACAAGTTCGATAGCCTTGATTTTATCAACTTGTACTATTTTGCTAAAATACAGGAAGAAAAGATGTGTTGATAGAATTTAGAGTCTCCAATCATAGATCAATAGGTGAAGAGCAAATATTAAGCCTTGCGCCTGCACCAAAACAGAAAGAGCATCTGGATAATATTATTAAAAAGGGCAAACATGAGGCATTGAATGTTGTAGCTATTTATGGTGCTAATGCAAGCGGTAAATCAAATTTACTCAAAGCTATGGGCATCTTAGATTCGATTGTTAATGTATTTGGTCATTCATCTACCATTAGAAAACTACCTTACGATCCTTTCTTGTTAAGAGATAGTTGGCATGAGAAATCAACCTCTTGCGAAATTACATTTGTGATTGCAGAACATCGCTATCGATACGGATTTGAATTTGATCAATCAGGAATAATTTCTGAATGGTTGTTTAGAAAGTCTGTAGGAAGAGAAGTCAATCTGTTTCAAAGAAGTCGCGATATTATTGATGTATCTTCAGGGCTAATCGGTTCAGCAAGGGTTATCGATGCAGCAATAGATGCAACTAGACCTAATGCATTATTCTTATCAACTTGCGACTCTTTTAATATTAAAGAACCTACAGATATTCTTCAATGGTTTGCAAACTACATTGTCATTGATGGTCTAAACACAGCAAAAGATGCAGTAAAAACTGTCAAATTATTTCAAGATGAAAGATATCGTAAAAAGATTAAAGATTACTTTGATGAGATGGATTTCGATATTGTTGATTTACAAGTTAATTCTGAAGAATTATATAATGGAGACTTAATATATGAAGTTCTTTCAAGTCACTATATCTACGATAAAAAAGGTATCAAGACTAATGCCTTGGCAACTTGGAAAATGGAAGATAAGGAATCATCTGGCACTAGAAAGTCCTTTGATTTGTGCGGTGCAGTCTTATGGACTCTAGATAAGGGAGGAGTATTGATAATTGATGAGGTTGAAGCTAGTATGCATCCCAAGATGACACTTTATCTTATTAATATGTTTTTGAATAAAGACATCAATATCAATAATGCTCAATTAATTTTCGCCACTCATGATACTAATCTATTATCCTATGCCGATCTGAGAAGAGATCAAATATATTTTGCGGAAAAGAACGAATGGGAATCAACAGAATTTTATTCTTTATCTGACTTTGTATATCTTGATAAAAATTTTTCTAATTTGAAATCAACAAAGGAGAGACCTGATACGGATAAAGAAAAAAGATATTTTGAGGGTAGATATGGAGCAGTTCCTATTTTAGGGAATTGCAATCCTATGCAGGTGAGAGAAAATGGCAAGGAAAGGTAACTTAGACAAGAAAGCAGCTAGAGATTTAACCAAGCGTCCAGAGAGATTACAGAGATACAAGTATATCTTTCTAATTGTTTGTGAAGATGAAAGGACTGAACCAGAGTATTTTAGTCAATTTATCAATCTATTCCCTCCAAAAACATTATATCTTAAGCCGATTGGTGCTGGTAGAGATTCTTTAGGTGTGGTAGAGAGAGCAATTCAAGAGAAGGAAAATTTGAGTAAAGAAATTCAAAAAGAAATTGATTGTGTTTGGGTCGTTTTTGATAGGGACGATGCTCATTTAGATAAAGCGAAAAGAGCAAGATTTGAAAATTCTTTACGTAAAGCTAAACAAAGCAAGTTTGAAGTCGCCTATAGCAATGAAGTTTTTGAACTTTGGATTCTGCTCCATTTGGAAGATGTCTATTGCTCATCTTGTTGGACTGATGACAATCTTGTTAAATATCCACCGATGCATCGAGATGAAATATATTCAAGACTTCAAGAAGCAATAAAAAAATATCCAAGTTACTCTAATTTCATATACAATCATCGTAAATCATTAAGAAATCAGAAAAATATCGTTGAGGTAATACAGGAAATTGGTGATGAATTCGAAGCAATTAGAAGGGCTAAAGTCCTTTTAGAAATTCAACCTAATGTTGTACCGTTGATTGCTAATCCGAGTACAAAAGTGCATTTACTAGTTCAAGAGATAAGAAGATGGGCAAAATTTTATGCTCCGTAATCAGTAACTATGGATCAACAAACGACTTAGCTAAACTTTTGAACGAATGCTCTGTCGGTAACATCACCCCCAATTCCCAGTGAGCGCGAAAACTAAACTACACGTAGATCTCGAACGTTACGGACTGCGATCGCCTCGCTTTCTCTAACAATTTCACCATGCGCCCGAAGTTCTCATGCTCCTGCATGATTGGCGATAGAACGTTGATGATGTAACTTCCCTGTTCCGTTTCGCCTACACGGAGTTTGTGCAGATATTCTCTTACTTCTGCAAACATACCACCGCGATAAACAGAACGCGGCTCGATAGTTGCCGAAGCGACAAACTTCATAATTTTAGAAGTTGCTTCATAAAGGCGCACGACTTCATCAATCGGAATCGTGCCGCCAATAATATCTGGACTGTCGATGCGGATCTTAATCAGATCGGTTGGTTGTAAAAGTAAATCGTTTAAAATTTGTTGGCGATCGCGATGTTCGGACAGTTCGAGTACATCGATTATTTCGCAAACCCTAGTTTTATAATCGCGAAGGCGATCGCTTTTAGGCAACAGAACTTCTAATTCTTCACCACGATGCCACACAGAAGCATTTCCCAAAAAATCTCCAGACTCTTGCCAACCCCTAGCCCTGAGATATTGACTGAGGGTTTCAGGACTAATTGCTTTTAATGTATTTGCAACTGAAGTTTTAGCAATCATGGTAGCTCTCCCTGCGCTAGTCTTTGCATCATCGCCTGTAAAGCGAGAACCGTAAACTGATTTTGACGCGGTATTTGTATTTTAATGTTTTTTGTGTTGCTTGTCGCGGGTTTGCCCCGCAATAATAGCCAATAGCCGCAACGCCGCATACAAAGCTCGGTTTCAGAATGCTCCTGCCAGTCATCAGCAAGATCGGGGACGAGAACAACGACAAGAATGCGCGGAATGACAAAATTATCGGCTCGCCGCTCTTCGTAATTTTTAAGCTTAAACGAAAAAGAGAGGCTATCTCCAAGCGGTGTTGGGGCTGCGGTGCATTTGAGTTGCAGTTCTAATCTGGGCGATCGCATGGTTACAACACCATTAGCCAGAGAAGTAGTCCGCGCCGCGATCCCAAAATCAACGCTATCCTCATCTGGACTAGGTTTGTAAGTGCCATATCCTGCGGTTGCGGCTATAGCTAGGACATAAGCATCGCTAAATTTCTCTTTTTGTGAGCTTAAATCCATGAAATCTATAAATTCCCGCCAGAGCGATTATGCCACATGCTCCCATTATCCAAACCCGTAAGGTTGCGCCCCCTGCAGGGCGCAACCTTACGGGTTTGGGTAATTTATTCTGCACAAGTACTTAGTTTTGGGCGATCGCTGTGACAACCTGTGTGTTTTGGGCAACTAGGCAAGCCTGTCAAAAAGATGTAATAATTTGTAACAGAATTAACAAGCGATCGCTTAAACATATATTCAAAACGATCAAACCCATGGAACCCGAATCAATAAATACGGAAACCTCTGCATCAGAAACTAAACCCGTAATAAATATCACCATAGTTGAAGCCTCTGAAGCTGACGAAGAGCTGCATCGTCATGAATGTGGCGTATGTGGCTATATATATGAACCATCTATCGGCGATACTAAACGCAATATCCCTGCTGGTACAGCCTTTGAGACCATAAGTGAAGATTGGCGATGCCCTGTGTGCAACACCAAGAAAAAAGCCTTCTCAGATATTGGTATTGCCTCCAAGCCCTCAGGCTTTACCGAAAATCTCGGCTACGGATTTGGTGTCAATGTCATGACCCCAGGTCAAAAAAATCTACTCATATTTGGCTCTTTAGCCTTAGCAGTAGCATTCTTTATCAGCCTCTATGCCTTGGATTAATTTATTCATTCGCAATTTTAATTAGCATCACAACCATCATTATTTTTACCAGATTTTTATGAAAAAAAGCCTAAAACGCTTTCTTAGCTCCTTCTCGATTTGTGTATTACTTATTTGCTTAACCTTATTGGGCAATATTCCTAGCGCCTTTGCAAGTAGCGGTAGTTGGCATAAAGTTGAACTTCCAGTAGCAATTACGCCCCTTGATTTATGGTTTGACAAGTCTGAACCTAATCATGGCTGGCTCGTTGGTACTGATGCAACTTTGCTCGAAACCACCGATGGCGGTAACACTTGGGAAGAGCGCAAACTTGATCTTGGTGATAGTATTTATCGCTTCTCGTCGGTTAGCTTCTCTGGTGCTGAAGGCTGGATTACGGGACAACCTGCACTGTTACTGCATACCACTGATAGCGGTAAATCTTGGTCACGGATCGGACTTAGCTCTAAGCTACCTGGCGATCCCTTTGCGATCGTTGCTTCTGGTAAAAACTCTGCCGAAATGGTTACAGATTTGGGTGCAATCTATGCCACTGAAGATGCTGGACAAAATTGGAGAGCCTTAGTTACCCAAGCCGTTGGTAATGCTCGTAACCTCAACCGTAGCAAAGATGGTCGTTATGTTGCCATCTCAGCAAATGGCAACTTTTATTCCACATGGCAACCAGGTGATATGACGTGGATTCAACACAATCGTAATAGCTCTCGCCGTGTGCAGAATATGGGCTATACGCCCGACAATCGACTCTGGATGTTGAATCGTGGTGGTCAAGTCCAGTTTAGTGAAGCTGGTGAATTAGATACATGGGAGAAAAAGCAAACTCCTAGAGAAGGTGGTGGATTTGGACTGTTGGATTTAGCTTATCAAGATGAAAATAATGTCTGGATATCAGGTGGTAGCTCCAGATTGCTCCATAGTGAAGATGGAGGCAAAACATGGAAACGTGATATGTCTGCGGCTAATGTTGGCGCTAATCTCTATCAGATTGCCTTCTTTTCACCCGATCGCGGTTTTGTAATTGGACAAAACGGCACATTACTTGCCTATTCCCCAGATTAAGTAAATAGAATCCTTTCGCGAGATTATTTGTTAAAAAAATAGGTTGAGGCTCTTTGTGCCTCAACCTATTTTTTTCTAGCTGTAAAAAAAACAAAAGTAGAGTTGTGGCGCGAAGCGCTGCAAATTCTCTTTTAGGCTTTATTCTGACTTAGTGAGGGCTTTTAGGAAAGAAATGGTTCTATTTAGAACCATTTCTTTCTATCTTCCTAATTCGTGCAGAGCGTTAATCGTATCCGCACATCTTTGTGTATATGCTTCTAAAGTCGCGCGATCGCTTGCTTCAGGTGGTGGAAGTAGCTCCCCGATCCTGACCGTGACAGGCTGAAATAACTTTGGAAATTTTGCCCCCTTCGGTAAAATTGTTTCTGTCCCCCAAATACTAATTGGCAAAAATGGAGCTTGAGTTTTTGCCGCAATCATTGCAGCACCCAACTTTGGTTCTGTTACCCGTCCATCCAAAGTACGTGTGCCTTGCAAAAAAATACCCGTTGCCCAACCTTTCTCAATAGAAGCGATCGCAGCGCGGATTGCAGCGCGATCGCCAGCTCCACGCTTAACTGGATAAGCTCCAAAGGCGAGAATTGCTTGTTTGAGCACAGGTATTTCAAATAATTCCTCTTTTGCCATAAATGCGACAGGACGACCCATGCAACTACCCACAATTAGAGGATCGAAGTCACTAGCATGATTACTAACGACGATAAGATTGCCTGTGAGTGGCACATTCTCAGCACCATAAATTCGCTCTTGATAAAACAAATACAACAGTGGTCTAACTACCAGCCACTTGAACATTTTATATAAGAAAGGATTGCCACCTTTATCTTTTGAACTGTTAATAGCACCAGTATTTGCACCAGTATTTACATCAGTATTTTTGATTTCAGAGCTTTTATCGTGTTCCATTTAACAAGTTCCTACAACATTTCTTTAACAAGCAAATTCAATTTGAGCAGCAGAATTATTGCTATTTTTAATACTCAAATTAAATTTGCTGCCATTGTTCGGGCGTATAAGTTTTGAGCGATAGGGCATGAATCGTGGTTTGCATCTGATCGGATAGAGCTGCATAGACCATGCGATGCTGCTGCATCATGGTTTTGCCTGCAAAACTAGCAGCAACAACGATCGCATCAAAATGACCACTCCCGACTGGGGCATTCATGCGTCCTTGGTGGTGCTTATGCAAATCACTGCGATCTTCAATTTCGACAATTGTTGCACCGATTTTTTCTTGCAAAATAGTTTTGATTGTTGCTGTTACATCCATGTTTTTGCGATGGCAATGTTTTGACCTAGATTACTATATCGTTTTGCAAGCACTCTAATACAGCGTGGTGAAGCCCAAAAATGAGAGGCGGCGCTTTGGGCCGCCTCTCATTTTTTAACTAGAGGGTCTTTGTAATGCAGCCCCCCTTCTAGACCTAATGCGTTGCTCCGATCGCGGATCAATTTTTAGGTTGATTATCTGGTGTTTATGGCGATCGACTAGGGGAAATTGAGTTTGCCAATTGCTGATTATATGAAAATAGTTCTCGGCATCTTCTAAACAATATTCATAGATTTCATTAAGAATTGTTTCATATCCTCTTTCTTTGCGTAGTACCTTAATTCCATTCCGAAAAACATAATATCCCTTGATTCTTTTATAAATAGGAATTTCCAAATAAGCAAATAAGTTATTTAAACCTTGATTGAGATCTGTCCGTTGGATAATTCTTTGTAAATCTAGGATTTTAATACTATCTACCTTGGGAATAAAATCTAGAGCCTCAATTCTTTGGCGTAAGCAAAACATATCACTAGTCGATAGACCGTAACCAATAAAGTACTTACTCTGTAAGCTCTGCAAGTCATATAAGATGTCTTGAATTATCTTTTTTTCTTGGGTGCTTGATTCAATAAATTGAATTTTTATATATTGCTCATTGCTGTCTTCTAAAATACGAGTAAGCGTATAACCAAATATTTTTTGTACTAATCCATCTTTATGAAAATCGCGACACCATTCTAAGTCTAAAAAAACAAGATCGTAGATTGAGCCATCGTAGAAGTTGTTTATATATCGACTTGGAAGCTTGAGTTCCTTTTTATACATAAAGTTTGACTTAGAGGTGGGCAAGGCAAAAAGCTAACAAATCTATTGATTATTTTGATCGGTACTGCTGTACCTATCCATCCTAACTGTAATACTCAGTTTGAGATCACTAATTTAGCGATCGCATCTTTATAGATCGTATCTTTATAGATGTCACAATGCTTGTTAGGACATACAGCGCTTTGCGCTCAAACCCAAACCAAGAAAATTTTTGAAAGTGTTGCTTTGCAACACTTTCAAAAATTTTCTTGTGGTTTGTTTTATCGATAATTGCTGTAAACCCAAAAAAAGAGATGGCGGCGTGAAGCGCCGCCATCTCTTTTTTGGGCTTAGATTTCAAAATTAAATCCCTTTTGTTTTAACTGTAAGTATTTATTCTCGTCAAACTTGTAAAGCTTGGCGGCTCGATGGGCTACATTGTGCTCTACTTTACCCGTATCGATAAGTAAGTCCATGCCGAGAATTTTTTTGCGAAAATTGCGCTTGTCTAGAGGTCGATCTAATACAGTTTCATAAAGTCTTTGTAGTTGTGACAGGCTAAAGTTTTGGGGTAGTAGCTCAAACCCGATAGGCTCATAACGAATTTTGCTACGTAACCTAGCAATCGCTACTTGCAAGATTTGATTGTGGTCAAAAGCGAGCTGAGGAATGTTAGAAATGGCAAACCATTCAGCCGCACGGGCATCTGTAGAAGCTTGAATTTTTTGCTCGACCAAATTTATGAGAGCGAAATAAGCAACGGTAACAGTGCGATCGCGGGGATCTCGCTTCAAACCACCAAAGGTATAAAGCTGCTCTAAGAAAATATGATGAATGCCTGTTTCCTCTTGCAGCTCTCGTAAAGCCGCCTCTTCAAGGGTTTCGTCAATGCGCACAAATCCCCCTGGGATCGCCCATTGTCCCTGAAACGGTGGAATATCACGCTGAATCAGCATGACTTTGAGCTCTTGCTGAGCATTAAGTCCAAATACAATGCAATCAACGGTGAGGGCTGGACGAGGGTATTCGTAGTTGTACATTTTTGTAATTAGAGATTTAGAAATTACGAATTACGAATTACGAGTTGATACTTCGTAATTCGTAATTATTTTCACTCTTGACATAGTGTAAAAATAACACTATAGTTGTTTGTGTAGTTTATACACTATATCGTTATGCAAGAGCAAGTTGAAGTCCCTGATATGCGATCGCCACAAATTCCTGACTTAGAAATGCTGAATGAAATTCAAAATGAAATTCAAAATTTGTCAAGTCAGTTTGAGTATGCCTGCGGATCAATTATTGGGCGCAACCATGTTCTTGCTAGTAAGAATAATCAGGATGCTCTACGGATTGTCCTGTGGGATAACTTTGTAACGGCTGTAGTTTGTGACGGCTGCGGCAGTGGTAAACATAGCGAAGTTGGGGCAAAGATCGGTTCGCGGATGGTAACTGACGCGATCGCGGATTTACTCAATCATGGTTTGGCAATATCTGAGCCTGACTTTTGGAATGTTCTCAAAATAAACTTGTTGCAAAAATTGAAGGATTTTGTCGCGATCGCCTATGCGAATCATGAATTAGCATCTGTAGTGGCAATTCATGAATTGCCACTACAGATGGAATTTGTGAATAATTATCTATTATTTACAATTGTGGGCTTAGTTATCACTCCTAGCGAAACGGTTACTTTCTCAATGGGCGATGGTGCGATCGCAGTTAATGGCAAGCTCATTCAAATCCCTGCTTATCCTGACAATGCACCGCCCTATCTTGCCTACGGTTTATATCGCCCTGATGCTATTGAGTTTGAGATTCGCGATCGTATACCTACCTCAGAATTAGAATCTATTCTAATTGCTACAGATGGAATTGATGATTTGATTGCTGTTGAAGAAGTTCGTCAATTCTGGCAAGAAGATCGTTACTTTAAAAATCCTGATGCCATAAGGCGTAAGTTAGCGATGCTAAATCGTGAAGACATCAAGCCCGATTGGAATAAACGAGAGCTAACTAAGCGATCAGGTGTTTTGTCAGATGATACAACCTTAATAACAATAAGAAGAAGCTTACCGTAGAGGTAATTCATGAATTGTCCCTACAGATGGAACAACATAGAAAATTTATTTCAGAGGTAAAAAATAATGTTAGGTGCAATTGTTGGCGATATCGTTGGTTCGATTTATGAATTTAATAATCATCGCTCGAAAGACTTCCCTCTCTTTGGCGAAGACTGTAAATTCACTGATGACACAGTATTAACTGTAGCAGTTGCTGATTGTTTAATGAACAACGGTAACTACACCGAATACATCAAGAACTATGCTCGTAAATATACAGGTCGAGGCTATGGAGGTCGCTTTAGACAATGGGTTAGCTCTGAGAGTATGGAACCTTATAATAGCTGGGGTAATGGCTCGGCGATGCGAGTTAGTGCTGTGGGCTTTGCCTATAATGATTTGGCAACAATCATGTTAGAGTCTCAGCGATCGGCGGAAGTCACCCATAACCATCCACAAGGTATTCGAGGAGCGCAAGCAACGGCTGTAGTAATCTTTATGGCTCGTCAAGGTCAGAGCAAAGAAGAAATTCGAGAAACAATTGCTAAATCCTTTGGCTATAACTTAAATAGAACAGTAGATAAAATTCGTCCTGTTTATGTATTTAACGAATCATGTCAAGGTACAGTCCCAGAGGCAATTATCGCATTTCTAGAATCAACGGATTTTGAAGATGCGATTCGTAATGCCATTTCTTTGGGTGGTGATAGTGACACACTTACATGTATTACAGGTGGTATTGCCGAAGCCTTTTATGATGGTGTGCCGACAGATATCGCCAAAAAAGCATTGAGTTATCTCGATTCCAATATGCGAGAAGTTGTGGAGAAATTTTATGGAAGTCTATCTCAATCAGAAGCGGGTTAAACTTAATCTGAAATCCGTGATCGGCAAAGGTGGCGAAGCAGATATTTATGATATTGGTAATGGCAAGGTTCTCAAGCTGTTTAAACCCGCCAATCATGCTGATTATGAGCTACTGCCTCAAGAGCAACTGGCTGCAACAGCAAGGATTGCATTACATCAGCAGAAATTGCGTGTTTTTCCTCAAAATCTTCCAGCAAGAGTTATAAAACCTGAAACTCTTGCAACGGATAAGCAAGGTACTAATATCCTTGGCTATACGATGCCATTTTTGCAAAATACAGTTACCTTGTTGAAATATAGCGATCGCAATTATCGCAGCACCAATGGCATCTCGCAGCAATTTGTCACAAACCTATTCCGAGATCTGCATAATACGGTTCTCCAAGTTCACCAAGCAAATGTGACGATTGGCGATTTCAATGATTTGAATTTGCTAGTTTCTCAAAATCAAGTCAATCTGATTGATGCGGATTCTTTTCAGTTTGGACAGTTTCCCTGTCAGGTCTTCACAGCAAGATTTGTCGATCCGATTTTGTGCGATCGCAACGCAAATCAACTAATTCTCACCAGTTCTCACAATCCCGATTCTGATTGGTACGCATTTACGGTAATGCTTATGCAAAGCCTGCTATATGTCGATCCCTATGGCGGCGTATACAAGCCCAAGTCGCCAGCATCACAAATTCCTCATAGTGCTAGACCATTGCAGCGCATCACCGTTTTTCATCCTGACGTGCGCTATCCCAAACCTGCAATTCCTTATAAAGTTCTTTCTGATGATTTGTTACATCATTTCCACAACTGCTTTGAAAAAGATTGGCGCGGAGACTTCCCAAAACCACTTCTCGAATCGATGCGTTGGACAAGGTGTAATCAATGTGGAATTGAGCATTTAAGAACTTCTTGCCCAATTTGTAGACCCTCACCCCTAGCCCCTCTCCCACTTGGAGAGGGGAATAAGATGGGAAGTAAAACTTGTAAAATCCGCCAAGTCTTCCAAACTGAAGGCGTGATCTTGCATGCGGTTTTACAAAACAACTCGCTTTACTATCTTTATCATGATCGCAATGAATTTAAACGAGAAGATAATGCAGTGTTACTGTCAGGTGAGCTTGATGCAAATATTCAATTTGCGATTTTTGGTAAGTCTACAATTGTTACAAAAAAAGGTGATGGGCAAGGCAAAGCGATTACCCTCACCAAAGGGCAGCCGCCGAATGCGATCGCAGCCGATCTGATTCGCGCAAATTCTTTCTCTCGTTATTGGATTGGCAATGGTCAACTATTACGCGATGGCAAACTTGGTAATGAATATATCGGTGATATTCTCGAAGGACAAACCCAATTCTGGATTGGCGAAATCTTTGGCTTCGGATTTTATCGCGCAGGTAGTCTCAGTGTGGCTTTCACCTTTGATGCTATGCGTGCAGGGATTTGCGATCGCGTGCAACTTCCACCGATTCGAGGAGAACTAATTGATGCAAATTGTGTCTTTAGCGATCGCATTTGTTGGTTCTTCACGGCAACTCAAGAGCAAGGCAAAATCATCCATCGAGTTTCTGTATTGAGAGATACTAGTGAATTAGTCGCTACGCTTGTCGCTCAAAAAGGTGATATTGCATGGCTAGATCATTTTCATGGATGCAGTGCGATCTCCAATTGGCTATTCGTTCCCACCGATGAAGGTATCGCTAGAGTTGAGGTGCAAAACGGACAAATTATGATTACCAAAACCTTTCCCGAAACCGAACCCTATGTTGATAGTGGCTGTTCCTTAATCGTCGCCTCACAAGGAATTTATGTGATTCATTCACAGAAGATTTTGCAGCTACAATTGTCCTAAGTGTAGAGATTAAGATCCCCGACTTTTTCTTTGCAATCACAAATTAGTTTTACTAATCATGCAAAAAGTTGGGGATCTGAGTATTTAAAATTTTTCCTTTTTCCTTTCTACTTTTTCCTTGAAAACTATGTCTTATAGCGAATTTACTCTAGAATCAGTGCAAATAGCTTTTGACCTCACGATTGCTGAACGTGCTAATTTACTGGATGATTCCCCTTTAGGAGAAGCCAGTAAATTCCTCAAAGAACTTTTAAATGAATTTGTCCCTTTAGCACTTGCCATGAATACTGAAAAAGCGCGATCAGAATTAATTATTGCGCCCATTCTGGTAGAAGTTCGTAAAAAATACTTGGGCAAAGCGAGTTTATTCTCAGGCGTAGAACTAAACATTGATCGAGATTCGGGACTAAATGGTATTTGTGACTTCCTATTGAGCCGATCGCCATCGCAACTAATGCTTAAAGCGCCTGTCGTGGTCGTAGTTGAGGCGAAGAAGGAGAATATCAACGGAGCGTTAGGTCAATGTATTGCCGAAATGTGGGCAGCGAAACTTTTTAATCAGCAACATGAGAATGATATTTCTGTCATCTATGGAGCCGCTACGACTGGCAATGATTGGAAGTTTTTGAGACTATGCGATCGCCTTGTGGAGATTGATTTAACTGAGTATCAACTCAGCAATATCGACAAAATTCTGGGCATTCTTTCTCTCTCTTTTCAATAATTTTAAAAAAGGAAAACTCTAATCATGACTACTCAAATTGCAACCCAACTTCCCATCCCCACCTTCTTCGATCGCCACAAAGTCGGCTCAGTATGGCGTGTTCCCTATCAAGATCGTGCTAACCAAGCCGAAGCATTGGCAAAACAACATGGTATCGCACCCGCCGCAAAGGATCGCAAGAAAATTTGTTTGATGGCGATCGATGTGCAGAATACCTTTTGTATTCCCGATCATGAGTTGTTTGTGGGCGGTCGATCTGGCACTGGCGCGATCGAGGATAATGTGCGGCTGTGTGAATTTATCTATCGCAATTTGCACCATATCAGTGAAATTGCACCCACGATGGATACTCACACCGCTATGCAAATCTTCCATCCTATCTTTTGGGTGAATGATGCTGGCGAACATCCAATTCCCAATGCGACATCAATTACCTTAGAAGATGTCCAAAAGGGTAAGTGGAAAGTAAATCCTGCGATCGCATATAGTCTTGCCAAGGGTAACTACATGGCAATTCAGCGCCACGCTTTGCATTATGTGCAGAAGCTTAGCGATGAAGGCAAGTTTCCGCTTACGGTTTGGGCGTATCACTCTATGCTCGGCGGTATTGGTCACGCGCTAGTTTCGGCTGTAGAGGAAGCAATGTTTTTCCATAATATTGCTCGTCACAGTCAGACTAACTTTGAGATTAAAGGCGGTAATCCTCTGACTGAGAACTATTCCGTATTGCGTCCTGAAGTGATGGATGGAGCCGATGGTAGACCGATCGCCCAGAAGAACACTCGCTTTCTGCAAAGGTTACTAGAATTCGATGCGGTGATTATCGCTGGTCAAGCCAAGAGCCATTGCGTAGCATGGACAATTCAAGATTTGCTTAGCGAGATTTTGGCTCACGATCCAAAATTAGCCAAGAAGGTCTATCTACTCGAAGATTGCACTTCGCCTGTGGTTGTCCCTAACGTTGTGGACTACACCGATCAAGCTGATGCAGCTTTTCAGCGCTTTGCTGATGCAGGTATGCATTTAGTGAAATCTACTGATGCGATGGAAAGCTGGGTAGATCTTGAACTTACTTAAAATAATTACACTTTGCTTTGGAGAGAAAAAGCCATGATGATTATAAATCTTGACAGCCATACCGAGAGATATCTTGTGACAATTCTCGCGCAAGAAAATACAACCAGTTCTGAATTGATTGAACGCTTGCTACGAGAATATTGGGATTCTATTCAACCCAAGAAAAATTTTCTGGAACGGTTGTTATCAGGCTCTATATCTTAATTACGAATTACGAATTATCAACTCGTAATTCGTAATTCATAATTATTTGTCACCCATCACCTATCACCAATCACCATGACAAACATCAACGACCTTTTCCAATCTGCATTAGATGACGGAACTCTTTCCAATGAATCTTTGCAAGCACTTACAGTTTATGACCTTGGCGCACAAATCCAAGCGGGACTTGGCATCCATGTTGATGATGTGATGTGCAGCGAAGTTGTACTTGTCACGGTTATGCCCGATGACTCTGGCTCGATACAGTACTCAGGAAATGCTCAAGCTGTGCGCGGCGGACATAACTCAGTACTTGATGCGCTCACCTCTTCACAGCAACAGGATAATATCCTGATTCACAATCGCTATCTCAATGGAACAGTTCTTTATCCCTACTGCCCGATCGCACAGGCAATTCGTATGGATGCCAAAAACTACACTCCCAATCAAGGTACGCCACTTTATGATCAAACTGTGGTGCTATTGGGAACCGTCTTGGCTAAGTCGCAGGAGTTCTCCGATAATGGTGTGCCAGTACGAACGGTGACACTGATTATTACTGATGGTGATGATTGTCATTCGATGCGTCACGGGGCAAAGGATGTGGCTGCGATCGCAAAGGACATGTTGCGAATGGAAAATCACATTATTGCGGCAATGGGTATTGATGATGGCTCTACGGATTTTCGGAAAGTATTTCAGGATATGGGCATCCGTGATGAATGGATTCTCACACCCGCAAATAGTGATAGCGAAATTCGGAAAGCGTTTCAAGTCTTCTCACAGTCAGCTATGAGGGTGAGTCAAAGTGCTGCTAATTTTAATTCTTTAGGAGGATTTGGCGCATAAAGCCCAAAAACAAAGTGCGAGTTGTCCGCTACGTGGGCGACTCGCACTTTGTTTTTATTTCGTTGCAGTAGCTTTTTTGGTAGTTGTCGTCTTTTTAGTTGTTTTCGCGGCGGTTTTGGTTGTTGCTGCTTTAGTTGCTGTGGATTTTGTGGTGGTCTTTTTTGTGGTGGTTTTCTTGGTTTCGCTAGAAGCAGACTTAGTGCGCTTACTAGTACTTTTGCCAGACTTGCTTGCCAACATCGATAGCGCCTCTTCTAAGGTTAGCCCTTCGACAGTCTGCTCCTTAGTTAGTGACACATTCACCTTGCCATGCTTCACATATGCACCATACTTGCCATCGAGAATCTCAATCGCATCATTATCATCAGGATGTTTGCCAAGGGATTTCAAAACCTTGGCAGCGGCGGCTCCGCGTAGAGTTTTGGGCTGGGCAAGCAATTCTAAACCGCGTTCAAAGGTGATCGTGTAGGGATCATCAGTGGACTTTAGCGATCGATTGTCATCCTTGTCGCCGTTCCCTTTGGTATGACAAACATAGGGACCGAATCTACCCGTATTCACAAAAACACGATTACCAGTTTCAGGATGTGCGCCTAAGGTTCGAGGCAAAGCTAGTAACTTGACAGCAATATCGACGGTGACATTTTCTGGCTGCATTCCCTTGGGCAATGAAGCACGTTTAGGTTTAGGCACAGCATCTGTGGCTTGACCAAGCTGCACATAGGGACCATATTGACCCATCATCATGAAGATTGGCTCATTCAGTTCTGGATGGATACCAACTTGATCAGGTCCTTCGAGCTTCTGTTTGAGCAGAAGTTCAATCTTTTCAGGAACTAGATCGGAGGGAGTTAAGTTTTGAGGAATGGAAGAATTAACCGTGCGATCGCCTTCTCCAACTTGGATATATGCGCCGAACTTACCGATTTTAACCTTGACATCATCATCTAAACCTTCCAGACGTACAGTTCTTGCTGATTCGCCATCGATCAGACTATCGCGAGACTTCACCTGTCCGCTCAATCCCTGCTCTCCTGAATAGAATTTCTTGAGGTAGGGAAGCCACTCCACCGTACCCATAGAAATGTCATCAAGGGTTTGTTCCATTTTGGAAGTGAAACTAGGATCGACGAGATTTGGAAAATGCTCCTCTAATAAACTGGTGACGGCAAAGGCAGTAAAGCTAGGAATTAAAGCATTATTGACAAGCTGCACATAGCCGCGATCGCAGATCGTGCCAATAATGCTGGCGTAGGTACTAGGGCGACCAATGCCTTCACTTTCGAGCATCTTCACAAGAGCTGCTTCGGTAAATCTTGCTGGTGGTTGAGTTTCATGTCCGACCGTATTTAATTCGCGGCAGACTGGATGATCCCCAACTTTGAGCGGAGGTAACATTACCTCTTTTTCTTCTAGCGCAGCATCGGGATCATCGGAGCCTTCAACATAGGCGCGGAAAAATCCTGCGAAATCAATCCGCTTACCCGATGCGCGGAATAAAGCATCCTCAACGGTCAATTGCACGCTAAGCATCGTAAGGCGTGCATCCTCCATCTGTGATGCGACAGTACGCTTCCAAATCAGGTCATAGAGGGCTAACTCACGACCTGACAGTCCTGTCTCTTGCGGAGTGCGGAAAGTTGCGCCTGCGGGACGGATTGCTTCATGGGCTTCCTGTGCGCCCTTGGATTTGGTCACATATTGGCGGGGCTCTTTGCTCAAGAAGTTATTGCCATACATGCTAGTCACGCATTGACGCGCTGCCGTGATTGCCTGCTGCGACAGGTGCACCGAGTCAGTACGCATATAAGTAATAAAGCCCTGCTCATACAAAGCTTGAGCTACACGCATCGAATCCCTTGCTGATAGGCGCAGTTTGCGGTTAGCTTCTTGTTGCAATGTTGATGTGGTAAAAGGTGGTGAAGGCTTACGGGTAGTAGGGCGTTCATCAAGATTACTTACCGACCAGACTTTGCCATTTAGTTTCTGTTGCAATGCGATCGCCGCCGCTTCATCCAACAATAAAACTTTGCGCCCTTTGGCAATTTTGCCTGTCGCCTCATCAAAATCCTTGCCAGTGGCAACATTCACGCCACCAACTGAGACTAGTTGCACAGGAAATTCTTGTTTTGGCGCAAATAGATTTGCTTTCAAGTCCCAATAACTACCAGACTTAAAAGCACGGCGTTCGCGTTCACGGTTAACGATGACGCGCACAGCTACGGACTGGACTCGTCCCGCTGACAAGCCCCATGCAATTTTTTTCCAGAGCAAAGGTGAAAGGGTATAACCCACAAGGCGATCGAGTATGCGGCGAGTTTCTTGGGCATGGACTAGGCGATCGTCGATCTGTCGGCAATCTTTTAGCGCCGCTTTGATCGCCTCAGAGGTGATCTCATGGAAAACCATGCGCTTAATCGGCACTTTCGGCTGCAAGATTTGTAATAAGTGCCAAGAAATACTTTCACCTTCTCGGTCTTCGTCAGTCGCTAGGATTAGCTCTTTGACCCCTTTTAGTGCTGACTTAAGTTCACGGACAATCTTTTTTTTGTCGTCTGGGACGATATATAGCGGCTCAAAGTCAGCATCAACATTTACGCCGAGCTTTGCCCACTCCGTACCTTTGAGATCGGCAGGAATATCACTAGCTGATTGTGGCAAATCGCGCACATGCCCCATTGATGCCTCTACTCGATATCCAGCAGGCAAAAAATTACGAATGGTGCGTGCCTTCGTGGGCGATTCGACAATGACAAGAGTAGACATATTAGCCTGCAAGGTTCGCGGTAATCAAAAGAAACTGGAAGATCAATAAGCACAAAATCAAGGGCTTATTAAATACCTTCTTAACCTATATACAATGTTTATGCAGAAAATTACTATTTTTTAGTAGGACGGTAACTACACTAACAAGTTTCCCAAAACTACTAGTTGCAAATTTAGCTCTTTAGTGCATTGGATTCAATTAATGCATGTAAAGCCCTATCATGCAACCCCAAAGATTGAGAGACGGCGCTTCGCGCCGTCTCTCAATCTTTGGGACTTACAAGTTGCCACGATATTTTGAGAAGTTAGCAATATTCTCTAGGGAGTGATTTCCTGGATAGAGTTTGCCGTTAATCTCCCATGTAGGAAAAGCTCGCACTCTCTTGGCGCGGCAAAGTTGGGTTTGAGGATTGACACCGCGCTGATCGCATTCAACTACTTCTAAGTGTTTTACAGCCTCTTTACCAAAACGTTGTTTTTGGCTATGGCAATGGGGACACCAATAGGCAGTGTATAGCTTTGCTCCGATTTTGTGCAAATGTTTGGCTAAGGCGATCTCATTGGCACTTGATGTTGTTGTCACCGCGGGAGCTGCTTCTTGGGCGATCGCAGTCTCAGTCAATTGCGGCGGAAATATAACAGCAGAAAAACCTGTGATTGTGATACTAGCGATCGCTAGCCCCACGGAGGCTAATGTAGAAGCAGTTTGGCGAAACTTCATAAATCAGGTGAGTTCAACGTTGCTATTTTAACCATAATTATTGACACTAAATTAGAGCGGTCAATGCTCAGCTTCCCAAAGAAATTAATTATGTCAAAACTCGAAAATCTCAAGATTGCGATCATCCATGAATGGTTTGTGACCTATGCAGGATCGGAGCGCGTGGTCGAGCAAATTTTAAATTTATTTCCCCATGCTGATCTATTTGCGGTTGTAGATTTTCTCAATGATTCTCAGCGGGGATTTATTCAAAACAAAAAAGTTACAACTACTTTTATTCAAAATCTCCCCTTCGCCAAAACGAAGTTTCGTAAATATTTGCCACTCATGCCCTTAGCGATCGAGCAGCTAGATTTGTCCGCCTACGACCTCATTATTTCTAGTTCCCATGCTGTCGCCAAAGGAGTGCTGACTGCGCCGCATCAATTACATATTTCCTATATGCATTCACCAATTCGCTATGCTTGGGATTTGCAACATCAATATTTAAAAGAGTCAAATTTAGATCGTGGTATTAAAAGCTGGATTGCTAGATGGATTTTGCATCAGATCAGAATTTGGGATACGCGCACGGCAAACGGTGTTGATCTATTTCTTGCTAATTCCAAGTTTATCGCCCGTCGGATTCAGAAAGTCTATCGGCGATCAGCAGAAGTAATTTATCCACCTGTAGATCTTCAAAATTATACATTGTGCGAACAAAAGCAGGACTTCTATCTCACTGCATCACGGTTGGTTCCCTATAAACGAATTGATCTAATTGTGGAAGCATTTTCGCAAATGGGCGATCGCCAATTAATTGTGATTGGTGATGGGGAGCAGATGGCAAGAATTCGCGCTAAAGCAAGCCGTAACATCAAGTTTCTTGGGCATTTAGAACCAGATTTGTTGCGCGGATATATGCAAAATGCTAAAGCTTTTGTATTTGCATCTGAGGAGGATTTTGGAATTACACCTGTAGAAGCTCAAGCCTGCGGCACGCCAGTAATTGCCTATGGTCGAGGTGGTGTGAGTGAATCAGTGCGTGGCTTAGATGGCGATCGCCCTACGGGTGTATTTTTTGCAGAACAGACGGTGACGAGTATTCGTGAAGCTGTGCTTGAGTTTGAAGAGAATAGCGATCGCATCTTACCTATGACTTGTCACGAAAATGCGATGCGTTTCTCAACGGAGAGATTTCAGGCAGAGTTTTTAGAGTTTGTAGAACAGGCTTGGTACGATCAATCTTGCCACAGATAAGAACAAAAAACCTATTGCGGGACTTTGCCCCGCAATAGGTTTTTTGTTCTTATCTTCATAAAGGCATAATATAAAACTATACAAAAATCAAAAAAGATTAACTCATCCATCATGGCTACCGTTAACGACAACTATCTCAAACTTAAGGCAGGCTACCTGTTTCCCGAAATTGCAAGACGGGTAAACGTCTTTATCGAGGCAAATCCTGACGCAAAAGTGATCCGTCTCGGCATTGGCGATGTCACCGAACCCTTGCCAGATGCATGTCGCGCTGCCATGATCAAAGCGGTTGAAGATATGGGCGATCGCAATTCATTTAAGGGTTATGGTCCCGAACAAGGCTACGCATGGCTACGCGAAAAAATTGCAGCGAATGATTTTCAGTCGCGAGGCTGCGATATTGATGCTTCTGAAATATTTATTTCCGATGGCTCCAAGTGCGACTGCGGCAACATCCTTGATATTTTTGGTGATGATAACGTGATAGCCGTTACTGACCCTGTCTATCCTGTGTATGTCGATACCAACGTCATGGCAGGGCACACAGGCGAAATCAACGAGAAAGGCGAATACGAAGGTTTAGTTTATTTGCCTGTAACTGCCGAAAATAATTTCACTGCCGAGATTCCCACTGAAAAAGTTGATCTGATTTATCTCTGCTTCCCCAACAATCCTACAGGTGCAACTGCTACTAAAGAACATCTGCAAGCATGGGTGGATTATGCTAGAGCTAACGGTTCGATCATCTTTTTTGATGCAGCCTACGAAGCATTTATCACCGATCCTAATCTTCCACACTCGATCTACGAAATTGAAGGCGCTAAGGAATGTGCGATTGAGTTCCGTTCTTTCTCGAAGAATGCAGGATTTACAGGTACTCGTTGCGCCTTAACTGTAGTTCCTAAGAACTTGATGGGCAAGGCGAAAGATGGTTCTAACGTAGAACTCTGGAAGCTCTGGAATCGTCGTCAATCCACTAAGTTTAATGGTGTTTCCTACGTCGTCCAACGTGGTGCAGAAGCCGTCTATTCTGAAGAAGGAAAATCACAAACTAGAGCTTTGATTGACTTCTACATGGAAAATGCCAAAATTATCCGCGAGAAATTGACAGAAGCTGGTTTAGCTGTCTATGGTGGTGAGAATGCTCCCTATGTGTGGGTACAGACTCCCGCAGGGCTGACCAGTTGGGATTTCTTTGATAAGCTCTTGCAAACCTGTAATGTGGTGGGAACCCCTGGTTCTGGGTTTGGTGCAGCAGGTGAGGGTTACTTCCGTATTTCGGCTTTCAATAGTCGCGACAACGTGAATGAGGCAATGCGCCGTATTCTCGACAAATTCAAATAAGCGATAGCGTAGGGGCAATTCATGAATTGCCCCTACGCTATAATTAAGACCTCAACGTTATTTCATTCTCATAGGTACGATCATGGTCATCGCTCAAGCTAAACCGATCGCCACAAATATATCTCCAGAGCCTGAAGCTTCAGATGGCAAAGTTCTCATGACCCTTGAAGAATATCGAGCGATCGTAGAAACATCTGAGGAACGTTATGAATATTGCAACGGAGAAATTATTGCTATGACAGGAGGATCGTCTGCTCACAGTTGTATTGCTGTAGACATCACCACATTTCTGAATATCGCGGTTCGTAAAACCAACTTTCAAATTTACAATGGCGATCTACGTATTTGGGTTCCTGCTTTTAATCATGGAACCTATGCTGATGTTCTAGTAATTAACGGTGAGCCAGAATTTAATGGTGATCGTACTGATGAAATTCTAAATCCTTTATTGATTGTGGAAGTTCTATCTCCCTCAACCGCAGGTTATGATCGCGGCGATAAATTTAGAAAATATCGCTCGATTTCTAGCTTCTGTGAATATTTACTCGTTAGTCAATCAGAACCCTATGTAGAGCAATATCACCAAATTGATCGCCAAAATAATAATGATCGCTGGCAATTACAAATTTGCGATCGCTTAGAGCAGGCAATTTATTTACAGAGCTTAAATCTAGAACTACCGATGCAAGAAGTTTATCGGCGGGTTAAATTTTAAGCGATCGCCTAAAACTACGGTTAAACTAGCCTAAGCAAATCTTTGAATCTTAAGGGTAATGACTGTGAAAGCGAAGAATAGTTTTAAAGCGATCGCCAATTACTTAAAACTGAAACCTCAAATGAGGCGATCTTGGCAAATATTCGTAGCTTTTGTAATTACCTTTCTGATTGCTGTTTCTCCAGCACTGTTAAATGTCGTTGCACAGGAAAGTCGCTTCTCACTCAGGATTTTGCATACGAACGATCACCACGCGCATTTGGAACCTGTCAAATTTGGCGATCGCCTACTGGGGGGGATTGCTCGTCGTCGTACTCTCATCGAGCAAATCCGTGCCGAAAGCAAGACTAATCAGGAGCCTATGCTGTTATTGGATGCAGGGGATATTTTTCAGGGAACTCTGTATTTCAATCAATATTTGGGTCAAGCAGATCTAGATTTTTATAATGCTCTTGCCTACGATGCAAGCACAATTGGCAATCATGAATTCGATCGCGGACAGCAGGTACTTGCCGATTTCATCGCTAAGGCTAAGTTCCCAATTATTTCTGCAAATATCGACATTGCTCCCGAATCGCCTCTCTATGGCAAAGTTCGTCCTTGGCATATTCTGGATATGCAAGGCGAAAAGATTGGGATGTTTGGTTTGACAACTCCAGATACGGCAATATTAGCCAGTGTTGGCAATGGCGTGAAATTTACTGACCCGATCGCGGCAGCTCGCAAATCAGTGCTTGCACTTAAGCAACAGGGAATTAATAAAATTGTAGCTCTTACCCACATTGGCTTTGACAATGATGTATTACTAGCGCAAAAAGTCTCCGATATCGATATCATTATCGGTGGTCATAGCCATACATCTGTTGGCAATATTCCCAAAGCTAATCATCCCTATCCATTGGTTGAGAAGAATGGAACCAAGGAACCTGTGCTAGTTGTAACAGATTGGGAATGGGGTAAATATTTAGGAGATTTATCAGTGAGTTTTGATCGCACAGGTAAGTTGATTGCTTGGGCAGGAAAGCCCCATGTCCTTGATGCTAGCATTAAGCCCAATCCAGAATTTGCCGATAAGCTCAAAGCCTACGCCGAACCAATTGAAGCATTGCGTCAAAAGATTATTGGTAAATCTTTGGTAGCGCTAGATGGCGATCGCGTCAAACTGCGAACTAGCGAAACAGCTTTAGGGAACTTGATTGCCGATGCGATCTTGACAAAAACAAAGGTGGATCGAGTTCAAGTCGTTCTAATTAATGCGGGTGGCATTCGCAATGGACTCCCTTTAGGTGATATCACGATGGGGAATGTGTTAGAAGCGCTTCCCTTCGGCAATACGATTACAAGGGTGGAGTTAACTGGCAAGCAGTTAATAGAAGCTTTAGAGAGTGGTGTGAGTATGGCAGAGCAAGGGGAAGGTCGATTTCCGCAAGTAGCTGGTATCCGCTTTGTTTGGGATAGCAAACTTCCCGCAGGTAAGCGAATTACGAAAGTAGAAGTAAAAGACCCTTCAGGTAAGTTCCAATTGTTAAATCCCAAAGACGTTTATCGAGTCGCAACAAATAACTTCCTTGCTTCTGGTGGTGATGGATATCGCAGCTTTGCGGAAGGTGCAAATCTTTTAGAAACTGGTTATTTGCTATCGGATGCGATCGCAGAATATATCACCGCTATGTCGCCTTTGCAGGTAAAAATTGAGAATCGCATTGTGCGTCAATAAGAACGGGAAAACCGCAGTAATTTACGAGGTTTAAAGAACCAACTGAAGTCAGATATTTCTACTAATGGCTATAGTGTATTTCTGACGGGTGCGATCGCAGATTTTCGCGGGTTAGTTGAGGGTTTGCATGAACGCGGTGAACTACCTGCGGATATTAAACAGACCTTTGTGTTAGGTCTATTAGAACGGCGTAAATGCATCTGTGGAGCAGACTTACATGATGGTTCTCCTAACTATGAGCAGGTCAGTGCTTGGCTAGAGAAAGCAGGTTTAGCAGATGTGGAAACTGCAACTTTGAAACTGGAACGTTTTGTCGATGAGGTAGAAAAACAGGCTACGGATTTTTGGCAAGGTATTGATACCAAACAATTGAGTATCAATCAACTCAAAACAGCAATCTCTCGTCTTGAGTTAGAGTTGGAAACAATCAGCGAACAGCTACGCAAGGGTCCCATTGAGGATATTCGGCTAATGCAAACTCGCCTTGATGAGATCGATCGCAGGGTTGAGGATTTAACCTTAGAGAAGGGTAAGAAGCTCCAGAAATGGACTGATTATCAAGGGCAAATTGAAAATCTTCAGAAGCAAATCAAGAGTAGTAAGCAAAATGAAGGTAAGCAAAAGCTTGCTCAAAAGCGGATTGATGCAGCCCAACAGGCGATCGATCTCCTCAGTGAGTTAAAGACTAACCGTAATGAGCTATTCCGCAAGCAATTGGAATCTCGGATCTGTGAAATCTTTGGCCAGATCTCGTTCAAAGCGCAAACGCAAAGACTAAGTGAAAAATATGAACTTAGCTTAGTAGAAACTGTGGCTGGGCAAGAAGTTCAGTCGGGTGCATCGACAGGAGAGAATCAGATCCTCAGTTTGTCTTTTATCGGTAGCATCATCGATCTCGTGAGGGAATGGAGCAAGTCTGGTTTGGTGATGGGATCAGACAGTAGTACTTTTCCAATGGTTATGGATTCACCTTTTGGGAGTCTAGATGAAATTTACCGTAGTTTGTAAGCTTTCCATGTATCACCGTTTGTGACTATTCCAAACACATCTATCTTCTTGTTAATTTGGGTGTTTCGCCATTGACAGGCTTGCATTTCTACTAAACATTGCGCTAATCCCTGCCCAAAGTCATCTTTTTTTGCTTCCACAATGCAAAGAAATGGCGCTTCTAAATAGGCTTTGCGTTCGGCAATGAGATAGTCGGTTGCACCTGTAGCAACATCTGAAGATAGAGCCGCACCCTTCCAGATTTTGAGATGTTCAAAGCTAATAATTGCTTCTTCACAAATTGCGTCGATAACTAGCTTTTTCGATTCTTCATAGTTTTGCAGATCGAAGCATTGTTCTAATCGTTTGAGACGAATTTGCAGAAAGTCACTGGGCGGACAAGATTGAATATCAATATGCCATCTCTGTAATTCATCTATGTTTAGCAGTTTAAACGCTTCAGCATAGCGAAAATGCGAAAATCCTTTTTTCTTTTCAGCTTTGATGTTTTTAGTTTTTGTTGTTAGCATAGTTGTAAAATGCTGATTAAAGATAGAACAAATACGTATTCAAATTGATGGAAGTTTAGCAATCTCAAAAACTCTTTGAAGTCTGGAGGTATTTGGATCATAGCCATACATTACTTGACGTAGATATTCTAGGGCAATTAATCGCTCTTTTGGACTTTTCAGAAGCCAATATGCACGATCTTCGTTGTCTTCATCATTTAAGTTCGCAATACTGATGAGCGTAGATAGATTAAATTTAAAATTTTCAGAGTTAATGCTGCTCATTTAAATTGATTTTAAGAAACAATAAATTCGGGTAAAATATAGCAATGTAAGCTTTGCTTAGGACATAAAACCCAAAAGATGGCAGAGCTTCGCTCTGCCATCTTTTGGGTTTTGAATTGTCCTATCTATCTCTTACGTTGCTATATATAAAGATTATAACGCACTGTAAAAGATGATCGCTTGTTGATGATGGCTGGCTTAATGGCAATTGAAGTTAAAGGGTAGGTTGCTTGTGTGTAAGATGTTTTTAGATTAGTTATTGAGGGATAAGTAAGAATGGCTGATGCAAGGGTAAAGATCGCGAAGAATAAGGCAGGGTTGGGGGCAAATCATAAGTATTCGTAGAGTCTATATTGCTGAAGACAAAGCTGAACTTGTACGGTCTTTAAGATCCGCAGAAAATCCTACTGCACCATTTCAGCCTAAGGGAAGAATCGCCTCACGCGCAGACAATGCGAGATTTTCACGGTCAGAATATCGTTTTGCCAGCACATCAAAGCTATTTGCCAAGAATTGAAGCTTTACGATGGCATCGAGAAAATGTTTTTAATCAAGACGATCAATTTTTTTTAGAGTACTAATCACTCATATACAGATTCACAAGCTCCCTATTTATAGAATTAAATAATAAAATCTGATTTCAAGTTGACTTTTGGGCTTACTTAAGAGAGGAAAGACTTAATTAGGTATTAGCTGAAGTTCTGGAAATAATTATGATATTAAGCGATCGCTCCATCATTTATATCTTTCCTGAAAAGCTAGCACTGCATCTAACTGAGACTCCATCAGCAAACACTGTTCCAAATGAGCAAGATCCAAATCAGGCAACCATCCACTTGATTCAACCTGTGCATATTCTCCATCCAGTAAGCAATAAATTTTAATCTTGCCGTCTTGCCAAAACCAAACCTCAGGAATATTTCTTAATTGATACTTTCTTAGCTTTTTGACGCTACCACTGGTCACCACAACCTCAATACATAAATCCGTAACTTTAGGATCACTACCAAAAGCAAAAGACAGATCAGATTGAAACTCTAACTTAGTAGCAATAGATTGGGTATAAGCTCCCGTTGAGGTAAACCGCATCCTTTTAATCACAAAATATTGTCCTAGCAACAACCCCAACAAAGCCGTGATCATTTCATGCAATAGCCCAATACCCACAATTTCTACCACTCCCTCACAATAATTTAATCGCACCCCACCAATCTCTTCAAAAGCAGATTGCAGAGCCTTGAATTGTTCCCATGTCACAGCCTGCTTGACGAGGTATTGATCAGCCGTTTTAGTTAAAGTTAGAGTCATGGCTTTACCTTAGCAATTACTTGGGTAATGAGGTGCTACTAGTATAATCTAAACATTCAATAAAGCTCTTGTCGCAATGATCGCAGAGTATAGCCATAACCAACTCATTGCCCTCTGCCAACAAAGCAAAGTTGGCAAAAAGCTACCCACTGCTCTCTATGTTCGTAGATCAGCGATCGCCTCTTTAGCTCCACAATTACAAGAATGCGATCGCCAAGCCAGATCACTACTTCCCAAAGACAGCAAATTCACCATCATCAAATTCAACTACGAACAACCGAAAATCTCCTATTTGTTTTATCCAGAATTTGATACTGACCCACATCCTGCATTGCATCACAGTATTCAAAGCGATCGGCTTATTTCATGAGATCCTTACCATCGGCACTCGCAAAGGGTGGAAACAACGTTTACAGGAATACAATTTTGTGTTTTGGCATTAAATATCGTGAAATTCTTTGGCGATCGCATCAAGATATTCATCAATAAATTTCGACCAGCCAATCACGATTAATTGATTGTGAGTTAGCTTTTCAGAATCAATATCTTCGTACGTAAATCCAATTTCGCGACCTTCGAGATCGCAACAAATTAACCCTGCCGCTCTTGCGATCGCTAAGGGGCCAACAGTATCCCAGAGCTTAACGCGGCGATTGAGATAGATATAGGCACTTGCCCGTCCTTGGACAACTTCCATTACCTTTAAGCCAAAACTACCGAGACTATAAAACTCAATATCGGGAACAGCAGCCCGAATCGCATCGCCATAGGCAAGATCATCTTTTTTGCTTACAATTATGCGATCGCGACTTGCACCAATTGGTTCATGGGAATATAAGACCTCAGGGACATTACCATTTGTAGCAATAAATAAGCCATTGATTGCAGTTCCGCCAAAATATAAGCGATCGCTCTTTGGAGCATATACCCAGCCAAGAACTGGCTGAAATGACTCTAAAGCACCGACCATGACTGAATAGAATTCACGCCCATGGATAAAGTCATCAGTTCCATCAATGGGATCGATAAACCAGAATTTCTGGTTAACTTTTGATTTTTGTTGCCAGAGTTCTAGCGATCGCGTATTTTCTTCGCTAATTATTCCATCATTAGGAAACCACGCCTGAAACCTTTGACTTAAGAGGTGATCAAGTTCGCGATCAACATTTGTCACATAATCATCAAAACCTTTTTCATCAACTTGAAAACCCAACTCTCTCAAATGAATTGCCTTTTGACCGATTTCACGAATAAACTGACAAATTTCTGTTTGTAATGCAGGATTCATAATAACTAAAGAGAATAAATAAAACTTAAAAACCATTTAAGAGAATTGCTTTCTGTGGTCAAAAACCCTAAGAGATCCCCCTCAATCCCCCTTAAAAAGCAGGAAGAATTTAATTCTCCCCCCTTTTTAAGGGGGGCTGGGGGGGATCGTTTTTGGAGACGCGAGAAAATGCCCGAAAGTATAGCGATCGCCAAAATTCTTTAAAAGGATAGGCAATAAATGTAATCGGATTAATCGTAACGATAATATCGCGGAGACCAAGGTTCGCTAAAGCGACGATCGCCCAAGCCACAAAATCTGCTGACATTACCCCATAGGGATTAAGATCACTTTTGAATGGGCCTAAAATTAGCTTGCGAATTTTGCAAGGAGCATCAAGGCGGCGTAAGGTTAGCAAATCACCGATCGCACGTTTTGAGAGTTCATACAATGGACTGAAGGCAGGATTGACTTCAGCTTCGGAAGTATTTACCCAAATCTCCTTAGCTCTAACTGCTTGAGCATCAGTTACAGTTTCTAAGAATAAATCGATCCAACGGAAAACAGAAAAAGTATTGACCTCGTAGGATTTATAAATAGATGTAGAATCTCTTGCACCTAAAACATTTACACCATGATTAAGAATGAGAATATCGACTTTTTGTAGGCGATCGCGTAGTTCTGTTTCATGCCCTAGTTGCCAAGTCAAAACTTCTACTGCTTGATTGGACTGATTATCGCTGTCTGCAATTTGAAAATTAGGGTTAGGCGAAGTTGTTAGTGCAATGATCCTTGCCCCTTGCTTAGAAAGCTCTGTGGCTAATGCTCTGCCCATTGTGCCTGAAGCGCCTGTAATCGCAATGCTTTTATTTTTAAGTGACAAGGCTGAACCCAAAACCCTACCTAACAAGTGTAACCGTACTACAGCGCTTTGCGTTCAACCCCAGACCAATAAAATCATTGAAAGTGTTACAAACCACCACTTTCAATGATTTTATTGTGTTTCATTTGATCAAAAATTGCTGTTAAGTGGGGTGGTGTAATTAAACGTAGGATGGGTTACGCGATCTCTAACCCATAATTCTTGCTTAGGGGAAACACTAGAAATCTTGTTCCCTCCCCTTTGCAAGGGCTATCGTGTACATACAAGTCGGACTTACCCCCTTTAATTCCCCCTTGCAAAGGGGGAAGACCAGAAATCTTGTTCCCTCCATAATTTCCTAGCCTCCAAAATAACTAATAAAGTCAATCCAATCTTGCAAAGGGGGAAGACCAGAAATCTTGTTCCCTCCCCTTTGCAAGGGCTATCGTGTACACACAAGTCGGACTTACCCCCTTTAATTCCCCCTTGCAAAGGGGGAAGACCAGAAATCTTGTTCCCT
>Ga0209972_10000811_pt1 | contig 30316 bp, 11 predicted proteins | sample NOAtaG_7_FD_187302 | JGI IMG/M metagenome (GOLD analysis project Ga0209972, IMG submission 187302) | Freshwater lake microbial communities from Lake Erie, under a cyanobacterial bloom - NOAA_Erie_Diel1S_2200h metaG (SPAdes) (version 2) | ecosystem: Environmental > Aquatic > Freshwater > Lake ...
CATTATAAATTTAAATACATATGACCTTTGAAGAAGTAGTAAAATATTGTTTAGCTAATCCTACATTTTTTAAAAGATCTAAAGTAGAGTTAGCTAATGTACTTAAAATAGAAGTTAGTCTTGCTGAAAAAGCTAGAAAACAAGCTAGACAAATACTTATTAAAAATAACATTAAACACTATAATGATAGAAAATCTAAAGGATTACTAACAGAAGCGGCTAAAGAAGATTACAAAAAATTCTTAAAAGATAATGGTATTGATCAACAACGTATTAAGTCAGTTAAATACTGGCAAAATATGGGGGGAGATTTTAGGTTTTCAGTAGTAACTAATGAACAAATTAAACCTGAAGTTTTTAAAGAAGATTTCTTAAAATTTGTAGAAGAGTATAGTCCAATTGTTGAAAAACGTAAACCTGTTTACCAAAAAAATCCAATGGTATTAGAAATATCAATTCCTGATATCCATTATGGTAAATTAACTAATACTAATTTAGAAGAGTTTGAACAACTGTATATGGATACAGTTATGGAACTTTTAGAGAAAGCAGGTGGATTAGAAATTAAACAAATACTATTACCTATCGGTAACGATGGTCTTAATTCAGATAACTTAAACTACACAACTACTAACGGCACTCCACAACATGATTCTATTCATTGGATGAAGAGTTTTCAAGGATATTGGAAACTATTAGTTAAAGCTATTGATTACTTAAAACTAACTGCTCCAGTACATGTAGTAGTTGTTCAAGGTAATCATGATTATGAAAGAATGTATTATGCGGGAGAAGTATTATCTTCTTGGTACAAAAATGATCAAAATGTTTCAGTAGATAATGCTCAAAATTCAAGAAAATACTTTAACTTTGGGGTTAACTTAATTATGTACACTCACGGTAACAATGAGAAGATTGCTGACTTGCCTTTAATAATGGCAACTGAGCAGCCTATGTTGTTTTCTAATGCAAAATTTAGAGAGATACATTGTGGGCATTTACATAAAGAAATGGTTAACGAATACCGAGGAATTAAAGTAAGATTTATTCCATCTATTTGTCCTGCTGATTTATGGCATAAGAAAATGGGTTATGAAGCTCAACGTGCAGCACAAGCTTATATATGGAGTTATACAAATGGATATGAAGGACACTTACAATGTAGTATATTAAATAGTTAATCATGACTTTAGACGAAATCGCATACAATATCAGAAACTTATATCGTGGAGGTAGAACTAGCCAAGATGACCCAATAAGTATTTCTCAACTTAAATTTAATATTAAGTACTATCGTGCTATGCTAATTAGACGAGATTATGCTCGTAATGGATTAGTAACTAGGCACTTAGAACAAGACTTAAGATGTGTTAAACTAGAACAAGTTGATGCTAGTAAATGCTGTGACATAGAACTTAAATGTCCTGTATATAGATCAGAAAGACAAATCCCTAGAACAGTTAGATTTAACTTCGAAGAAGCTATTACATATGTAGGAGATGTTACTGGTCATGGTAGAATTCAATTAATTAAACCTTACGAAGTTAACTTCTTAACTTATGATAAATATACGTCAAGAGTTAAGAAAGCTTTTATGCTAGAAGATTATTTGTATATAATTAATCCTGAAGGTATGGAAACAGTTAATATTCGTGGTATCTTTGAAGACCCAGAAGAAATTGGAAAGTTTATAGATTGTAACGGACAACCTTGTTATAATGGAACTCAAATTTTTCCAATGCCGATGGATATGATACAAGGAATTGTATCAGGGATTGCAGGAGGAGAATTAAGATTATTAGCTGGAAGTATTAGTGATACAGAACTAGATAGAGGTTCTGATGGATCTGGACAAACAGCTGCACCTAAAGAAACTAAAGAATAAATTAAAAATTAAACAATGGCTAAATCACCTGCTTGGCAAAGATCTGAAGGCAAAAATCCAAAAGGAGGATTAAATGCAAAAGGACGTGCAAGTTATCGTGCTGCAAATCCTGGATCTAAACTAGGAGCTCCACAACCAAAAGGAGGCAAAAGAAGAAATTCATTTTGTAACAGAATGTGTGGAATGAAGAAAAGATTAACTTCAGCTAAAACTGCTAATGATCCAAATAGCAGAATTAACAAAGCATTAAGAGTTTGGAGATGTGGTAGTTGTTCTAATTGGGGTTAATATCATGGAAAAAGTAATTGATTATATAAGAATGCATACAATGAATATCGAGTGGGCAACAATTAATTTAGCGTGGGCAACATGGACATGGGCTATGTTCTCAAATGCCATCACTTGGATATTGGGAGTAATAGGAGCTATTACACTTATTTGGTTTAATGTAGAAAGAGCGTTAACTGCTAGAAAAGAAAGGGAACTTTTAAAATCTAAACATAATGAAAAAACTAATTAAAAGAGCAGACGGTTCTAAATCTCCTAGAGGATTATGGGATAACATTAGAGCAAATAAAGGTTCTGGAAAAAAGCCTACTAAAGAAATGCTCAAACAAGAAGCTAAAATTAAAAAAGAAGAAAATATGAAAGAGTATAAAAATGGCGGAAAAAAGAATTCTGCTAAAGTAATGAAAGAGGCTAAAAGAGAAAAAGAGTCTTTTATTACAGAATCTAAAGAACTTAAGTTTGGTAATAAACCTATGCCTAAAGAAGAAATGAATGAGATGAAGAAAGGTGGTAAAAAGACTATGGAGCCAGGTGGTGGTGGTCGTTTTGCTAAGCTTGTAAATAAAATGAAAGGGCAAGGTAAATCAGAAGAATCTGCTAAAGCAATTGCTGCATCTGTTGGTCGTAAGAAATATGGTAAATCCAAGTTTCAAGCAATGGCTGCTGCAGGTAAAAAGAAAATGGGTGGTAAAAAGAATTGCTAATGCCAACGCAAAGTAAGACTTTAAAACACGGATATAAACATTATAAAGTTCATGTAGAACAACCAGTTAGCCAAGAACTTTATGAAAATATTTGTAGAGAGTTTAATATTAAACTATTTGATTTAATATTAGACGGATACGAATTTGATATGGGATCTAACATGGGGACTTTGTCAGTTAAAAGAATTGACAGATCCCCATCTAGTCTTACAGTAGATTGGAATGAAACCAAAAAATTAAAAGAAGAGTTACTATCTCAAGGAGTTGAACTTTATGATAGTAGCACTGGAAAAGGAGAAAAATATCATGTGTATTATACTGATAAGTTTTATTGCAGATATCTTTGGACTAAAAGTAAATGCAAAGTAAAAAACAAAACAGTATATAGATTTGATGCTAGCAGAGGAAGAAAAGGTAATAAAGAAAAATTAATTCATCTTCTTAAAACAGATGACTTAGCATATTTAAGATTTAAAAAACACAATGGTTTACAGATTAACTAGCAGTAAAACAATCGTCAGAAAGATCATGCGTGATCTAAAGCCACCTGGGGACAACTGGATTGACGATTCTATTGAGTGGATAGGTGAAGCTCTAGAACATATTGGAGCAACCCCACAATTAGTACAAAAAGGAAAAGTACTTAATGTAGTAGACTACAAAGTGCTATTACCTGAAGATTTGTATTACATTAATCAAGTTGCAATTAATAATGTAATTAGTCCTACAATTACTAATGAACTTACTGAATTAGTTAATCAACTCGCTACTCTTAATGCTCAAGTTGTATCTAATCCTAATGATAAGATTGCATACAACTATCAACTACGTGAAATAAATGCACGTATTGGAGTATTAGAAAATCTTTACTTATCTGCAGATAATACGCTTAGTCCATTGCAATATGGAACATCTACATTTCCCGCAGGAATTCACTGCGATAATTGCGTAAACCAATTTATTAAATGTAAAGAAACTTATATTGTAGATGGTGGATATATTAAGACTTCATTTAAAGAAGGACCTATTTGCTTAAGTTATACTGCATTCCCATTAGATGAAGATTGTTATCCAATGGTGCCAGATGACATTAGTTACAAAGAAGCAATGTTCTGGTATGTATATAAGCAAATGGTTTTAGGGGGATATACTCCTTCTATGAATGGAATTGATTACAACTTTGCTGATCAAAAGTGGAGATACTACTGCACTCAAGCTAGAAATGCTGCTAACTACCCAAGTATTGATAAGTATGAATCATTTATGAATCAATGGGTTAGATTAGTTCCAAACATTAACAGACATTCAACAGGGTTTGAAAACTTAAATACAAGAGAGAATTTAGATAGAGGTAGATATAACAATTACGGAACAATATGAAGTTTTTAAAAGGATTATATAAAGATTCAGCTTTAATTGATCAACCACAAAGCACTCATAGAGATGCTTTAAATATGGTGATGAATTTAGATAAAGGTTCTATTTCTACTGAATATGGAAATACTCCTACTAAAAGTACTGAACTTATAAATGCTACTATTCCTAAAGTATTAGGACCTAATAGACAAGAAAGAAAGATTAATGGATCTATATTACTTCCAGATAATAAATTCATAGTATTTTATTCTCAAAGATATTATAACACTTCTAATAAAAAATCAGCATCCTTTATTTATTTATTTGATCCTGAAGGAGATGTGATGACTTTATTGTTTGCTACTTCAGGGGATAGTCAAAGTGAATTTTATAATAAGTTTGCTGGGGATCTTAATTTTTCTACTGAATATCCAATTACAGGAGAAGCAAGAGTTGCAGCTAATGGAGATATAATTGTCTATTTTACAGATAACTATAAAGATGTAAAAATAGATCCTATAACTAAAATTGAATATATTGATTCTTATAATCCTCCAAGAGTATTTAATGTTACAAAACAACTTAATGTAATAAATAATGGAGGGATAGTTACTAATTTATATATTAGTGCTCCTACTAAATTTCTTACAAGTACTAAACATGTAGATTATTTAAATCTATTTCTTACTACTAAAAAGATCCCACAAATTAAAAATCATAGTTTAATTAAAGGGGGTATATTAGAATCAGGAGCTTATTATTTATGTTTAGCTTACGCTAATGATGAATACACTGAAACTAATATTTACACTGTTAGCCAACCAGTTTATATTCCTAAAGGTACTTATTTAGATTCTACTATTGATGCAAGTGCAACATTATCAGGATTACCAGAAGGAGGAGTAACACCATCTGTTCCTTTTGAACATATGACAGGAATTCCTGCAGGTACTCAAACATCATTTGGAATTAAATGGAATTATTCTTGGAGAGGTGGAAATACTTATGATGAAAGTATTACTAATGCTTTTGATACTAATTATCCTTACATAGTTCCTTATATTATTAAAGTATCAGGAAATGAAAGATCTGCATATAAATTACCAGTAGTTCCTACTGATGTATTTGGAACTATCTCTTTTACAGGTAATGAAAATTATGCAATTAGTTCAGTAGAAGATATTGTATTAGATAAAGCTACATATCTTACAGCTAAAACTATTACTCAATTAGATAATAAACTTTATCTTGGAAATCTTACTGCACGTAAAGATATTGGATACCAAAGATTTGCTAATAATATTAAAGTAGCCCCTGTAATTAAAGAGTTTAAAAGATTTGATAATCGTGTGTACGATGGATTTAATCTTAATTTTGGGTATACTGAAATATTAAAAAGAGGTATAGCAACTGATGATTCTTATTTTGATAGATTTCAAGATTATAACTTAATAAATAGTTATTACAAAGACAGACAATTAACAAGTTTTATTTTTGATAATGACCCTGATTTTTGGAATGAAAATCAAGAACCAGCTACTTCTGCGACAAAAATGGGTGGATATAGAAATCAATATACTGCCTCTTATCTTAAATCTTATCGTAGAGGAGAAGTATATGCTTTATATATTTCTTTTGTTTTAAATGACGGTACAGAGACTTATGCTTATCATATTCCAGGAAGAGATAGAAACAATTTTACAGCATATGATCCTATAAGTTCTTTACCTAGTAGTTTATTAGATACTACTGAAGAAGGGATGAATTCAGATTATTATGCTTATTACAACCAATTACATGCAAAAGAATCTGAAACAAATGATGGGTTTGTATATAGTAATTTAACTAATACTGATTTACAAAATAAATTAGGGGCAAAACCTAAATATAATAAAATAGTAGATACTGGACAAAGTGTATTATTAGATAGAGAACAACCTGCTGATGATATATTTGAAATGGGGTATTGGACTAATGATAATGAATTTTATCCTCAGACTCCAGATTTTGATATATATGATGTAAATGAAAACGGAGATGCAGTACTTTTAGGATCTTTAAATTATGGAGTTGGAGAAGGAAATGTTAGACATCATAAATTTCCTAGTAACTTAAATACTGATTACTCATATATAAAACAAGATAGAACTAATTTATATAAAGTTAGAATTCCATCAAGTGGTATTCCTGATGGAAGTGTTGAACAATCTTTATTAATTAACCTTAGAACTGTTACAGATAGTTGGAATGATCAAATTAATCAATCTGCTTTCTTTTATGAAACAATTAATATTTTAGGGTTTCAACTTAAAAATATTAAAATCCCTAAATTTATTCTTAAGCAGATTCAAGGGTTTAAAGTTTATTATGCTAAAAGAACTTTAGAAAATAAAACAATACTTGGTCAGAGTTTAGCACATCCATCGTTTTTTAGAGCACATGGATTCTTTTCTACAAATAGATTTTCTGCATATAAAAAAGCTAGAGGTCCATTTTATAAATATTGGAGTTTTTACGGAAATATACCTGACTTTAATTCAGGGGGTCAAGATGCTTATATTGAATATGATTCTAGTAGAATAGGAGCATATCAATATGATTCAGAACTTGATAGTAAATTTAGAGGTTACCCAATATTTAAGTTTCATGATTTTACAATGCTTCGTAAAAAAATCAATCTTAATATAGTTGATTTTGTAAGTGTTCAATCAGTTGTAACTATGCATCAATTTGCAGGAGGATTTAGAAATACTTCTTATATTGATAATGCATACGGAACTGTTCAAAATAATATTCAAAACTACAAATATGTAGGAGGATATGAATTCTTTTTAACTGGTCAAAATGAAAATGAAGATTTTAGTTGGGTACATGCAGATTTAGGAAATCTATTAAGTAAATATCCTATTGTAGATAATAACAATACAGGAGATCCAACATTTGGAGCATTTTTAGATTGGGCGCCAATGAAAGGTGTACATAGATTGTATACTAACATAATGATTGGAGCTAGATATAATTCTTATTCTAATACAGGATTTGATTATGAAAATTCTTCAGGAGCATTTTCAACAACATTTATTCCTAGAAAATTAGCTAATGTATTTACTGTTACTAATAACGGGGCTACATACATTAATGGATTAAGTTATTTAAAAGTTACAGATGTTGATGCTTTTCATGGGGCTCAATATCTTGATAACTATGCAGGAGAATCTGCAATTGCAATATCTCTTAGAACAGGACTTCCATTCTTAAAAGGTCACTTACCTTTTGAAGATGAAGGTGCTCATCAATCTGTATTGTTTGATAAAGGTGCTACTTATGAATATGGGGATGGAGGTATACTTCAACCTGTTAATCCTTTAAAAGAAGATACAGAAGAAGGATTTGAAGCAATGATTAGAGGAAAAGCTAATATGTTATTAGTTAATCTTCATAGTTACAAAACTGATGTATTTAATCCATTTGATAATCAAACTCTTGTATGGACTGGATATTATCATCCTTGTCAAATAACTGAGACAAGTTTAATAAATGGAATGATTGGAGATTATGAAGGATGTACTCAGTTTATTAGTTATAATTTAGAATCAGAATCTGATGGTAATTTTAGTGAAGGAACTATTGAAGGAGGTAATATTCAAATTATTAATTCAGGAAGTACCACTCCTGCAACTTTTTATTTAACAGGAACAAGTTCTGAAGGAGATCCTTTTACAAATGGAGAAACATATTTAATAACTATTACCTATTCTTCCCTCCCAACATTTAGTGGAGATCCTGCTGAAATTAGTATTAATGGAGGAACAGTAGTTACTTTTGATGATACTGCTCAATTATCATATACTGTAGAAGTAGTAGCAGGAACTGATGGAACTGATACATTAACATATACTACTGGTAAATATGCAACAGAATTTATTGGAACTATAACTTTAACAATATTAACAGGTAATAACTGTCAACCATCTTTCTCTCCTGCATACATAGAATATGCATTACAGAATACTGGAAATACCCCTACTGAACTTACAACATATGCTAATAGTTATGGGGATAATAATAATTACTATACAGGATTAGAAACAGGATGGATATTTGGAGGAGATACTTTTATTTGTAGGTATGGATATCGTTCTACAAGTATGGATTATCCTAACTACTATTTAACTCAAAATATAGTTGATGGAGATGCTATAACTACAGGTCAAGGAAGTCAAATGTCTCTCCCTGAAATAATTACTGGTTCAGTTACTCCTTTAACTCCACCTTCTAATTATTCCAATACTTATTTAGGAACTGTTGCATTTTTTAATCAAAGAGTATTACGTACTTATGGAGGTGATAAATGGCCTGTATTTCCTACTCCTGGATTGACTTCGTTATTAACTCAGTTTATTTTATATAGAACTTGGCCAACAGTATTTAATCCTAGTTCAGGTACTAATTATCCTTCTAACTTTTTAAAATTAGATAACTTTAAAGAATCTCCAGTACCAATTGCTTATTCTACATTATATTCTGTATTTGTAGAATCAGATGATAACATTAACTTTAGGCATGCAGGAGATGTAGTTAAAGGAGTTAGTACTTCTAAAAGTTTATTTTTTGATAGTTACACTGCAGCAGAAATTGTATTTAGATCTCCATTAATAGATTTAACTAGTCAAGATAACTTATTATATGAAGAACACTATTCTGCATTGCAAGATGTTAAAACTACAGTTCCATTTCCAAAGAAAGGAGAAATTGAAACTTCATTCCCTTCTCGTGTAATTAGATCTAATGTACAAGACGGTAGAATTGATGACAACTTCAGGTCATTCTTAGCTTTACAATACAAAGACTTTTCTCAAAATAAAGGAGCAATTACTAATCTAGTAGCTCTTAATGGTCTTTTATTTATCCATACTGAAAAGTCTATATATAAAACAACTGGTAAACAAAACCTTCAATTAGGAGATTCAACAGAAGCATTTATTGGTTCAGGAGATATCTTTGTTCAAGAACCTGTAGAACTTGTAACATCCAATGAAGGTCATGGAGGAAGTTTTAATAAACACTCTTCTATTATTAGTAAATATGGATATACTTATGTTTCTAGAAAAGAAAAGAAAGTATTCTTATTAGCAGATAAGTTAATAGAAATAAGTCAACAAGGTATGGAAAATTGGTTTAGGCTTAATATTCCATACACTTTAGAAACTATTAATGAAGATAATAACTATCCAATTAATTTAGATAGTATTAATTATCTTAATCTAGATGCTCCAACAGGTTCATTTGGATTTGTAAGTACTTATGACCCTGTATTTAAAAGATTCATAATAACTAAAAAAGAATTAATCCCTTCAGATAAATTTAAACTGTTATCTGAATATATGATTGAACCTCAAATAGTTAATTATGATAATAACTTTGATCCTAATAGTTGTACAGAAGCAATAGGGTTTATAGAAGTCTCTCAACCTTATGGTACAGGAATTACTTTGCCAGTTACTCCTAAATATATTAGTTATTTTGCAGAAGGTGCTAATGGAGAAAATCCTGCTATATGGTTTGATCCAATTTTAGGGGGATACATATTTAATGGTGATGCTGCTACAATATTGACTAATGAAGGAATTATATACAATAATTTTGTAACTACATTAAATCTTCCATATGATTCTTCAGAAGATTGTAAAACTCAAGACTTTTATTTCTTCCCTATTATTAATGATAATTTCTGGTGGAAAGAATCTGGATGGACAGTATCTTATTATCCTGACAATCAAACATGGGTTAGCCGTCATAGTTATATATCTCCTTGGTATTTTTATAATACTGAGAATTTCTACAGTTTTAGTTCATTAGCTAATAAAACATCTCCTGAGTATTTTGTTATATGGAAACATAATAATACTAATGCTGCAATCTTTTACAATATTAATTATCCTTATGAGTTTGAGTTTGTTGTAAATGATTCTCCAGATATTACTAAAGTATTAGCTTCTGTAAACTTTATAGCTGATGTATATAATAGAAGTGAGAATGGTAAAGAAATTCTAATTGAAGCAGAATCTACTAATTACTTAAAAGATAAGTTAAATACTTACTTATACCAGTTACCATTTGATAAGTTTTATATTTACAATAACTCTCAGATATCTGGATATGTAGATTTTAACTATCTTAATAATATTAGAAAAGTAGAAGGTACTTGGACATTCAATGATTTCAGGGATTTAATTAAGTATAATTACAACTCTTTCTTATCTACAAAACTTTACAATATATCAGGAGGATTTAATACAAATGTTCAAACTCCTGATCCAACAGTAATGTTTACTGGAGAAGGTATAATTAATCCTAACATTATTGATGCTACTAAACCTTGGCATGATAAAAAGAAATTTATTAATAAATTCTTTGCTATTAGGTTAATTGGTAACAATCAAACAAATAAATTAGTAAATTTGTATGCAGCTAACGCTGTATTTCGTAAATCTTCAAGATAATGGCTAAATCTAAAAAATATATATCTTCTAAAGTAAAACGTAAATTTGCAGTTGGTGGTCCATATAAAGATGTAGAAGCAGAACTTTACAACCCAAATGCTGATAGAACTATCTATCAAGCTGCAGATCAGCCATCTACAATATTACAACAGCAACAAGAAGCTATGCTTCAACAACAAGCTGCTGCTAATAAGAGTATGTATCAAAACCAATTAAATGCAGAATTAGCTAGAAATCAAGCACAACAGCAACAAACTGCTAATTTAATTGAAGAAGAAAAGACTGCAAGAAAAGCTGAAGAACAAAAGCAAAAACAAGCATTAGCAACTCAAGCAACAAAAGGTGCTACTAAATTAGGAAAAGAGGCTGCTAAAAATTTTACACTAAATCCTGATGGTAAATTTATTAATACTGCTTTACAATCTGGAAGTTATTATTCTCCAACTTGGACTTCAACAACTGCTGCACCAACTGCACCTATTACCGCAGCACCAATTGTAGGAACAGAATCTGTAGGAACTGGAGCATTAACAGGAAGTATAGCACCTGCAGGAGCAGTAGAAGTAGGACAAAATTTAGCAACAACTACAAGTACAGGAGCAGATGTTGCAGGTAAAGCAGCAAGTGGTGCAAGTTTAGGATCAGCAGCGGCTGGAATAGGATTAGGATTAGCTGGAGAAGGATTAGGAATGTATGCTACGTACAAACAAAGAAAAGAAGATGATGCTGCTAAACGTAGTCAATATTATAGAGATACTGATTATACAAGAAGAGAAGCATTAGGACAGATAGGTAAATCTACTCTTAAAGGAGCAGGAATAGGAGTTGGTGCAGGTACAACATTAGGTTTAGGAGTGGGATCAGTTCCTGCTGGAGTAGTTGGAGGAGTAATAGGTGGAGTAGCAGGTTTAGGATACGGAGTAGGTAAAGCATTACATGAAGAAAGATTAACTAAATCTGAAGCAGATAGAGGTATTAAAATAGGAAATAAAAGAATTGGTAAAAAACTTTTATTTGGAGATGAAAATGTTTATTCAGCCGCTAAAGATCCTTATGAAATTGCTAAGGCTCAATATCAAGATAGTTTAGAAAAACAAGCACAATTAGCTAGTGCAATGGATGCTGCAAGTTTAGCTAGTAGAACTACTGAAGTTAATACTGGCTTTAATGTAAAAGGAAGTAATATGGCTAAATATGGTGGAAGTATTGAATACTTAAAAGGAGGAATAGCTAAACCATTACCTAGAGGAGCTAAAGAATATATAGGTAATAAACATGAAGAAGGTGGAATTGATCTTCCTGGTAATATAAATGTTGAAGGAGGAGAAACAGAACAAGATAATTATATCTTTTCTGCTACACTAAAGTTACCTACAGGTTTAACTTATGCTCAAGCTCATAAAAATTTATTAGCATCTGGAGCATCATCTGAAGAAATTAAACAACTTGCTTTGTCTCAAGAAGCAGCAGCAGGTAGAAATCCTAATCAAATTAAAACTATGAAATTTGCTAAACATGGGGGATCTTTAAAATATGAAAATGGTGGACCTGAACTTAATTATTTTACAAGTGGACAATTTGCTAAAGATCAAATGTTAAAAAATCCAGAAATAATTAATACTGGAAGATCTAAAGAATATTGGCAAGCTGTAGATTGTATACAAGACCCTGAAAGTTGTATAGGTGGAAAAAGAACTAAAGCTAGTATAGCAGAAACTTTTGCAAAAAGACGAAATTATAACATGAGAAATTTTGCTTTAGGATATAATAAAAATGGGGCAAGATATGGAGCAGATCAAAATGCATATAATATGTTTATGTTAAATCGTGAAGATTATTTAAAAGCAGAAGATCCTGATTCTATGAAATATTTAATGCAAACATATCAACAAAGAAATCCTGATGGTACTATATATAATTCTCAATATGTAGAAAATCCAGACATAAGAAATAAAATAGAAAAACCATTTACACCTGAAGAAATTGCATATTACAAAGGAGAAACAAATAATCCCGATACTTATAATATTGTATACGATGAAAGATTAACACCTACAATTAAAGTTGGAGGAAGGTCTAAAGATTACTGGCAAAATCTTTCTGAAGAATGTTATAGAAACCCTGGTAGTTGTACTTCTCAAGAAAAAAAATATGCTTTAAGACATATAGTAAGAAATTTTAATGGTAGATTAAGAAATGAAATTCTTAACTTGCCATATAATAATTTAAGTTATGAAGAATTTGTAGATAAAATGTCTAAAGATAGAATGAAATCTAGTAAAGATTATCTTAATCCAAGTAGAAATGAAGGTTTAATATATTCTGAAGGACTTGAATTTATTCCATCAAAAGAAGAATTTGAATTTTATAAAGGATTAAGAAGTAATCCAGATTCTGAAATTTATAATCCTAATATTGGAACTACAATACCTAAAGGAGAAAGAATGAGTGCAGAACTTCCAGGAATGGGAACTGCAGTTAATTTTACTCCTACTTCTGCTACAGAATATTCTGCAGAAGCTGCTAAAAATTTACCTAAAACTACAAAAGCTAGAGAAGCATTTAATAAACTTCAAAATAAATTAAAAGAAAAAGCAATTCAAAAAGCAGAAAATAATAAAATATATAATGCTCCTACATTACCTGAAGTAGTTATAAATAGTCCTAATTCTCAACAAGAAAATTTAAATTTAATACAAGGTAAAGATGTTACTAAAATACAAGGTCCTACTTCTAATTTAGAATTAGCTCAATATAATTTATCAGAAATTAATATGAAACCAGGAGTAAGTACATTTGTTCCTGATGAAATTGCAAATCAAATAGAAGATAATAAAATATATCAAGGTACAGATTTACCTGAAGTAGTAATTAATGCTAGTAGACCTAAAACAAATACTCAAGTTGTTACTACTAAAAAAGATCCTACAGAAGGAATGACAAAAGAACAAAGATTAGATTATTATAGAAAACAAAGAAATTTACCTGAAGGTACAGTAATGCTTCCTCCTACTGTAGCTGGAAGTAAAGCTCAAAAAGATATGTTACTTAATGAAGATAAAGAATTTGGTAACTTTCAATCTAATATAGAACCTATTGTAGAATCTAATGAAAATTTAAATACTGAAAATAAAAAAAATTATAAAATGGAATTTCCACCTCCACCTAAATACATTCCTACTAAATCTACTAATAACATTGGATTACTGCAAACTATTCCTGCAGCTTTTGCAATGGGTAGACCAATTAATGTATCTCCTATTTCTCCTGCATTAGCATCTGGATATGTACAAGCTGGATCTATAGGTAAAGTTAATTTAGGAAGAGTGCAAATGAATGCTGAACGTGCAGCTAATCAACAAAATGCTGCAGCAATTAATCAAGCATTACAAAATATGTCTGGACCTGGAGCTATTGCAGGAATGGTAGCTGCTAAAACAAAAGCTGATCAACAAAATTTAGCTATTGCACAAGCCGAACAAAATGCTAATGTTGGATTAGCTGCTAAAGAACAAGAATTAAATACTGGTATTTCTAGATTTAATGTAGGATCAACCATGCAAGCTCAAACTACTAATGCTGGAATTGCTCAACAAAATGCAGCTAGAATACAACAAGCTAATCAATTTAATGAACAACTTAAGTATACTAAAAATGTAGAAAATAGAGACCAAATGTTATCTGCATTAGATAGAGCAACTGCTGCTATTGTACAAAACAATTTAGCTAATAAACAATTAGATGCTACAGAAAGATTAGCTAGTATTTATGACGCTTATAATGCATATAATAGATATTTAGAAGCTTCACAAAAAGAACCTGAAAAGAAAAAATTTGGTGGTGTTAAAAAATATGTTTCTAGACTTGGAGACTTAAAAAACGTAAAATATAAAGTATAAGAGATGGCTTATAAATTTGATCCTGTAATTAATACATATGTAGATCCGCATTCTGTAGAGATCTCTAAAACTTTAAATCAAAGATTTGCTCAAAATTTTCAAATACACAATGAGTTAGAAAAACAATTGTTTGATATGGATGCTGCTGGTTTTGAAAATGATCAAAAGTTAAAAAATGAATTATTTAAAACTACGCAAGCTACTTTAGAAGCAAGAGCTAAACAAGGTGATTTTGAAAATTTAGGATTTCAAGTACTTACAGATGCTAAAAATTTTAGTAAAGCTTATAAACCTTTATCTGAAAATTATGCACGAGTTCAAGCATATATTAAAGATGTAGAAGACCAATACAAAGCTGGCAAAATTAATTCAGTAGCTAGACAAGAGGCTTTAGGATTTTCTTCAAATAATTATAAAGGTATAGAAATTGATCCTCTTACAGGACAAGCTATTACTGGAAGTTTATTTAATGGAGTAAAAATTGTTCAAGATCCTGATATTCTTAAAAAATTAAATGAAGGATTAGCTCGAATGAAAGCTAGTGGAGATACTAGTAAAATTAAACAGATAGGTCAAGGACCTGATGCAAAATTTGAAGTACTTACTGAAAAAGGTTGGGAAGGAATTAAAGCTTCTGATATTAAACAAGTATATGATGCTATTATATCTGAACCTGATGTAACTGCGTTTTTACAACAACAAGCTGATTTTACTACGTATAAATTAAATGATCAATATTTGCAAAATTGGGCAAATAATAGTTTAGAAAAATATAATTCAATGCTTCAACAAAAAGGATTGGATAAAAACACTATTGCACAAATTAATAATAAAATTACAGATTTACAAGCTGCTGGAAACGATCCTGCACAATTAAGAGCACTTGCTAAAAAATCTGTAATTGAAAACAAATTACAAGAATATCAAACGTATGCAATTAAATCTACAGAGTATTCTAAAGCAAGTAGTGCTTATGAAACTTCTTGGGATCAAAAATGGTTAATAGATTACAAAACTATTGCCGAAAATCCTGAATTACAAAAAATGTCAGAAGTTACAGCTAATGCAATTGATGGAAAAACTGTTGATGAAAAATTAACTAATGTAAGAGCTTATATAGAGCAAGCAACAAAACTTGAAAAAGAAGCACAAGATACATCTTTAGATCCTAAAGTAAGAGAAGAAAAATTAAGAAGTGCTAAACGATTTAGAGATCAAGCTTCTACTATTGAACAACATATTGCTCAAGCTACTGATGCTTCATATACAATAGCAGATTTTGAAAAACAAGATCCTACTTTATTTGGAATAATTAAAGAAATGTATCCAGGAAAAACTGCAGGAGAATACGCAGTAATTATGGCAAGAACTTTTGATAGTGCTTGGGATCAAGATTATCAAAATTTTGAAAAAGCATTTGATAAAAAATATGGAGAAGGTTCTTTTATAAAACATTTTACTCGTTTTTATAATGCATCTAGCGCAGTAGAAGTTGGTGAAGGTAAAACGGACTGGAAATGGATGACAGCAAATCGTCCTGAATTAGTTCGTCAAGATCCTTCTGTAAATGAAAATGATGATCCTACTGCAAAAATTGCAGTTAATTTTGATAAAGGATTTAAAAATTTAATGGGAGATAAATTTGGATGGCTTAAAGGAGATAAAGTAAATGGAGCAATTGCAGAATTAAAAATATCAAATCCTGTACAATATGGAGCTTTACCAGCAATGTCTACTAAAGAATCTGCAACAGCTACTAAAGCTGCTAAAGCGTACTTTGAAGGATTAGTTATTCCTGAAGATGCTACAGTAACAAATGTAGAAGAAGGAGAAGTTAAAACTTTATCAGGAGCAGACCTTGTAAACTATAAAGTTGCTAGGTGGGGATTTATGCCAAAGTTAGGAGCAAACGGATCTTGGGAATTACAATTAGTATCTAATAAAGAAGGAGAAGCTCCTAAAACAGTTATTATGTCGGCAGATGAAGTAACATCTCCTGAATTGCAAAAATATATGAATAGTCCTAGTGTGAAATTTACCCAAAAAGTAATGTCTATGGATACTGGTGTAAAAGGAAATGAAACAGTTTTAGATGTTACTTTAAATGATGATAATAATTCTAAAATACAATTACATGTAAAAGGAGATGATCCTAGTAATCCATTAATTGCTATTACTAAAGTAAATGGTGAAAAAACAAAATATATGAGAATAAATGATCCTGCATTAAAGTCTTTAGTAGAGTCAGGAATGTTACAACTTTATTAAGTATATTTGCTATATGGAAAATAGTACACTTGATTCTATTAGTGCTCTTACAGGATTACCTATAAATAATGTAAAAAATTCAACAGGTATAAGAACTCCTCAAGACGACGCAGTTTTTAATTTAACAGGAGTAAAGAATATTAATCCAACTCCTAATTCTGGACGTCCAACTGTTGATCCTTTAGATACTTATAGTCAATCTGTTGATTTAACTCACAGATATAAAGATCCTATTGAAAGTTATCAAGACTACAATGTTCCTTTAAATCCTTTTTTAGATTGGAGTGAAAAAAGAGCTGAAAATCAAGGTGTTGTAGAAAAATGGACTAGAGGTACTATTAAAATGGGAGGTACTATTTTAGGAACAGTTGCTGAAAATACTATAGGTATTGTAGCAGGTATTGGTTCTATGGCTTCTGGAGATACGTATGCTAATAATTTTGTAGGAAATAGTGTAGATGAAATGAATGGATGGCTATCTGAAAATCTTCCACATTATTATACTCGTGCAGAAATGGATCCTAACAGATCTGTATTATCTTCTATGGGAACTGCAAATTTTTGGAGTGATAAATTTTTAAATGGATTAGGATATTCTTTAGGATCTATTGCTACAATATGGATGAGCGGAGGAACAGGATTATTAGGTAGAACCGCAAGTGCAGCAGCAAGAGGATTAATGACTGCTGAAACTATTGCTGGTGTTGCAAGTACTGCAAAAACAGGAGAAACTTTAAAAAACATATATGCTGCCAGTAAAATGATTAAAACTGGAGCAAAACTTACAGATGACATTGCTAAGTATAGTACTATTGCTAGAGGATTAAATGCTGTTAAAACTTTAGAAGTAGGAGCTATGATGTCTTTAGGAGAAGCATCTGTAGAAGCTCGTGAAAAATCTAAACAACTAAGAGAAGAATTAATTTCTGATTGGGAAGAACAAAATCCAGGACAAGAGATGTCTAGAGAAAAACTTACAGAAATTGAAGAAGCTGTAGCAGCTATGTCTAATACTACATTAGCAGCAAACTTAGCTGTATTAATGCCAACTAATTTATTAATGTTTGGTAAAATGTTAGCTGGTGCAAAAGTAGGAGAAAAGGCTACTTATGATTTAGTTAAACAAGGAGATGAAATTACAAAAGCTCTTCCTAATACAACATTTGGTAAAAGGTTTGCAAAAATTAATGAAATTGCAAGTCCAGTATATAAAAATGCATTAGTAGAAGCATTTCAAGAAGGTGCTCAGTTTATGATTGGAGATGCTGGAGTAGATTATTATAAAAATAAATTTCAAACAGGAACTGAAGATCTTTCAAGTTCTTTATCAAAAGCCTTATCTAATACTTTTGGAACTGCTGATGGTTTAGAAAGCATGTTGTTAGGAGCATTAATTGGAGGAGGTATGGGCGGAGCTTCTACTTCTTTTGGAGCAGATGCCAAATTACGACAAGCTAAAAGTCAAAATACTGAAAAATTAATTGCTTTATATAATTCAAATACTTTTAAAACATTAGCTGCAGACTTAGCTTTAAAAGAAAATGGAGCTAATCTTATATCTGCATTAGATGCTGCACAAGTATTAGGAAATAAACAAGTTGCAAAAGAATTACGTACAAATTTAATTGCTAATGAAGTACTTCGTTATGAGCAATTAGATGCATTAGATTTAGCATTTGAAAGATTAGACGACCTTGCAATGCTTACTGATGAAGAATTTGCAAAAGCTTTAAGATTTGATCTTTCTAAACCGTTGTCAGAACAACTAGATGGTAAAAATAAAACAATGGTTGTAGAAGAACTTAAAAAAGAAATGAAAGATCTTTCTAAGCTTGGAAAAGACATTGATAGTATCATTGAAACTATTAATCCTAAAACTACAGGCATAGGAGCTTTATTTCAATCTAAAGAGGCAAAACAACAAGAAGCAGCATTAGCATTACAAAATCAAAAATTAAAAACTTTATTAATGTCTAGTATGATAGGCATTAAAGAAAGAGATAATAATATTGATGAAAGTATTCAAGAGTTAAGAGATTTGTCCCCACAATCTCAAAGTTTTGTAACAGGATTTGCAGCATTTGACAGAGATAAATTATTAACTGCAGTTAAACGAAATAAAATTACAGTTAATGAGCAAGGAGAACTAATTATTCCTAACAATCTAGTTGACATTAATATTACAGATACTGAAGCAGAAAAAAAGAAAGATGAAAAACCTTTATCTACAGATGAATATTTTGATAGAATTGAACAAGCTAAAATTAAAAATTCTTCAAAATTAAAACGTAGACAAAAAGAAGATGGGGAAGTAATTACAGCTTTAGACAAAGCTATAGAAGCATCTAAATTATATGACGCAGTTGCAAAAGCTAAATTTGATAATGCAATAATTAACTTATTTAGAAACATTAATGCAAGAGAAAATGCTATTGCTGCATTTAATGAATTAGTTACTAATCCTAATAAACGTGAAGTAGTAATGGCTGCTAAAACTGCAGCCGCTACTAAAGCTAAAGTAGACCAAGCTAATAAAGAAGCTGTTAGTATTTTAGATAAACTTCAAACTACTGAAGATGTTGATAATTTAATTGATTTTGATAGACTTACTCCAGAAGTAGCAGAAGATGTAAAACGTAAATACGAAGAACTTAAAAAAATTGAGGATCAATATATTCGAGATTACTCTTCTTTTTCAGATGAAAACCTTTTAGATTTAATGAAAGGATTTGAAGAAATTAAAAGTCAAGATCCTCAAAGAGCATTAGCATTACAAAAAGTTGCAAAAGCTAGAGCTACTGAAACTCCTGAAGAAAAAGAACAACGTCTTCAAAATAAAACTCCAGAACAATTAGCTGCTGAAGAAAAAGTTAGACAAGAAATAGCTTCTCAAGTTTCTAATACTCAACAAGAAATGAGTAATGCAGAAATTCCTAAATTTCAAAATAACTTTGAAATTATAGACCCATCTGGAACTATTATAAGAATTAATGGAGTTACTTATACTAACTTAAATGCTAATCCAGTAGATGCTCTTACAATAGAAGAGGTTGAAGTTGTAGAAGAACAAACAGCATCTGCAACTCCTAATTCTGATATAGAAGCTAAAAAAGCTGATATAGAAAAAAGAAGACAAGAAAGGCTTACTCCTATTTCCAAAGAAAATCCTAACGGTTATTTTGAAAATACTGGAGTTTATAAAAAAGACAAAATAACAGGAGAAGAATACTATGACCCAGACACAAAAAATGGTACTTATAGTGTTGACTTTTCTGAAGATAAAGAAATAGATGATTTTATTGATGCTAATAGTATACAAGAATTAAAAGATAAGATCAATGCTAAATATGATGCAGAACTAACTGCTTTAGAAGGTATTCAACCTGCATCTACTAAAAAAGAAGAAACAGTAACAAAAGTTACTTTAACTAATGAGTTAGGACAAGAAGTAATATTTAAAAGAGAAGACAATGAAGAGTTAGTTAATGAACTTGCTCAGATTTTAATGATTATTCAACAGTCTGAGGGTACAATAGAAAGTATTAATATTGATGAAAATAAACTAACTGAAGATTTACAAACAGAGACTACAATAAATACTAAAAACTTTAACATGATTAAGTTTAAGTATGATGTACCTGTAGCTCAAATGTCTGATGATCAATTAGTTAAAGCAGTTAAAGAATTAACAACTCTTGAAACTGCAGTTGTTAATACTATTAGTAAATATAGAGCGCAAGCATTTAGACAAGGAAAAGATATTACAGATGTAAATGCAATCCCAGAAGTTAAAGCAAACATAGAACTTTTAGAAACTATAAAAGAATCTAAATCTAAATTTGCTTCTGAAAATTTTGACAGAAATAAAATAAATAGTACTATATCTGCACAAGAATCAGTACCTGGTACATTATCAGAAGAAGAAGAAAAAAAATTAGTAGAAGAACTAGGGCTTGCTAATAAAATTGTAACTGATTTAAAAGAAAAAATTACTAATCTTAAAAATAGAATTGAAGATTTTGAATCTGGAATTGCTATAGGTGTTCTAGGGGAAGATGCAATAGCAGAAAAAACAAATTTAGAAGAAGAATTAAAAGAATTAAATATTAGTTTAGAGCAAGCTAATGCAGATGTAATTAATAAAAGTAATATTTATGAAAGTAGAAAATCAAGTGAAACTGATTCAAACATACAGGACGCCAAAAGAACTGAGGGCAATCTTGAAGAACAAGGAAGTGAATCAGAGGATCAAAGAGATGCTGAAGTATCTCAACAGGAAAAACCTGATGTAAATGCTTTAGTTGATACATTATACGAAGCAGAAGAAGTTAGTGATCTTGCTTTAACAGATGCTGTTATTTCTGAAAGTATAATCACTTTAGGAGAAGATGAAGAAGAATTAACATATGAAGATAATGTAGAAGATCCTGTTCCTGTTGTAGAAGGAGATGTACAATCTACTTTAGAAGGGGTTAATGTAAATGTTGCTGATTCAGAATATGCTTATAATGTTGATAACAAAGTAATTATAAATGAATTTGAAGAAACTAGTAGAAATCCTTATTTTCCATACGATCATTCTACAGAAGGAATAGCAATTGAGCAAGATTACTTATCAGATCAAGAGTTAACTCCTATAGGAACTGAAGTTACATTTGAACCTCGTCCTGATTTACCATATTTTAGCGATCAAAATATTCCAGCAAATGAACAATGGAAAACTGTTCCTATTTACATAACTGTTATAAACCCATTTACAAATGAAAAAGCAGTAATAGGATTATTAGAACCATATAATCCTACACATGCTAAAGGAAGAACAGGAAGTAATAGACAACGTATTTTTGAAGAATTTAAAAAAGGAAATACAGTATCTGCTATTTTAACTGGTAAAATTGCAAGACCTGCAAATGCTGTAGGAGAAGATAATAACCCGTATTTTTTTAATCCATTAAATGTAGAAGGTTTTGTACCAGGCATTGTAGTAGCTACTCCTGAAAATGGATTACCTAAATGGTCATTAGGAACTCCTGGTACAGAATTAGATTCTGATTTAGATACAAGCGCATTTAAAATTAGTTCTAGTGAATTAGGAACTGTAGCATTTGTATTTAAACATCCAAGTGAAGGAGTACAACATTTAAAAGGTGTTACTAAAAGAATTACAGATCTTGCTTATAATAGAGTTGTAGAACTTATTGAAGAAGGTAATGATGAAGCTGTATCATTAATTGTAGGATTTAATAAAATTGATAACAGTGGAATTGAAAACACTGATAAAAGTTTAGTCTTACAAAGAGTAAGTGGTAATGGTAGAAATACAATTACTAGTTATATTTTTTATCACACTGCTGCTGATTCCTATATTCGTATTTCCTCTAATGATTTAAAAAATGCATTAACAGGAAATACTTTTAAATACAGTTTTGTAGAGTTTAATAGAAATGCTAAAAATAGTATTGATATTGAAGCTGTACAAAAAACTCCAGAAGAATATGCAAAGTATGCTCCTCAAGTAGCTGATTATTTTCAAGAAGCTATTATGAGTAAACGTTTCCAAGTAGATCTTAAAGAATTAAGAAGAGATGCTACTAGAACAGAAGAGGATACATTTATAAGTCCAATGGATGGGGAAACAGAATATGCTACATATTTAGAGTTTTTAACTGATCCAGATGCTGTAGGAGATATTGAAAATCAAGGACATAGAGGAATTTTAAGTCATGATTTAGTTTTAAATAATGATAATAATCCATATTTTCATACTCAACCTAGATTTGGAAATTTAATTATTAATGGAGCTACTCTTGAAGAAGAACGTCAAACTATTAATAAAGAAGTTAAAAAGTCTAAAGTAAATACAACTGTTCCTGCTAAAAGAAATGATGATACTTATGAAGAAGAATCTGATGATAATTCTGTAGATCCTGACTTTGCAGTAAGTAATGATAATAGATATTTAGATGACGATGAAGATACTATTATTCAAACTGCTGAAGAATTGGAACAAGATGAGGATAGTGCTCCAGAAGCTAATCCAAATGCTACTAGTTTAGAAAGTTTAGTAGGAGGTAGAACTGTTGAAACTATTGAACAACCAGTTACTCCAGATAAAGAAGAAACTCTTAAATCTTCTGTACAAACTGTACTTGATAAAATTCAAACAGAAGATTTTGAAGGAATGGTTGTAGATCCTATTACTAAACAAGAAACACATTATTTAATTAAAGGATTAGAATTAGATAGGATTACATCTAAAGTATATGGTGAATTTAAAGGAACTGAACAACAAAAGAAAAATTCATCAAGTGCAGGTACTGCTGTCCACAATTTTGTAGAAGCAGCTTTTGAAAACAAACCTTTTAGTAGACCTGAAAATTTAAGTCGTTTAGCATTTTTGCAAATTAAATCTCAAATTGAACGAATTAAAGAACACATAGCAGGTAAAAAACAAACTATAGTAGCTATTGAAAAAATAGTTTATAATATAGAAAATAGAATTGCTGGAAGATTTGACTTGTTAGTTAAAAATCAAAGTGGCACTTATACTTTGTACGATATTAAAACAGGATCAGAAGCTGGATTAGAAAACTATGATAAAGAGTATGTTAATCCTGAAACTAATGAAAAATCTCCTAGTAAACGTCAACTTCATGGAACTCAATTAAGTATATACGGTTATTTACTTAGAGGGCACATGATGGATAATAATCAAAAGATGGATATTAGTAGAGGTAATGTTTTATATATTCCATTAGATATTAATGAATCTGATGGTTTAGTTAAAAGTGCAGGTACTTTTGAAGAAAAAAGTTTTGTTTTGTCTAATAATTTAAAGAACTTATTAGCAGGAACTGAAACATTTGAAAAGAAAGAAACTAAAAAAGCTGCAGATCCAGCAGTTAAAAATGCTGGTAAAAAGAAAGCTACTACATCTACTAAAAAGAATGAAGATAAAGGAAATTTTAAAGTTAAAACAACTGAATCTAAATCTAAAAAAACAAGTAGTGATAGCAATATTAAAGTCAAAAGTGCAAAAGATGTTATCAATAATTTTGAAAAATTTGATACCTTTACAGACAGATTTGCTAAAACAGATGCAGACAAAGTTGGCTCTCTTATTCATTTCTTTACTAAACCTAATAAATCTGGAACTAATTTTTTAGATAACAGAGATAGAGCAATTCCTATGATTATAGAAGAATTTGAAGATGTATTAGGAATTGAATTAACTGAGAAAGAAGCTGTACAAGTAAGAGAGTTAATGCTAGAAAAATTTTGTAAATAAAAATATAACATGATATTTTGTCCAAATATTAATCATCCAGATTGGAAAAAACTAGTTAAAACAAGTAAAACTCCATATAGTGACTGGCATGATTCAACAGGAAACATAAATACAGATACAACTTCAACTGTTTCTCCTAATGAAAATAGAGAAAAGAGTATAGCATTTCTTTCAAAATTATTTCCTGGAGAGGAAACTGTATTTTATGATTTTGCAAAAGAAATTGGAAATAATACTATTCATGGTATTGTTGAAAATGGAGTTATCAATCTTTGGACACAAGCAGATGTAGGAGTTGCATATCACGAAGCTTACCACAAAGTATTTCGGTTAATGCTTTCAGAAGCTCAAAGAACTGCATTATATAAAGATGCTGAAAAACAATTTGGAAAACCCACTGCTGAAGAACTTAAAAATTTAAAAAACATGTTTCCAGATCTTTCTGATTCTGACCTATATAATTTAGGATTAGAAGAAAGAATGGCAGAAGGATTTAGAGAATACATGTTAACTGAAGAACAATCTACAGGTCTTTTAGCATCTATTGCTAAATGGTTTAGAGATCTTTTTGCATGGATGAAAGGAATGGTTACTAATAATCTAGCACTTAAAGATGTTTATTCTTTAATGGGTAGTACTAAAGTAAATCAATCTTTATTTGGAAGAAAAATTTTAAGAAATCCTGAAAAAATAAATAACGATATTAATCCTACTTTTTACAGACCAGGTATATCTAAAGATTTAACAGATTCTATTATTACTGGATTAACTAATATGGTAGTAGATTCTATTACCAATTCTCCAAAAGAAGCAAATATGTCTGAGTTAATGGGTAAAGGAAGTAATAAAGGAGAAATTATACAGTCTTTGCTTACTAAATTATATGGATTTACAGATAAAAGAGAAATTAAACCTGCAGATATAGATATCCTTAATAATATTTTTAATCTTCATAAAAATATTATTTTGAATGAAGAGGCTTTTGCAAAAACTGGTAATATAGAATACAATAAAAAAGCTGACGAAGTTGCTAAAATATTTAGAGAAGCTCGTAAAAATGCAGGAGTAGCATTAATTAACTTTCCTGCTATTAATGCAGAAACCATGTCATTGCGAGAAAGAGAAAAAGCAATGGCTGCTAGACGTACTTTCAGATTGTTGTTTGATGTTGTAGATAACTGGTTTGGAAAAGTTGAACCTGTTACTAAAAATACAATAGTACCTGCCTGGAGAGATGCAGTTGAAAGAGAATTGGCTAATTATGGTTTTAAAATTAAAGCTGATAAAATAGAACAAGTAGAATCTGAAGTAAATGTTGAAGACCAATCTTTAGAATCTGTAGATGGAGTAGAAGAAAAAATCTATGATAAAAGCCATTTTGCAGAATCTTTAGATAAAAGACTGGGTCAAATGGCAAGAACTTTATTAAGACGTATTCCAATTAAAGAAGAATATATTGAAAATGGGAACGTAATGTATAGAAAAGTTCCTAATAAAGTATTTGCAGATCAACCTACGTATTATAATGTAGAATATGTATATAAGCAATTAGCGGAATTATGGGCAGATGCTAAGTCATTTACTGAAATGAAAGCACGTTTATTAAATTTTGCTAAATATAGACCTGATTATAAAGCTATTTATGATAGAATTAGAACATTAAATGCTGCTGAACAAGTAACTTTATATAGATCATTTGCTAGCACACTAACAGATTTTACTATTGTTGTTACTGGAACTAAAAGTAAATTGTTCAATGCTAACAGTAATACTACTGCTACAAAAGCAAAACAATCTTGGAAAGCTCAAGCAATTGAAGTTGGGGGAGTAGACATTGTAGCTAGTGATAGCGATAGAGCTTTATATATTAAATCAGAATTAGACGATCAAGAGCAATTTAAAGTCAAAGCAGATCGTTTAACTAATATAAAAGATGCTATTAGTAGTGTGCATCAATTTATTACTAGTAGAGAAAAATTAGTTTATATATCAGAAAATCCTACAGTTCAAACAATTGCAATGAGTCATTTGTTATGGAATTTAGGAATTAATTTAGGAGATAATACTGACATTAAAGATACTATTAATAATCTTCAAGCTCTTTTAAATACTGGAATTTCTTTTGTAGAAAAAGGAAAACTTAAAACCTACATAGGAGAAGATCTTTATAAGAAAATTTATACTGATGGACGTCTGTTTAGTATTGTAAAATCTATCGTAAATACATCTATTACTAATAATGTATTACAATTTGGAGACGCTATATCTAATCCTACTCCTTACTTTGATTTAGAAAATTCAGGGGTAACTTTTTTAGCAGAACTTACTCCATTTTTTATGAATAGAACTTCTCAATCATTTGTAAATATTGATGGAGAACTTTCACATCCAATTAATTTAAAAACTCCAATTGATGATTTAGTAGCAGATATTAAAATTGAAGTTGCTACTAAAAAAGATCAAGCTTTTGAATCATCATTTAAAAAAGATGTATTTCATGTAAATAAATTTACAGGTGCTAGTCATTTGCTAAATCATTTAATGAATAACCCTAAATTTTTAAAAGCATTTAAAACTGTTACTACAGATGGGATTAAACCATTAGATGAAGACGGTCAAGGGTTTGGAGATTTTAATGAATCTGATCACTTGCTTACAAGGCTTTATCATTTTATAAATAATAATAATAAAGAGTTTTATTACGCAGTAGTTCCTTCTCAAGCAGACCGTGAAAGAATGATGTTCATGTTAATGCCTAGAATATTTGGACATGATAATATAACATTAGATTATTCTACTACAAAACGTGGAGGTAAACCTGTTAAAAGCTATGCTAAAGTATTTAGAAAAGCTATTTTAGAAGATCTTTTACGTATCAATGCTGCTAAAAAAGTAATTGCAGATCCAAATGCTGCTAAACTTAAAGGATATCACACAGGTGATATGAGAGGTATTAGTGATAAATACATGCAATTTGATGGAGATACTTTAGAAGGAACTCCAATTGTACAAGATTTTTTACTTAAAGCTACTGGACAAAAATTATATATGTCTGATTTAGTAGAAAGTTATATAGAAGCTACCTCTACTGGGACTCAATTAGTAGGAGAATTAAAAGAATTTGAAAATAAACTAGTAGAAATGCTTACAGGTCTTAATGATTTTTATGAAAGATCTGCTAGTAATCTTAGTAAAATGCTTATTGACTCAGGTAGATTTAAAGAAGTTGACCCTAAATTTATTAAAGAGTGGTCTTCTACTGGGAAAAGTACAAAAAATGATTTAAATGATTTAATGTTAGATTTTATAATTCATGAAGATTTAGGAAGAAATGAAATTGTAAAACTTACACGTGGTAATAGAGCTTTATACAAAAGTAATGAAGACTTTACAAAACGTATGAGGCTATTAACAACTCCTGGAGAAGTACTTGCTATGAAAGGAGATGTAGGAAGTTTAGAAGGTATTACGGGTGAATATGGAATGAATCCTACATTTACTGATTTTACATTTTTAGATCTTAAAGGAGATCTTACAAGTGCTATTTTAAATCAAACTAAAACATGGGTTCAAAATACTGTTTCTAAACTTCGTGAATTAGGATATACTGAAAAAGAGATATCTAGTATTTATGGGTATAACCCACAAGAGTTTGAAGAAACAGATGGTTTAGGATTAATTAGTATAGATTTTTATAGATCTATTGAGCAAGGAAGAGGTCAATGGAGAGCAGAACATGAAGAAGCATATAAAGCTTATAAAAGAACTGGAGAATTTGTTTTTCAAAAAAACTTTGTTCCTAAAGGATTTAAAGAAGGAGATGCAGTTCCTATTGTACCATACAAACCTTATGTAGAAGATTTAGAATTAGTGTCAGGAGTTATTGTTACTGAAACTCAAAAAACTGCATGGGTTCCTTTATTAAAAAATTACACTAAAGATAAACCTGTAATGAATGATGTCAGACATAGAATGGAATTAAATCCATTAGAAACTGACAATCCATATATAGGACAAAATTTAAAGAAGGTAGATGTTGCTCACGCTTTGTCAGTTAAAAAAACAAAAGTAGTAGATGTATTTGATTTTAAATCTGCTACTAGAACTGTTGATATTACAGATGAAAATGGAACTGTAACTGGTACTAAAACAGATTATGTTCCTGGAAGTCTAAATGTTATATCAGTAGCAGATCATAGATCTAAAGCTATTAGATTCCCTCAAACTTTAACTGCTAAAAAAGATTCTAATCCTGAAGTAACTTTAAATAGACAGTTAAAAAAGAATAGTATTGCTAATATAAAAGATCTTGCAGTATACTTTATGAATGCAGGACTTTATAATGCTGAAGGAGCGCCTATTCAAACAATGATGCTTGGTAAAAACTTAAAAGACTTATACCATACAGCATTAGAAGAAAAATTAAATAGAGATTTTGAAAGAGTAGAAAATCAATTAGGTTTAAGTAAATTTAAAAAGACAGTAGAAACTATTAAAAATAGTATTGAAGGAAACGCTAAATCTAAAATAAATTCAATTCTTGCTACTAAAGAATATCAAGCAGCTAAACTAGAATTACTTCAAAGTATTCGTAAACATATGGAAAGATTTGCTTATGATAGAGAATTAGTTGACAGTTATGTAGAAGCTTTAAATATTACTATTGATCCTGTAACACTTATACCAAGATTTACTATTCCTTTAGATCTTCCTATTTATGGAAGAAAGTATCAAAGTGCAATTTTTAGTTTGTTTAATAATTCAGTATTTAAACAAAAAACTTCTGGATATGAAGCAGTGCAAACTGGTATGCTTGGAGGATTTGACACAGATTCTACATTAAAATTTTTAGAAATTACAGAACATAAAGATGTCCCAGAAATTGCAAAACAATTTGATTATAAAGGATACAGACTTGTACATGCAGAAATTGCATTACGCCCTGATATTCTTAGAAAATTTGGATTAAAAGAAGGGGAAACTTTAGATTCTATTCCAGAAGATCTTCGTCGTGTTATAGGTTATCGTATTCCTAACCAAGATAAAGCCTCTATGGTAATTTTTAAAATTGCAAAAGCTTTAGATCAAAACTATGAAAAAGCAGTTTTAGTACCTCCACAATTAGTTAAGTTGATGGGATCTGACTTTGACGTCGATAAAATGTTTTTGTTATTCCCAAAAGCTAAATTTAATGAAAAGACTAAAAAATACGAAAAAGTAATTCCAGATTATAATACCATATTTAGGGATTTATCTAAAGTAAAAACATTGTCAGATGAGGAATTAGATAATACTATTTTGGATACATTTGAAGCAGTATTATCAAGTGAGAATCATTTTATTGAAACACTTAGTCCTTTAGATAGTAATATTCTTAAAGAATATAAAAATAGACTTAGTTCAGAAATTCCAGGACTTGCATCTAAAAATCAATGGACTGGAGGAATGTATGAGACTCAAAGTGCTATTAGAAATCTTTTAGGAAACAAATTACGTGGACTTTGGGCTAATGCACTTGCAGGAAGAAACGTGGCATCCTCTTTAGAAAACTTTAATGTACTTGATGAATTTGCTATAAAAATTACTGGAAGAGAAGTTAATCATAAATTTTTAACTAAAACTCCTACTATTGTTAATACTAATGGAGAAGAAACTGCAGATTCTAATATTTATACAGATAAAATTATATCTAGATATCTATCAGCTGCTGTAGATGCTGCTAAAGATCCATTCCAATATATTATTAATGATAATATAATTACATTTCCAGTAGAATTAATGTGGGTTAACTTTAATGGAGATACAGAACTTTTGCATTATTTCTTAAATCAACCTATTATTAGAGACTTTGTAGATACAATGGCTAATAAGTACGGTAATAACTTAAGCAAAGTTCATAATGCTTATCAAGCAGTTGCTCAAAAATATAAAATTGAACTAGGATCTAATGAAAGACTTCCACTTAGTTATAAGTCTATAGCTAAAACTCTTGCAATGAGTCCAGAATCTATTTTAAAATTTAAAGTAGATCCTGCTGTAGCTTTAAATAACTTTATGAAAATGTATGTAGGAGGAAGACAATTAAAAGAATTGTTTAAAGTTATTACTCCTGATACTATGGATGG
>Ga0209972_10000813_pt1 | contig 30253 bp, 25 predicted proteins | sample NOAtaG_7_FD_187302 | JGI IMG/M metagenome (GOLD analysis project Ga0209972, IMG submission 187302) | Freshwater lake microbial communities from Lake Erie, under a cyanobacterial bloom - NOAA_Erie_Diel1S_2200h metaG (SPAdes) (version 2) | ecosystem: Environmental > Aquatic > Freshwater > Lake ...
TGCGGAAAAACCGCCCACGGTCCGTCGGCGGTCTGCAAACCAGCCGTCCCAACGCCTCCCCAGAAGTTCACCGGCATCTCACACTGGTACAACACCACAAACAACACCGCCGTCAGCAGCTCCACCAAATGACCATAACTGATCCCGCAAACGACGCTTCACCGGGAAACGATGAATGCAGACATTCAGAAAACTGCCTATGCACAAGCCCAGCACAAACAAAAAAAATAACACAAACTCGCGAGGCAGGTCCGACATTTCAATGACTGCAGTCATCAAATCAACCCCATTTGGCAGCGTTCAGTCCCGACCGCCATGCTTCCAGCGATAGACAGCCGACAGCCCCTGCCCGGATCGCACTCCGGACCACATTGAACGATCCCATAACCCCGCCGTCGGATCACTCCGCTCGCCCGGATAGATCATCGGGATCCCGTCATCCTCCGGCACACTGATCTCCGAAACCACCCTCATCCCCAGCGCCCGCCGCACCAATTGCATCAGGTGCAGCGTCGCGTACAAAATCACTGTCATCACCAGACCCATCAGCAGCAGAAACGGACCCATATCAAAAATCCGCTCAGCCATCGGCCAAAGACTGTTCCACAGCAGCAGCAACAGCAAGGCTGCCAGACTCAGCCACGGTCCATAAGGAATCTCGTCCCGACGTCGCAGTACCAGCGATAGCAGCGCCACTCCGATCGCCAGAATCGGAGCAGTAAAGAACACCACCAGTACCGGCTGCCAGCCAATCACGCTGCCAATCATCGCCATCAGCACCACGTCACCAAATCCCATCGCCTCACGACGCAGCACACAGGCGCCAATCAAACGCACCAGCCACACAATACCACCGCCCGCTGCCAGACCAGCAACACTCACAAAAAAACCATGCAAATGCGGATAACCCGCTGCAAACGGCATCGCATCCCACGAAAACATCAGCCAGCTCAGAGAATCCGGAAGCACCGTCCGCAACGTCGCTGCCACACTCGAATCCTGAAACCACACTGGAACTATCCAGCACTGACCGCTCACAGTATGCACCAGGATCGAAAACAGCATCAGCGGAACTGTACTGCCGTCCGGAATGATCCACAGCTCAAGATCTATAAACGTCGCCACTATCAGGCAACAAACCATCGCCACATGCAGTCCATAACGCACATGCAGCCAAACAACCGCTGATGACTGCGGAAAAACCGCCCACGGTCCGTCGGCGGTCTGCAAACCAGCCGTCCCAACGCCTCCCCAGAAGTTCACCGGCATCTCACACTGGTACAACACCACAAACAACACCGCCGTCAGCAGCTCCACCAGCGGATAACGCACGGATATCGGCAGCCGACAACTGCGACATCGACCACGCAGAATCAGCCAGCCCAGCAGCGGAACATTGTCATGCCAGCGAATCGCCGATGAACACCGCGGACAACCAGACGAATGACTGTTCAATGACCATAACTGATCCCGCAAACGACGCTTCACCGGGAAACGATGAATGCAGACATTCAGAAAACTGCCTATGCACAAACCCAGCACAAACAAAAAAAATAACACAAACTCACGAGGCAGGTCCGACATTTCAATGACTCCGGTCCCTGGGCAGCTCGTCAGACAGATGACGAAAGATCCGACGCGCCACCTGATCGGCAGACTCGCCGTCAGAATGCACTGTCAACGTCGCAGTCTGACGATACAACGGTTCCCGTACCGCCAACACCTCAGCAACCTCCACGTGCACCGGACGCCCCGTCAGACTGGGACGGCCGGCAGCCGCATGCTCGCGACTGAGCCGTTTCGTGAGCGTCGCAGCAGAAGCATGCAGCCATACCACAGGTCCGGCTGCACGCAGACGTTCACGGTTCTCCGGCAACAAAACAGCTCCCCCGCCAGTGGCTATCACCGTCTCTGATCCCCGCAGCAGCTCTGCCAGCACTTCCGATTCCAGCCGCCGAAACTCAGCCTCACCCGATGACTCAAAAATCTGACGAACTGTCACCCCGGCCCGCTGCTCGATCGCCCGATCACAATCCACCCACGACCACCCCAGCCGGCCGGCCAGCCGAGGTGCGACGCTGGATTTTCCACAGGCACGATATCCAATCAGACTGATCACCATCAGGACTCACCACCACTTTGGTCCGGACTGACTATCGTTCGCGCTGCCGCATTTGAACGCCGCAGAGTATCAGCCATGTAATCCACTGGAGCCTCATAGCCGGTGAACAACGCAAACTGCATTGCCGCCTGCCGTATAAACATCTCCACACCGCTGACGACAGGACAGCCCCGGTTTCGAGCCTCCTTCAGCAGCAGCGTCTGCTCCGGATTATACACTGTGTCAAACACCAGAGTGCTGTCTCTGAGCCAGTGCTGTTCAAATGGCGTCTCATCCACGTTCGGATGCATTCCCACTGCAGTGCAGTTCACAAGCACATCACTGGTTTCAGAACCACGATTCTCCCAGGACGTAAACTGACATCCCAGCTCCGCCGCCAGCGACTTGCCACGATCCCGCGATCGGTTCGTTAATGTCACCACAGCACCCTGCTGCAACAATCCATGACCGACAGCTCGAGCAGCCCCGCCAGCACCAAGAATCAGTACCTTCCGAGCCGCCAGATCGGGAATGCTGCCCGCCTTCCGCAAACCCTCCTGGATTGCGGAAATTGCCGCAGGAGCGTCGGTGTTGGTGGCACACCACTGCCCGCCGCGACGAAACAAAGTATTGGCGGCCCCCATCAGGTCCGTAGCCTCATCCATCTGCTCCGCATACTGCAATACGCCCTCCTTGTGAGGTATCGTGACGCTGTAACCGGCCACCTGCAGTCGCTCAAGCTCCTTCAGTGACTCCTGCAGACGGTCCGGCGGTACACGAATCGGCACGTAGACAGCATTCAACCCCAGCTTGCGATAAGCCGCATTGTGAATCAGCGGACTTTTGCTCTGGGCAATCGGATCCCCGATCACCGCAAAAACCGCTGTCCGCTCGCTGATATGGTCAAACCGAAACAGATTCCGCACCTCAGCCCAACTCAACTGCCCCGGAGCCATCTCACGTTCGCGACTGAAACTGGCATAGGTGAACGGCGACCCATAACGGCCACACAAAACACGACTGATTGTCCCCATCTCGCCCATACAAAAACCAACTGTCGGCACGTCCGCCGCACCCACCATCTCCAGCATCCTCACATTGTCACCAGGCGAATTCGCCATAGTCACAATCTTGATCACATCCGGATCCAGCTTCGCCATTCGCTGGTAGATATCAAACAGCTCCAGCGGAGTCTCATCGAAGTTGTGATAGCTGACGATCCGCTTCGTCTTTCCATAGCGACGAATCGAACCCGCCACATCCACTTCCAGATCCACATACTCCGCACCCCCAATGATCGCCTCCCGCAGAATCGCCAGACGCTGGTCTTCCGTGCCAAACCAGCGCCCTCGATCCGCCTTGCGACGGCAGGTCACAACCACCGGAGTCGGACGATCCTTCAGCAGACGCCCGATGTCCGGACGCTTCCGCATAAAGTCCACCCGCAACTCCACCAGCTCAGCACCCTTTTCTGCCAGGGCCCGGTGCTCTTCCATCATGGACGAATGCCGAGTTCGCCCCAGACTGATACAAATCATCGCTTCTTCCTGACTGTGCGAGTCGCCCTGGAAACAGTCAACTACCCAGCAGACCAGTCCGCTGATCGAGCCCCAGCAGCAAATTCATGTTCTGAATCGCCACACCACTGGCACCCTTCACCAGATTGTCAATCGCCGCCAGAATCACCAGCTGATCCCGATTGAATCGCACAGTAATGTCACAGAAATTCGAGTACGCTACGTCCTTCGTTGACGGAATGTGATCCACCACCCGAACAAATGGCTGCCCCTGATAGTATCGTCGGTAAACCGACAGCAGTTCTGCCTGCGTTCGCGACTGCTGCAAACGCGGATAAATCGTGCAGAAAATACCCCGATCCATCGGCATCAGATGCGGATTGAACGCCACCTGCACCTCACGCCCGCCCACGTCAGTCAGAACCTGCTCAATCTCAGGAGTATGACGATGATTGCCAATGCTGTAGGCCGTCACACTCTCGTTGCACTCTGAATAAAGGTTGGACAGCTTGGGAGTCCTGCCGGCACCACTGATGCCACTCTTCGCGTCAATCACAATTCCCGCTGGCTCAATCAATCCCTCCGCAATCAGCGGTGCCAGTGCCAGAATCGAGGTACTTGTGTAACAGCCCGGATTGGCCACCAGCCGAGCCGGCGGAATCAATGCCCCGAAGATCTCAGGCAACCCGTACACCGCCTGCGGCAGACGCCCCGCATCCGAGTGCACATGACCGTACCACTGCTGATACACACCAGGATCACGCAAACGATAGTCCGCACTGAGATCCACCACACGACACCCAGCCTCAAGCAGCTTCGGTACCGCCTCCATACTGGCAGTGTGCGGCAGACAGCAAAAGGCAATGTCACAGCGACGGCCCACGTCCTCCGGTGACAGATTCTCACAATGCAGATCAAACAGACCCGTCAGAGACGGATGAATCGATGCAATCGTCGGACTGTCGGTCTGACGAGTCGTTGCCGCAACAACCCTGGCCGTCGGATGACGCGCCAGTATCCGAAACAACTCCAGCGCCGTATAACCGGTCGCACCCAGAATCGCTATTCGAGCCATATCAGTCGCCGAACCACCGCTGTCAGAAACACGCCCGGAAAACATCCGATTTGGCAGCAAAACGCTGCGCAAACTCGCAGAAGGTCCCAGTATATCGGGCTGCGCGAGACTAAGACAGAGTGCATGCGCGGGATTCTGGCCGACAATCGCACGGAAATTCACACCACCGCTGGCACAAGGCATCAAAACAGACGTTTTTGCCCCGGAAAACCGGCCCACTGCGGCGACGGCTCTATCCCACCTCGCCCCCGTTCCCCCGACACTTCATCAATCGCGCCCCGGTGCATCGTCGGCTCAAATTCACCCCGCAGCGGCACTGACGACTCAGCAGCAGAATCCGTCACACGACGACGAGGCGCCGGGGCCTGCAGGCGAAAATCCCGGTAACCCGGCAATCCACCACGAATCCTCGAATCTTCGGATTGCACGTCCGCAGCCCCCTTCGGAACAGCAGCAGACCGCCCACCATCACCGGTCCGTTTACCCACAGCTGCAGGAATCTCAGGAGTCTGCGATCGAATCACCGTGCCCGCACCAGCAGACATCACTCCGGAATTCCGGGCCGGCCGCACTGTCCCCGTCGCCACCGGCTGCAAAGCCACCATCTCCACCAAAGAAGGCTCGCCATGATTCAAACGCGGCATCCCCGCACGAATCCACGCCAGCCAGTTTTTCTCCAGCGACGCCACTCCGGCATGATCAAAATTGTCGCTGATCGCCGCCTCCCAGCCGTCCGTTTCCGCGTCACCAAGAAACTTCAGATACGACGCCCGACCTCCCTGCTGCACTAAAAAATCCGCCAGTGCATAACCCTGCGCATACAAAATCAGCATCCGCCGCGAATCCTCAGGATACTCCTTCATCGCCAGCAACTCCGACAGCGAATAACTCTCCCGCGGCTTGCCAATCACCGACTGCAGCAGATGCAACTGCTTCTGCTGCTCGGAACTGTGCTCAAACAGCGTTGCCGCTCCCTCGTCCGCCCACCGCGGCAAAGGTCGTCGAAAATAACTCGCAAACACCGTGTGATTGACTTCATGCGGCAACACCGAATCAAGGATCCGCTCCAGACTGCCCTGCAAATTCATCCGCCAGTTCAACACCTCACCATTCACAAACTGAAAGGTCGTGGAACCACCAGCACCCATCGAGCCCACATTAACGGAAACTCGACACGGTCGACTCCATTTGGGCATCCGCCGACCCAGCCAGTGCTCGGCCAGACGACTGCGACAGACCTCCGCCGCCTCTCCCACAGCCCGCGCTGTCTCCGCACTTGCCGCCGTAACCACAAAATTCGCCGTCTCGTACTTCTCTGCGGAAACTGCCGCCGCAGAAAACAGCAGAAACACCGCAAATGCACGGCAAAACATCATTCCACACGCATCCATGCTGTGTTCCCGTCATCACCGCAACACTGCCACCGGATCCCGACGCGTCCCTGCGCCTCCGGCAGTTTTTGCCGATCTTACACCACGCCAGCCGAAAAATGCCAGACCAGTTCCAAAGCCCCCCCCCGCTTCAAAACAGCGTTCGCTGCCCCGCAGCATCGGCCGGCGGCCTGAACAGGTCCGTCCGCAGTGCCGGCAACTGCTCCGCAAGCCCGCTCCTCACCCGGTTCACCCGAAACAAAGCCGCCAGCTGCTCCGCAAAAATCCCCGTACCCCGCATCCGCACATGAAACTCACTCTGACTCAGACGCCCTCCGCGAATCGACTGCAGCCGCGACCGCACCTTCTGCTCCTCATCCGGTCGATGACGCTGAAGCCAATCCAGAAAGACAGGCTCCACCGTCAACGGCAGTCGCACCATGATGTAACTTGCCGATCGAGCTCCGGCTGCAGCCGCTCGCTGCAATACCTCAGGAAAATCTGAATCCGTCAGGCCCGGAATCAGCGGAGCAGCCATCAGGTGCACAGGAATCCCCGCAGCCGACAAACGATGTACCGCCTCCAGACGGGCTGCCGGAGCAGAACAGGCAGGCTCCAAAACCTTCGTCAGCTCCTGATCCATAGTACTCAGACTGATGGCCACGCGACACAAACCCTGCACTGCCAGAGCAGACAACAGATCCAGATCACGAACAATCAGAGCATTCTTGGTTATGAGCGAAACAGGCTGCCGAGCCTCCAGGGCAACCTCCAGACAACCCCTCGTTATTCGCAGCTCACGCTCCACAGGCTGATAACAGTCCGTCACACCCGACAGCATGATCGTGTCACAGGAATAGGCCGGTCGAGCCAGCCAGTGGCGAAACAGCCTCGGAGCGTCGTCCCGGTAAAAAATCTTCGTTTCAAAATCCAGACCAGCACTCAATCCAAGATACTCATGGGTCGGTCGAGCATAGCAGTAGCTGCAGCCATGCAGACACCCGCGATAAGGATTCAGGCTGTAACGGAAGGGAATGTCCGGACTGTCGTTCTCTGAAACGATCGACTTCGCCGCATCCCGAAAGTATTCAGTCCGCGGACGTCGCAGCCCCTGCAGAAACTCCTCGTCAAACTCCAGCTGCTCATGATCAGCCTCACGGATGACCGGCAGAAAACGATTGGCCGGATTACCCGCTGCACCTCGACCCTTCGGAACCGGCTGATCTGCTCCCGTCGTCATGCCAATCCCCTCTGAGACACCTTGACAAGTTCCCGGAAACAACGCAGTTTCTCATTCTATTTCCGATCACACCCCGCGACACCCTCAAGCCGCGAATGTTCGGCAAAATCTGCCGGGGTAATTCCCGCGCTTTCCGAAATCCCACAGCTTCTCGGCTGCAGAAACCCGTTTTGTCAGGCCGATATACACCAAAGGATGTGCCATGGACGGAGCGGATTCCTGGCTCGTTCGCACTGAGTTTCTCACTTCAAAGGCGTTGAGATGCGAAAATATACGTTGCTGAATCGGATGGCCAGCATCGCTGCATGTGTCGGAATGCTGCTCACAGGAGTTTCCTCTGCCTTTGAAGGCACTCGTGCCCCCATCGCGAAGGATGTGGAAATCAGCGCCCGAGGCACACTTCAGGGTCAGGTTCTGACCCCGGCCGGAACTCCCATCGCCAATGCCCCGGTGCGACTGGCATGGCAGGGTACTCCGGTTGCCGAAACCAAAACCACTGCCGAAGGCCGCTTCGTAATCTCCGGAGTTCGCAGCGGTGTGCACGAACTGTCCGTCGGTTCGTCACAGTCGTCTCTGCGTCTCTGGAAAAACGGCACAGCCCCGGCGAATTCCCTGCAGACTGTTTCCGTGACGGAAAATGAACAGATTGTCCGCGGACAGTTTGCTGACGGAGTCCGTGGCAGCACCAATTCCACCTTTATCACAATCGCCGCTGTCGCTGGTGTTGCTGTTGGTACAACGGCACTTGTGATTGCCGCGAACAATGACGATGACTCTGCTCCGGCATCTCCCTGATCCGACGGTTGCCTCTGCCAGAGCTCTGCAGTCCTGCCACGGCTCGCCTTGTGCGAGCCGTTTTTTATGCGCCGCAGATTCAGGCCGCAGCCAGCTCACGGAATGCAGCCTCCGCTGCCACACCGGTTGCAACAATGTCCTCGTCCGTGTGAACCGCAGAAATAAACATGGCCTCAAACTGACTGCAGGGTAAATAAACTCCACGATTCAGCAGCCCGTGAAACCAGGCGGCAAATCGGGCAGTGTCCGATCGGGATGCCGACGCCAGATCAGTCACAGGCTGATCAGTCATGAACACCGTCAGCATACTGCCCACCCGGTTGATGCTGACAGGAATGCCAACTCGCCCCGCAGCCCCGCGAAACTGGCTCTCCAGCGCCGATCCAAGCTGCTCCAGCCGAGCATATGGACTGCTGCTGCGGATCAATTCCAGCATCGCTCGACCTGCAGCCATCGCTACAGGATTACCCGACAGCGTCCCGGCCTGATACACCCGACCGGCAGGTGATACACACTTCATAATGTCGGCCCGCCCGCCGTAAGCACCAACCGGCATGCCAGCGCCCAGAATCTTCCCCAAAGTCGTCATGTCCGGCGTCACTCCGAAGAGCTCCTGAGCTCCCCCGGCGGCCAGGCGAAAACCCGTCATCACCTCATCAAAAATCAATACTGTGCCATGATGATGACACAACCGACGCAACTCCCCAAGGAACTCGCTCGTCGGAATCACACATCCCATGTTGCCCACGACAGGCTCAATGATCACAGCCGCCAGTTGATCCCCGTTAACAGCGAACGCCTGCCGTAACTGCTCTGTGTCGTTGTAGGGCAGCACCAGAGTATCAGCAGTGGCACCGGCTGGAACACCGGGACTTGATGGACACCCTAAAGTCAGAGCACCGCTGCCGGCCGCCACCAGCAGACTGTCCACGTGACCGTGATAACAGCCGGCAAACTTGATGATGCCGCTGCGACCCGTGAAACCACGAGCCACACGGATCGCCGACATCGTCGCCTCTGTCCCGGAATTCACCATCCGCACCATCTCAATCGACGGCACCATCGAAACCACCAGTTCCGCCAGAGCCCCCTCGGCTGCCGTTGGCGCCCCGAAACTGGTGCCGATCTCCAGAGCCCCCTCGATGGACTGCAGTATCGCCGGGTGACGGTGACCAAACAGATGCGGGCCCCACGATCCGATGTAGTCAATGAACCGATTCCCGTCGACATCCGTCAGGTACGCCGCGTCGCCCCGACGCATGAACGGCGGAGTTCCGCCCACCGCACCAAAAGCCCGCGCCGGACTGTTCACGCCACCCGGAATCAACTCCGCAGCACGCCGAAACAAACGCTCACTCTCTGCACGCACAGACGTATCCACAGACATTTTCAGCACTCTTTCAGCAGCCTCGCTGCCCAGGAATCAGTTGACCTTCAGTTCCAGGCCGGGACGAGCCGCTCGCAGCTTTGCGATCGTTTCGTCAGTCGCCCCAAGATTCGATATGTCCAGATACTTCAGTGTCGCCAGCTGCCCCAACTGCACCAGCCCCGCATCGTCCAGCTGAGTTCCAGCAAGGTGCAGCCGCTCCAGCTTCTGCAGCTTCAACAGCACTGGCACAGACTCGGAAGTGATCCGAGTCGCCTCAAGATTCAGCTCCGTCAGATTCACCAGTGTTGCCAATGCAGCAAATGACTCGTCCCGCACCTTCTTGATCTCACGCAGCTCCAGATATGTCAGTCCGGTCAAAGCCGCCAGCTCGGGAATCCCGTCGGCTGTCACCAGACGACATTCACTGATATCCAGAAACGCCAGCTTCTTCAGCGACTTCAAAGCCTTCAAACCGTCGTCGTCCAAAGACGTCTCACGCAGCTCCAGCCGCGTCAGCTCGCGACACTCCGCCAGCTTCGCAACTCCCACACCCGTTACATCCGCGAGGCGACAACCAAAACGTTTCAGATTCTTCAGTTTGCCAATGTCCTGCAGACCGACGTCCGTCAGCCGCGTCGCTTCCATCTGCAACTGTTCCAGTGATGCAATTCCCGTAATCACCGGCATCGCTGCATCACTGATCTCGGTGTTGTAGTTCAGGTTCAGGGATTTCAGCGGCAGCTTCGCCAGTGATTTCAGACAGGCATCCGTCGCTTTCGATTTCTCCAGCTGCACATCCACCAGAGACTGCATTCCCTCAAGGTGTGCAATCCCGGCGTCCGTGGCATTTGTGTTCCGCAGGTCGATTGCCCTGAGTTTTTTCAGTCCCCTGACGTGCTTCAGACCGTCATCCGTAAAACCGGAACGCCGCAGAATCAATGCCTCCAGATTCGGCAGCCCCGAAACAACCTGCAGTGTGCCGTCACCAAGGCTGGACGCATCCGTCAGGTCCAGTCGCTTCAGACTGGTCAATGCCGCCAGCGGCTGCATTGCTTCGTCCTTCAGACCCGGACCACCCAGTCGCAGCACCGTCACACTGTGCAGCCCGGCCAGACGCTGCAACGCGGTCGCCACATCCTGGTCTGCCGAAACGGATACCTCCGCCACGTTTCCCGCAGCATCCTTCTTCAGACTGAAGCCCGCCTGCTCCAGTGCCGCCACTGCTGCCGGATCATCCGCCGATACTGTCGCTGCACCGCCGGCAGCACCGGATCCCCCCGGAGTTCCGGAATTGCAGGAAGCCGTCAACAACAGCAACAGAACAGAAAGCAGACGCAGATTCTTCATGTGATGGACCGAAATACTGTCAATACCCGGCAGACAGCAGAACCCTGCCAACGCTGCGCAGGCTGCCCCGCTGCAGTGTAAGGCTCCCAGCACACAGCATGCAATCAGGCCGATGACAGTTCCCGCGAGTCCTGCCGGAGTCTCGAAAGGGAAAGTCCGCCCGGAGCATCCCGCCCACAGCCCCCCCCCATTCCCGGTTGCTTCAGCCGCACCTTTCCGTCACCATATTCCCCCAAGCCAGTCTTCCCAACACCAAACCGATCCGGAGCCTCCGGTATGGCCCGCCTGACCTTCCGCTGCTGCCTGCTGCTCACCAGCCTCTGCCTGCCACTGCCTGCTGCTGCCGATGAACGCATCCCCCACGCTCAGGATCGCCCGCCCGGACCCGCACTCGCACCGCAGGACGCCATCGCTCGCATGACCGTCCCCCCCGGGTTCTCCGTCGAACTCATCGCCGCCGAACCCGATGTTGTCAATCCCACCGCCATGACCATCGATGAACGAGGTCGCTACTGGATCACGGAATCTCTCGAATACCCGCGCCGCTCACCCGGTCCAGGCAAAGACCGCGTCCGAGTCCTCGAAGATACCGATGGCGATGGCCGCACCGATCAAACCACCGTCTTTATGGAAGGTCTTAATATCCCCAGCGGAATTGCCGTCGGACACGGCGGGGTCTGGGTAGCCAATGCCCCGGATCTGCTCTTTGTCCAGGACACCGACGGAGACGGAAAAGCTGACAGTCAGGAGGTTGTCGTCACAGGCTTCGGTCGGGATGACACCCACGAGCTTCCAAACTCACTCACCTGGGGCCCGGATGGCTGGCTCTACGGACTCAACGGAGTCTTCAATCCATCACACATTCGCTACGGACCATCAAACCCCAATTTCAAAGCCGACAGCGAAGGCTGGAAATTCACATGCGCCATGTTCCGTATCCATCCGGCCACACGCGAATTTCAGGTGTTCTGCGAAGGTACCAGCAACCCCTGGGGTATCGCTTTCGATGATGCCGGCGAAGCCTTCGTCAGCGCCTGCGTCATCGATCACCTCTGGCACCTCACCGAAACCGGCTACTACCACCGTCAGGGGGGCCCCTATCCGCCCTTCACCTGGAAAATTGACAGCATCGTCCAGCACCGTCATCAGAAAGCAGCCTATTGCGGGATCCACTGGTATGACAGTGATGCCTACCCGGAACCCTTCCGCCGCAAACTCTACATGGGCAACATTCACGGCGGCTGCATCAACAGTGATCGAGTAATACCGCAGGGTGCAACCTATCGGGGTGAACCGGAAAACGATCTGCTCACCGCCAACGACGCATGGTTCATGCCCGTTGTGCAGAAAACCGGACCGGACGGCTGCCTCTGTATCCTGGACTGGTACGACCGATATCACTGCTACCAGGACGCGAATCGAGACCCCGGCGGAATCGATCGGCTTCGCGGCCGACTGTACCGCATTCGCTACCAAAATACTCCGCACTCCCGCCCCTTCAATCTCGCCACGGAGACGGACCAGTCCCTCCTTGAGATGCTCAGCAGCCCCAATGGCTTTCGCCGCGACACCGCTCAGCGACTGCTCTCCGAAAGACTCCTGAAAAACCGCTCCCCCCAGTTGCAGCACAGCCTGCACCGGCTGGTGACAGACAACCCGCAACGAGAAACACGACTCCGCTGCCTCGGGATCCTCAGCGTTGCCGGGATGCTCGAAGAACCCCTGCTGCTGACGCTGCTGCAAGATTCCGAGCCCATCGTGCGTGCGCGATCCATTCGCGCCGCTCGCGAACTCCGCACACCATCCCCTGAATTGCTGACTGCCGCCCTCAAACGATCCTCCGATGCCGCACACTCCGTTAGACTCCAGACCGTCATCACCGCAGCCCGTCAGCCCGCGGCTGCCGCTATGCCGGTGCTGGTCAGCGTCCTCGCGCAGGCCGATGATGACCACCTCACTCCACGCATCGTCTGGAAACATCTTCAGCCCCTGCTGGAACAGCAGGCCGCCCTGTTTGTGGCCGAAGTTCGCCGACAAAATCCCGCCGGCAAAGGCATCCCGGCCTCCGTCCTGCAACTGCTGCCGCGAATCGCTGAACGAGTCCTTGCAGCGGCCACGCCCGATAATGCCTCACTCGCCGCACTGCTTGATCTGCTGCTTCTCGATCCCACATCGTCAACCGCCGCTGATCAGTGCCTGCAACTGCTGCTCAGCCGACTGCGTTCAGGAGAAACCACCGCAGCAGCCGCTGAAAACCTCGGACAGCTGCTGCGACAGCCACTGCAGAAAGCCGTGACGGAAAACAGCCCCGTCGCAGTCTCAGCTCTCCAGCTGCTGGTCGCCACTCAGTCCGCAGATGCCACCAAACTCGCTCGGCAGAAATTTGAGCAAGCCACAGACCCCGAACTCCGGCTGCAACTGCTGGATGCTTTCATCATCGCCCGCACCCCGGATGCAGAAAAACTGGCCCGCTCGCTGATCGAATCCAACCCGCAGCCGGAACTGCTCCGCAAAATTATCCTCGCCACCGGTCGCATCCGCACTCCCGAAGCCTCCCGACTGCTGCTGGAAAAAACCCCGACACTGCCCCCCGATGTTCGCCCCGCAGCCATCGAAATCCTCACGGACCAGTTGCCGTCTTCCATACAACTCATGGAACTCGTACGCGACGGCAAAGTCGAGCCCGGTAATATCAACTCCAACCAGGCCCGCAAAATGCTGCTGTTCAAAGACCAGTCGCTCATGGACCTCGTCACCAGACACTGGGGCTCCGTCAGAACAGAACGTGACCCCGCCAGACAGGAACTCATCGCTCGCATGCGCAACGAACTTCGCGTCGCACGAGGTAACCCCGTCGCCGGTAAAGCCGTCTTCGCAAAAGTCTGCGGTCAGTGCCACAAAATGTACGGTGAAGGCGCTGATGTCGGACCAGATATCACACGCAACGGCCGAGCCTCGTTCGAACAACTGCTCTCCAATGTCTTTGACCCCAGCCTCGTGATCGGTGCCGCCTACCAGGCACAGACCATCGTCACCACCAATGGCCAAATCATCACCGGACTGCCCGCGGAAGACAATGACCAGCGAGTCGTTCTGAAAATCCAGGGAAATCGGACAGAAACCGTCCCGCGAAGTGACATCGAACAACAGGTCACCAGCCCACTCTCACTCATGCCCGAAGGTCTCGAAAAACAACTTCAGCCCTCCGAACTGCACGACCTTTTCGCATGGCTGACTCTCGATAAACCACCCACCGACCCCAACGCCAGATTCCTCCCCGGAGCACGCATCGAACCTGGAAAAGCCCGCAAAACTGCCGATTACCCCCAATTCGTCGAACAGCTGCTGCCCGGATTCTCCGTGGAATCGTCAGGAGAAGGCGGAATTGAGCTGCTGGAAAATCACTTTGGTCGCCCCGCCCTGAGAACTCACCCACCCGACAAAAATCGCCCCTGCAGATTGTCAGCCACCATGCAGCTGCCAGTCGCCGCAAAAATCAAACTCCGCATCTCCGTCGCCTCCCATGAACAGGGCGACTGGCAACTCGATGTCAAAATCAACGGACAACAAAGACACAAATCCATCATCCGACCAAACCAGAATCCACGCTGGAAAGACCTCGAAATTGATCTCTCTGACCTATCTGGACAAAAAGTCAGTATAGATTTATTCAATACTCCGAATGATTGGTCCAATGAATTCGGGTTCTGGAACTCCGCAGAAGTGGTGTCCGAGTAGGGTTATACGTTCTGAAGTGCTGCGGATCCGACATTCCCTTGCCCTGTTTTGCCGGTTATTTTTGTGGGAACTCCCTTTTGGCTGTATGCTCGTGATCCCCTGCGCCTGCAATTCTAAGCTTCGCCTTCGTTTCCAATGGCAGTGCCCCCATGATTTCGCAGACTGTTGAGTACTCGCTCCGCGCAATCGTCGTCCTGGCCCAGAATGCCGGCAAAGCCTGCACTGCCAAAGAACTGGCAGCCGTCACTCGCGTCCCCGGACCCTACCTGTCCAAGCTGATGCAGTCCCTCGTTCGCGGCGGACTGGTGACCGCACAGCGTGGACCGAATGGCGGATTCCAGCTGAATCGCAATCCCTCCGACCTGACCGTCTGGGAGATCGTGGACGTGCTTGAGCCGGTTCCCCGCATCACTGCGTGCCCCCTCGGCCTGAAATCACACTCCGGCCAGCTTTGCCCGCTGCATCGCAGTCTCGATCATACCTACGCACTCGTCGAAGCCCAGTTTCGTGGCATGACCGTGTCTCAGCTGCTCGCACAACCGGGCACTGTTTCTCCGCTCTGCGAAGAATCACCAATCATTCCCCTCACCGGACTGCTGCAAAGCGCCGTCAGCGCCGGCCCTGCCTGCGATCAGGGCAACTGCTGATTTCCTCCGGTCCTCTCTCTGCTCCTGATCGAGAACTCCATGATCCGTTCTGCCGTCACAGTCAGCCTCGTTGAACAGGCTCGTCGTGGACCTTTCGTATTTCACAATGATCTGCCGGCAGCCTGTGCCGCTGCTGCCGAACTGGGCTTTCACGCCATCGAACTCTTCGCTCCTTCTGCTCAGCACATTCGTCAGTTGCCGCTGCAGCAGCTGCTCACACAGCACGGGCTCAGCCTCGCCGCAGCCGGAACTGGCGCCGGGATGCTGATTCACCAGCTCTCGCTGTGCGACCCCGACCCCGCACGACGTCAGCAGGCCGAACAGTTCATTTCCGATATCATCGACGCAGCAGCCGAATTTCAGGCTCCCGCCATCATCGGTTCCATGCAGGGCCGCTGGACCGAAAACACCGATCGCACAACCGCTCTGTCCCTGCTGTCCGCCGCACTCCACCGCCTCGGAGATCGCGCTGCAAAAGCCGGTACGGTGCTGCTTTACGAACCACTCAATCGCTACGAAACAAATCTCTGCAACACGCTTCAGCAGGGCTGCGAACTGCTCAACGCCTGCGGCTCAGATTCCGTAAAGCTGCTGGCAGACCTGTTCCACATGAACATCGAAGAGACCTCCATTGCAAAGGCCCTGCTGGACGCAGGCACTGCCGTCGGACACATCCACTTCGTCGACTCCAACCGTCAGGCCGCCGGACTCGGACACATCGACTTCCGCCCCATTGCCGCGGCTCTGCAGCAGCTGAACTGGCACGGATATGCCTCAGCCGAAGCATTTCCGCTGCCCGATTCACATTCCGCTGCGGAACACACCATTCGCTCCTGGCAGCAATTGTTCGGCCGTCAGTCCGCCTGATGCAGTAAACGGCCCCCGACCACCACGCCGCCAACCTTCAGTCGACGATTCAGCAGCAGTACGTCAGCCCGTTTGCCCGCTTCCAGGCTGCCGATCTTCCTCTGCAGCCCCACTCGCTCCGCCGGCGTCAGCGAGGCCATCCGAAAGACAGCCGGCAGGTCGGCCGATGTGTCCGCGTGCATCTGTCGCACCATATGATCCATTCCCACGATGGCACTCGCCAGCCCGCCATTCGCAGCCCGCCCCACTCGACCATCGCTGGTGAATGGAGTTCCCGTCTGCTGATTCCCAAACATGTAGTCCCCTGCAGGCATGTCCAGCGCACGATTGCAGTCTGTTACCAGACAAAGCCGTTCCGGCCCCTTCATTCGTACCGCAAACTCCAGCAACTCCGCAGCCAGATGGCAGCCGTCCGCAATCACCTCCGTACTCATCTCAGGCTCCAGCAGCACAAACTCAGCCATGCTGCCCTGCATAGGAGTCCCCAGACGCTGACGTATCGACGGCACCGAACTCATGGCACACCAAAAATGATCCACGTGCCGCATCCCCGCCCGAAATGCCTCACGCATCTCCGACCAGCTGGCATTCGAATGACCACAGGTGACCAGACAGCGACGCCGGCGAGCCGCACGATAGAAATCCACCGCCCCCGGCAGCTCCGCTGCACACGTGGCAATCCTGACCAGACCAGATTGAAAGTACTGTTCAAATTCAATCGCCTCCGGAATTCGGCACGACTCACGGTCATGACAGCCGGACTTGTCTGCCGCAAAATACGGTCCGTAAAGGTGCACCCCCGCAATTGTGGCCGCCCCCCAATCCCGCTGCTGCTGCTCAATAGCGCCACGACAGGCAGAAATCATTTCCTGCAACTGCTCTGACCCGGCTGTCGTGGTCGTTGGAAAAATTGTCGTGGTACCGTGCCGCAGATGAGCAGCACAACTTCGCTGCACAGCCTCCACCGTTCCATCCATGAAATCAGCGCCGGCCCCGCCATGCACGTGCAGGTCCACAAATCCAGGACCTATGTACCCGCCCCCCGCGTCCAGCAGCCGCAGCCCCCGACGCACACGACGCTCCGGCCCGACATAACTGAGCTTTCCCGATTCCCATAACACCAGCCCGCCACGAATCAGCCCCGCTGGCAAAATCAGCGTGCCATTAATCACACCGTCCCACTCGGACTGACTCTGGCCGGACTGCATGCTCACTTTCCCCTTCCTCAGATCAATCCTGCCCGCTGCGACACACTCCCTCAGGAAAGATCTGCGATGATTCGCTCCGCCGCGGCCAGTTGCAGTCGCAGATTCTCCAGCGTCTCCCGAATCTCTGCCACAACCTTCTCAGGGGCCTTCGCCAGAAAACCCGGATTCGACAGCTTCGACTCGTGACCCCGGATGAAACCCCGCAGTTTCTCAGCCTCACGCCCCTGGCGGGACAGCTCAGCGTCCCGGTCGATCAGACCCTCCAGCGGAATATACCCCTCAGCATCTCCCAGCGAAAAACCGGCTGAACCCTTCGGACGGCTGATATCCAGACCAGCCGCCTCCAGCATCGTCCGCGCCAGAAAATCAAACTGCGCTGACACCGCCTGCAGCTGCTCCGCAACAGCCGGATCACACTTCATGAACAGCTTCAGCTGAGCTGTCGGCGAAATGCCGTAAACCGACCTCACATTTCGCACTGCTGCTATCGTCTGCTGCAAACGCTCAAATCGCCGCTCCAGCACCTCATCAATTCGCTCCGGCTGCAGCACAGGCCAGCTGGCCATCATAACTGAACTGCCTGCAGACTGCGGCTCAGACAATCCTCGCAATGGTGCCAGCTCGTTCAGCTTGTGCCACAGCTCCTCAGTAATAAACGGAGCAAACGGATGCAGCATCCGCAGCAGCGTATCCACCACAACCACCAGACACCGCTGCGCCACAGCCCTCTGCTCAGCACTGCGAAATCGCGGCTTCAGCATCTCCAGATACCAGTCGCAGAACTCGTTCCACGTGAATTCACGCACGGCTCTGGTCGCCTGGTCAAACTGGTAACGCTCAAGCATCTGCGTCACATCACGCACCGTCGTCGCCAGTCGGCTGAATATCCAGCGATCCTCCACCTGCAGCTGCTGCTCGCTGACAGCGGCCGCCTCATAACCTTCCAGATTCATGAACGCAAAACGGCAGGCATTCCACAGCTTGTTGCAGAAGTTGCGGCCATAATCAAACCGCTCGCTCACAATTCGTGCAACCGGAGCACCCGGGTCCGCAGTAAACCAGGGACTGGGAAACTGAAACGACTTTTTGCAGCGACTGCACTGGATCGATGGATTCGGCCCACCCAGAGGCTTCAGCTCCTGATGCTCCTTCGTCTGCGGAGTCACCGTCTGACAGTGCGGACACTCGTAACCCACCGGCAGACGCACATCCTGAGTCTCACCACACAAAGATGCGATCGTGAAACGCACCGCATCCGTCCCGTACTTCTCAATCAGCTCCAGCGGATCCACTCCGTTGCCCTTCGACTTCGACATGGTCTGGCCGAGTCCGTCAAGGATCTTTGGGTGGATATAGACATGCCGGAACGGCACATCTCCCATGTTGTATAAACCCGTCAGCACCATCCGCGCAACCCACAGCGTAATGATGTCCCGTGACGTCACCAGCACCGAGCCCGGATAAAAATAACTCAGCACACGGTTGCCGTCACCAGACCCTGAATCCGAACCCGCAAGCATCGGCGGATCATGCTGCCGATCCGGCCAGCCCAGCGTCGCGTGCGGCCACAGCGCCGAACTGAACCACGTGTCCAGCACATCCTCGTCCTGCACGAAACCTGCCGCCTCCAGACGCCGCTCCAGTTCCTCACAACCGGCATCCACACAGCACAGAATCAGTTCCTGCCCGGACTGCAGCCCCGGTGCCAGACGCACCACCAGGCTTTCACACAGCTCAGACGGCAGTACCACTTCACCATCCGCTGTCAGCTCTGCACCAAAATCCCGCAGCGCCGCAATCCGTTCCGTACCCACACCCGCTGGCTGTGACCACACCGGAATTCGATGCCCCCACCACAACTGACGACTGATGCACCAGTCCCGCTTCTCCGCCAGCCAGTCAACATACGTCCGCGAATACCGCTGCGGAAAGAATCGCACGCGACCATCTTCCACCGCGTCAATCGCATCCTGCGCCAAACGGTCCATCTTCACAAACCACTGATCACTCAAAAACGGCTCAATCGCCGTCTTGCTGCGATCACTGTGCATCAGCGGAATGATCCGATCCTCAATCTTCTCCAGATGACCCAGCGACTCCATCCGCGCCACCACGCGTTTGCGAGCCTCAAAACGGTCCAGACCAGCATAATCGCCGCCGGCAGCATTGATCGTACCATCCGGATTCAGGATGTTGATCATCGGCAGACCATGACGAAGACCACACGCATAGTCATTCGGATCATGCGCCGGTGTCACCTTCACGACACCCGTTCCCAGCGTGCGATCGGCCAGCAGCGCATCCGCAATGATCGGAATGCAGCGACCAATCACAGGTATCCGTACCTGACTGCCCACCAAATCTGCATAACGCTCATCAGCAGGATGCACACAGACCGCCGCATCACCCAGCATGGTTTCCGGTCGAGTCGTCGAGAAACTGATCCGCCGCCCCGTCGGCTGGCCCTGCTGATCCACTACCGGGTAGTTCATCGTCCAGAAGTGACCGGCCACGTCCTCATGAAACACCTCATCATCCGCCACCGCTGTCTGCAGGTACGTGTCCCAGTTCACAAGTCGCTTACCGCGATAAACCAGGCCGTCACCGAACATCCGAAAAAAGGTACGCCGTACCGCTTTGCTGCACACTTCGTCCAGTGTAAACCGCACACGCCGCCAGTCACAACTGGAGCCAATCTGCTTCAGCTGATTCAGAATCCGAGCCTCATAGTCGTTCTTCCACTTCCAGATACGACTGACCAGCGCAGCACGCCCGATGTCGTGGCGAGTCAGTCCCTCCTCCTCCAGCATCCGCCGCTCCACCACGGCCTGAGTCGCGATGCCGGCATGATCCGTACCCGGCATCCACAGCGCCGAATAACCCTGCATCCGACGCCAGCGAGTCAGCAGGTCCTGAACTGTCCCGTTCAGACAGTGCCCCATGTGGAGCGCACCCGTCACATTCGGGAGCGGAATCATGATGGTGTGCTGCCGTCGAGCCGGATCGGGCTCGGCATTGCAAAATCCCTGTGACAGCCAGTATTCAACCCAGCGCGTCTGTGCAGCCTGGGAATCGTAGGTTTTGGGGAGTTCAGAGGACATGATCTGAATTGAATTCCGGAACAGAATGCAGCGGGCTGATATCAGATGCCCGCAGCGTCCGCGGGCCGGCAAAGCCCGAGCTTATCAGGTTCGGTGCAAATCTGCAGCGCACGGCCCGCCCGCTGCCGCGAATTCCCCTGCCCTGTGATGGCCTGAAACGATTTTTTCATACAGCTCGACCGTTTTCCGCAACATCTCCCCCACACTCAGGTCCCCCGGAAACTGGCCTGGCACCGCCCCGCCCTGCAACGCCCACCGCACTCGCCGAAACAATTCCTGCCGATCCCCCGGCACCACCAGACCACCAGGAAAGATCCGCCGCAGCAGCTCCCCCACTCCACCGTGATCATACCCCACCACAGGGACCCCCACCGCCAGCGCCTCCGCCGTCGTCAGACTGAAGGATTCCGGATTGACCGACAAAGACAATACCACGTCCGCACCAGCATAAACCTCCGGCAGATCATCACGGATCCCCGGAAACGTCAGACGATCCGCTACCCCCAACTCCGTCGCCATCCGCACCAGTTCCCCCACATACCGCTCACGCCCCGACAAACTCCCAGGACAGATCGCATGCACATCCACACCGGCCTCGCTCAAGTCAGCCAGCAGTCGAATCAGATCCGCATGCCCCTTGCCACGCACCAGACGACCCGGCAACAGCAGCAAAATTCGCCCGGCCGCCGCCGGACACTGCCGCACAAATTCCGCCCGCCAGCCAACCCGTGATGGCCAGATTCGGCGGTACCGCCGGCAATCCACGCCCCGCGAAATCACCTGCACCCGACGCATGTCCCCATCAGCTGACAACCCCTCAAGATGCCGCCGAACACTCTCAGACACCGCGACCACCACATCCGCCCGCAGCATCACCCGACTGTACCAGCCTCGCGAATTCATACCATGTACCGTATGCACCACCACCGGACGTCGCTCCGGCGGCAACAGCCGCAGTGCCCACCGCAGACACCACGCCGGCAAACGCGAATGCACGTCCACCACATCCACACGCTCCCGCAGCAACAGTCGCCGCAGCTGCAGCACAGCCCACAGCCAGCGCGGAGACTTCGCACCACACAGCAGACGTACCGGCTCCACGCCCGCAGAACTCAAAACAGACTCCAGTCGCCCCCCCGCCGAACCCACCAGTACCCGCTGCCCCGACTCCGCCAGCACACGACTCTGCTCCAGAACACAATACTCAGCACCACCCGAATCCATCGCGGGAATCAGCTGCAGCACCGTCATTCGCCCTCGCTGACTCATGAGATCACCACACCCAGTTCCTGAACACACACATTTCCCCCCACCGCCCGTTTGCCCGCCAGCCACATCGGCTGCTAACCTCTTCACCTCCGGCAGGCTGCCACAGAATCGCCAGCCACCCCACCGGCTGAATTACCCGGAGAATCACCCCATGAAGATAACGCCCGCTCCGACTCCTGCACAGACCAGCCGGAACTACAGCCCGAAACCACACACACTCCTGCTCACACTGCTCCTCGCAGCACTCCTCCTGCACAATTCCGCCATCGCTCAGAATACGGCATCCGCAAAAACCGAATTCGACCCGGCGCCCGTCACCGAACAACACCAGATGATCCCCATGCGCGATGGACTCAAACTGTCCGCATGGCTGTACTTTCCACCCGGTGCAGGGCCATGGCCCGTCCTGTTCGAACAGCGATATGCCGATATCCGCGGCGAAGGTACCCGCAAAGCCGCTGCCCGACTGGCCGCGGCCGGGTACGTTGTCGCCATGGTCAACTATCGCGGCACATACCTCTCCGAAGGTCGCTGGCAGGGCTACCGAGCACTCGGATGGGGCCCGCTGAAAGACGGATACGACGTCTGTGAATGGCTCGGAACCCAGAAGTGGAGCACCGGGAAAGTCGGTACCTTCGGCTCCTCCCAGGCTGGCTACGCCCAGAATTTCCTCGCAGTCACACAGCCACCGCACCTCGCAGCTCAGTACATGGTCGACACCGGACTCAGCCTGTTTCATGAAGGCTATCGCATCGGTGGTACCACACGCCCGCTGCGTTTTCGCTCACTGGCACAGGTCTGTCGGGATCCCATGGACAATGATCGACTCCTCGAAGAATGGCTCCGGCACCCCACTTACGATGACTACTGGCGCGATGAGGATTGCTCGCTGCACTTCGACCGCATGAACGTTCCCTGCTTCACCATCGGCAGCTGGTACGACTTCATGAACCAGGGATCCATCGCCAGCTTTCAGGGTCGACAGCACCACGGCGGCGCAGGCTCACGCGGACGACAGCAGCTCGTCATCGGACCATGGCTCCATGGCAGGCTCAATAAAGGCTCACAAAATGGGCAGCTCACTTATCCGCCACACGCCGCATGGCCCGAACACGAACATATGATTCGCTGGTTCGATCGCTGGCTCAAAGGACAACAAAACGGCGTCGATGCCGAACCACCGGTACGCTGGTTCGTCATGGGGGCTGTCGGAGAAAACGATGCACCCGGAAATGTGTGGCGCGAAGCCGATGATTTCCCGCCAGCCTCCACCACCCTGCCACTCTACCTCCAGCAAAATGGACTCCTCTCTCAGCAGGCACCCGACTCCGAAATCGGCAGCACCTCATGGATCAGCGACCCTCTCAACCCCTGCCAGATCCCCGGCACAGCCTTCCCCGGAGCCGCTGATGCACGCAGCTTCGAACAACAGCCCGAAGTTCGCACCTTCACCACCGAAACCCTCTCCGAACCAGTGGAATGGACCGGCCGCATCAAAGCCGAGCTCTGGCTCTCCTCCACTGCACCCGATACCGATGTCATTGTTCGAGTCAGTGATGTCTATCCCGACGGACGATCCATTCTGATCGTCGATTACCCGTGGCGACTTCGCTGCCGCGAAGGACTCGACAAAGAAGTCCTCATGCAACCCGGTGAAATCGTCCCCGTTCGCTTCGATGTCGGCTGGATCAGCCAGATCTTCAATCGCGGGCACCGCATTCGAGTCACCATCGCCAGCACCGGAGCCCCGCTCTACGAACCCAATCCACAAAACGGTAAACCCCTCACGCTCGAAATGCCCCCCGACGCCACCACCGCCACCAATACCCTGCACCACAACAGGACCCACGCATCCAGAATTCTGGCACCGGTGATGGCGACAGACTGAGCACGGATGAGAAACACGGCTGATTGTCCGTGGTGACTGGCATCCGGAGGTCGATTGTCGGCATAGTTCCTGCATTGCAGCGCACAGCAGTGCAGCCAGTCCGTTTTGGTAAGGGCCGAAGATGAACGCCGCCTGCGTTTACGATTTCGATGTGGTGGTTGTCGGAGCGGGTCATGCGGGAGTCGAAGCCGCACTCGCCGCCGCTCGCATCGGCGCCCGCACTGCTCTGCTCACCATGAACTGCGATACCGTTGCACAAATGAGCTGCAACCCGGCGATAGGCGGAGTCGCCAAGGGACAGATCGTCCGCGAAATCGACGCACTCGGCGGCGAAATGGGCCAGGTCATCGATGCCACCGGCATCCACTTTCGCATGCTCAATGCCAGCAAGGGCCCTGCCATGCACAGTCCGCGCGCCCAGGCGGACAAAAAAGCCTATCAGTTCGAAATGAAGTACCGAGTTGAACAGCAGCAGAACCTGACCCTCCGACAGGAAATGGTTGACTCACTCGAAACCGAAAATGGTCGCGTCACCGGTATCCGCGTTGCCGGCGGTGCCCTCTACCGCACACAGGCTGTCGTACTCACCACCGGCACCTTCCTGAAAGCCATCATGCACACCGGTGAACAGCAGGCCGAGGGTGGCCGCGCCGGTGACAAAGCCGCTCACGGCATGTCGGCTTCGCTTCGCAACCTCGGAATCGAACTGCGACGATTCAAAACCGGCACCCCCGCACGACTCAATGGACGAACCATCGACTTCAGCCGCTGCGAAATCCAGCCCGGTGATGATCAGCCCGAACCGTTCTCCTTTCTCACAGAATCCATCAGTCAGCCGCAAATCCACTGCTACCTCACATCCACCACCCCCGAAATTCACGAGATCATTCGCGCGAATCTGCATCGCGCTCCCATGTACTCAGGACAGATCCAGTCCACAGGTCCGCGCTACTGCCCCTCCATCGAAGATAAAGTTGTCAGATTCGCCGAACGCGAAACTCATCAGGTATTCCTCGAACCCGAAGGTCGAAACACCTGCGAAATCTACTGCAACGGTATTTCCACCAGCCTGCCACGCGATGTTCAGGATCAGATCATCCGCCTGATTCCGGGCTGCGAAAATGCCGAAATCATGCGCTACGGATACGCCGTGGAATATGACTTCGCTCCGCCAACCCAGCTGTTCCCTACACTCGAAACCCGCACAGTACAGGGCCTCTTCTTCGCCGGACAGATCAACGGCACAACCGGATACGAAGAAGCCGCCGGACAGGGACTGATCGCCGGTATCAACGCCGCACGACGCGTTCAGGGGCGCGAGGGGTTTGTTCCTGATCGCAATCAGGCCTACCTTGGAGTCCTGCTGGACGACCTTGTCACCAAAGGCGTCGATGAGCCCTACCGCATGTTCACCTCGCGAGCCGAATATCGGCTGCTGCTGCGACAGGACAATGCGGACCGTCGACTGACGCCAGCCGGCATCGAACTGGGCACGGTTTCCGCTACTCGCGCCGACAAGTTTCGCCGCTATGAATCAGAGCTCGAACAGGCCTTTACCGCCATGACAAAGCTCCGCTCGCAGGGAGCCTCCCTCGACGAATGGATTCGCCGCGACACCCCCTGGGATCACCTCGAACAGATCTTCCCCGACCTCGCAGCACTGCAGCTCTCCTGGCAGACAAAACGTCAAATGCAGATCGAATCCCGGTACGCCGGCTACGTGCGTCGCCAGGAAGCAGAAATCGCAAAACTGCAAAAGGTTGACTCTGTCCGCATCCCCGAAACATTTGACTTCCGCGCTGTACCCCAGCTGCGTATGGAAGCCCGCGATAAATTGTCTCGACACCGCCCCGTCACACTTGGCCAGGCCGGGCGAGTCAGCGGAATCACCCCCGCCGACCTCGCCGTCCTTATGTTTGCCCTGAAACCACGGCTGTCTGATGAGTCTGCCACAGCACAGTCTGACTGATACAGCAGTCGCAGCGGAGATCACCAGCATGTCTGCAGGAGCAACGCTGATTTCTGCCAGTGTGCGACTGGCCCTGCTGTGCTATGCAGCCACTGTCGCCGGAAGACTGCTGGGATTCCGCGGACAGAGGCTACGATGCCTGTGGACAGTCGGCTGCCTGCTGTTCATTGTTCATGTCGCAGCCGCCTTCCATTATGTGCACAACTGGAGCCACCAGGCTGCCATCCGCACCACCGCAGCTGAAACCCGGCAACTGCTGGGCGTCGCCTTCGGTGAAGGACTCTGGTTCAGCTATGCCTTCGTTCTGCTGTGGCTGGCCGATGCCATCTGGTGGTGGTCATCAGCCAACAGCTACCTGCGGCGACCACGCTGGCTGAATCTCGGACTGCACGGATACCTGCTGTTCATCGCCTTCAATGGAGCCGTCATTTTTGAAGCCGGTCCCACCCGGCTGTTCGGGCTGTTGATAACAACCGTGCTGCTGTTGATAGTGGCTCTGAGATTCCGCAGCAGACCACACACGGACAGCAGATAAACCTGATCCGCCTACAGCAAAACCTTCAGCGGCTGCAGCTGGACTTCGGCTTCACCGATACGCCCGTTTCGCAGCACACGCACACGCACTGTATCACCCGCCTGATGCTCACTCAGTACCTGCCGCAGATCGCTGGCCGTCTGCAGCGGACGATCATCCATGGCTACCAGAATATCGCCCAAAATGATGGCACCCATCTGGACACGGCAGCCCACCAGTCCCGCACGCGCCGCCGGTGAATTCGGATACACCTGCAGCACAACCACACCGGCAGGCAGGTCCGAAATCGAAATACCATTGTCCTCTGCCGTGGCCTCATCCAGGACAGCAATCCCCATCGTCGGAGTCTGCGGTCGCTGCGATTCTGCGATCACTGCCTGCACAGACTGCACCACATCGTTGACCGGAACAGCAAATCCAATCCCGGCAGAATCACCGGAACGACTGAGTATTGCCGTGTTGATCCCAATCAGCCGCCCCGAACTGTCCAGCAGCGGGCCGCCGGAATTGCCCGGATTGATCGCCGCGTCCGTCTGAATCAGCCGCTTCAAAACCACATCCGAGTTGCCTGCGACCTCCCGATCCAGGCCGCTGATAATCCCCGACGAAAGCGTCTGATTCATCCCAAATGGGCTGCCAATCGCAAACACTCGTTGTCCCACCTTCAGATCATCCGATGTGCCCAGCGTTACCGGCTGCAGCTCTCCAGCGGCTGCCCGAATCTGCAGCACCGCAATGTCACAGCTGGACACCGCACCAATGAAATCCACAGCAAACACCTGCTTGTTCGGCAGCTCCACCTCCAGCTCACCAATTCCACCGAACACCGACGCCTCAACCACGTGCAGATTTGTGATGATCCGACCCTGCTCGTCCCATATCACACCAGTCCCGGAGGTCAGTTCACGCTTCGCCACAGCGTCCTGACCTATCCGCTCGTAACCCTGAGTATGAATCCACACAACGGAAGGTGAGGCCGCTTCAAACAGCCGAATTGTCGACTGTTCATCTTCCGCCAGACTGCCCCGCGGGGTCACCGTTCGGGGAGTGTAATCCGGCTGATTCCTCACCGAATCAACGATGATGCGAAACGTCAGGGCCGCAGCCATGACGACCAGAATCAGCACCAGCCAGCCATTGACGGCAGCCGTCGAATTCACCGGAGGACGAGACTCAGAGGGGGGCATCGACACTGTACTCTCCTGCACTCTTCTGCGAAATGCACTGCCCGGAATTCTAGCGTCCACACCTTTCTTCGCTTCAACGTATTCCGGGAATTTTCCCCACCCGCACGGGAATGCCAAAAAATCAGGCACCCCGCGAGTGTGCGGGACAGTGGCCCCGTCTAAACTCACTGCAGTCACACCACTCAGGCAGCTGCCGGCCGGGCCAGGATTTACCACTGAACATGCGAACTGAAATACGCTGCCAGCTGGAAGAACTCTGCGGATACCCCCTTCCCGCCGCATGGCAGCAACTCATCAGCAACTACCCGCCTGCACTGCTCGCCGCCATTCGCGGCGAAGAAGATCTGCAGGACGAAGGTACCGTGGCACAGGTCGAACTGCTTGCCAGTGATTCCGCTGTCCTGCAGATCAACCTCGAAGTTCGCTGCGGTACGTTCCTCGATCCCAGGGGCCATGAATTCCGCTGGCCAGCTGCTTACCTCGTCATCGGCGAAACCGGTGACGGTGACTACTATTGCCTCGATACCGCCGCGCAAACCGTCGCTGTACTGCAGTACCGCAGTCAGGCAGTCACGTTTGAAAACGCTGCAGAATCTCTCGAAGAATTTGTTGAACTCCTGCTCCTCGCCTTCACCGAAGGTGACCCCGACGACCCCGAACTTCTGTCCGAATTCCCGGAGACTGAGCCAGATGAATGCACCGATCAATATCCGAGTCCATAAGGAACGTCGGATACTGGAACTGCAGTGGAGCGAATCCGAAACTGCCCAACTGCCCTTCCGCACCGTTCGCCAGAACTGCCGCTGCGCCGTCTGTGTCGATGAACTCACAGGACGACAGATCCTCGATCCGGAAACTGTCCCCACCGACCTCGGACTGCTCGAAATCTCACTGGCCGGCAACTACGCACTGCGAATCCGCTGGTCCGATAATCACGACTCAGGACTGTTTACGTGGCGACATCTGCGAGCCATCTCCGATGCTCTCAGCAGCAGGCCAAAATCATGAACATCGAAGTCGAAGCAAAATTCCCGGTCGACAGCCTCGTCCAACTGCAGTTGCAGGCCGAAGCACTGGGCTTTCAATTTCCCCGCGAAGCAGCACTCGAACAGGACGACTACTTCAATCATCCCGCCCGGGATTTCCGGCAGACCGACGAGGCCCTGCGGATTCGCCGCTGCGGCAGTGAACTGGTGCTGACCTGGAAAGGGCCCCGCCTTGACAGCCTTTCAAAAACTCGCCAGGAACTCGAAGTTCCATTCCCCGTTGCGCCGGAACAAATCACCGACAAACTGCAGTCACTGACTGCCATTCTGCTGGCTCTGGGATTCACCCACAGCGGCTGTGTACGCAAACTGCGACGCACCGCATCCCTCGTCTTCGAAGGACGCACCTTCCACTGCAGCCTCGATGATGTCAGCGGACTGCCACTGCACGCCGAACTGGAAACCCTGTGCGAAGACAGCCAACGAACCGACGCCCTGCAGTCACTGCTGAGACTGGCGGAACGCCTGAATCTGCGGCTGCAGGAACGTCGCTCCTACCTCGAACTGGTCCTCACATCAAACCACGACGACTCAGTTCAGCCACCACCTGACGCACGATCGCTGTGACGTCCGCAGCATCCGGTTGCGCGTCGTTGCCACTGGGCAGAGGACATCCGCCTACCGGCTGATCAGTGAATCCGTGTGCAGACAGCATGCACTGCAGCTCACGACTCAATGCACCAATGTCTGTCTTCTGCTTGTCGCTCAAAGGCTGACGGCCCTGCCCCATCTGGAAGCCACGCAGACCCACCGCTGCACGAAAGCCCTCCGGAAACTCCGCCGAATAGATCATCGTGTCAAACAGGCGAATCAGGTCATACTGCACGCGACGAGCCTCATCGATCTGATAAGACACCGTCAGATCGTACAGCCGGCGAGTCAGTTCTGGGACAACACCCGAACTGGCATTCGTACCACCATCACAGCCAGCCAGCAGCATCGGCATCAGCGCCGCGTCCCACCCCGTCAGAAATGCAAAGTCCGGGCGGTTCGGACGCACCGCCTGAATCATCCGAATCATGTGCGGAATGTCACCCGACGAATCCTTGATCGCCACAATCCGCTCAAATTCCTCAGACAGTCGCTGAATCGTTGGCACGTCAATCGGACTGGCAAACATCGGAATGTTGTACAGCGTTACGTCAATCGGAGTGTTGCGGCCAATCTCTGCAAAATATGCGTATACCGAAGCCGGGCTGAGCTTGTAATAAAATGGAGCCACAATCGCGACAGCACGAATTCCCAGGGACGCATAGTACTCGCAGGCACGAATCGTCTCCTTCACATTCGCTTCCGCCGCTCCGGCCAGAATCGGCACCCGACCACGCACCTGATCCGCCAGAATCGCCACGATCCGCCGACGCTCTTCCGGAGTGAATCGAGTAAACTCGCCGGTCGAACCGTTCGGATACAACCCGTGGACACCCCGAGCAATCAGCCAGTCGGCGTAACGCCGCAGCTCACCTTCATTGATTCCGCCATCAGCGGTGTAAGGCACCAGATTGGGAGTAAAAATGCCCTGCAGCTTTGATGCAGCCATGATTCCGAACTTTCCGATGACATCAGTTTTGACGCCGACAGCCGCAGCCACCAGCTTCACTCAGTTCCACTGCCCCTATTAAACCTCACAAACTGGCACCCGGCGCTAAGAATTTTTGGACGAACCCGCCGTTCCCGGGACCGATTCAGAGCACCGGTGGTCGCTGTGGCAGGGAAATCCGACAGCAAACACCCCCATGGGGCAGATTCTCAAGGCAAATACCGCCTCCGTGCTGACGCACAATCCGCCACGACACACACAAACCAAACCCCAGGCCTCGACCCGCAGAACGCCCCGAATAAAACGGATCAAATGCATGCCGCAGTACCTCCGCTGAACTCAGCCCCGGCCCGTTGTCCTCCACACTCAACTCCACACAGTCCTCCACCGCTCGACCGGATACCACCACGGTTCCCGATCGCGATGCACCCCGCAGCGCCTCAC
>Ga0209972_10000815_pt1 | contig 30248 bp, 23 predicted proteins | sample NOAtaG_7_FD_187302 | JGI IMG/M metagenome (GOLD analysis project Ga0209972, IMG submission 187302) | Freshwater lake microbial communities from Lake Erie, under a cyanobacterial bloom - NOAA_Erie_Diel1S_2200h metaG (SPAdes) (version 2) | ecosystem: Environmental > Aquatic > Freshwater > Lake ...
GTAGATACCTTCGGCGTTGGTCATACCGGAGCAGGGGCGACCGCCATTGACGGGCTCAAAGCTGACACTGGCCCCTTCGACGGGGATGCCGTCGAGGGTTACTTTTCCGGAGGCCGGGGCGAGTGGCGGTCCATCGCCGCGGTTGCAGCCGGTCGACAGAACTGGAATGAGCAGCAGGCAGGTTGCCAGCATGAAATTACGCATGGATCAGGCTCTTTGAAATGAATGAGGTCCGGGGTAACGGAAATGTTCGGGCAGGATAAGCAAAACGCCCCTGAGCGACTGAGCGATCAGGGGCGAAGGTTCTGCGGCTGCAACGACCGTGATCAGTCGCCAGGAACAGTCACAACCATACCGTCGTTCTTGGCGCCCAGACGGTTGTAGGTGGTGTGGTCGATATTTTCTGAGATGAAGCGAACGGCACCGTCACCCAGCAGGAACTGAGCGCCGCCGGTGTGGCGGGAACGGAATCCGAACTCATCCACCCAGCTGTTAACCCAGTTGCAGCCCGAAGTACTGTCTTCGTTGCAGGTGTTCAGGTTGATCGGGTACAGCGTGGAGGCCATGCCCTGACCGTTGTTGGACTGCAGCCAGCCCTGACGCATGTGGTTGCTGCACTCCGGACGCACTTCACCCATGTAGATGGTGTTGGACAGCCCGTCGACGCAGTTCTTCATGGCGTCGCTGCAGTTGTTGCGATAAAACGGCCCGGGGACCCGGCTGCCGCCCTGCCCGTGTCCCATGATGAAACCGAGGTATTTATCCGGGCAGGTTGGAGAAACGTTGGGGTTGCCTCCGGTTGGACTGCCGGCATTCGTGGCACCTTTGCTGCCGGCATAATTCTGCACGGTGCTGACACCGTTGAAGTTTCCCGTGGCAGTGTCGGAAGGGCACAGGTATGCCGGTACCCGGAACACAGTACGCATCAGGCGTCCATCGGCCATGGTGGCGTCATTGACGTTCAGGGATGCGGCTGGCGGATTGTTGAAAGGAATCTGATTGAACATGTTGGCCTGCTCAACAAACGGCAGCAGGTGCGTCAGCAGGCTGCCCTGCTGATAGGTACGTCCCGCGTTCACATTGTTCCAGAACGCACCGGGAGGGAACACATTGTGAGTGTCATGGTAATTGTGCAGAGCAATCCCGAGCTGGTGCAGGTTGTTCTTGCACTGTGTGCGGCGAGCAGCTTCGCGAGCCTGCTGAACAGCCGGCAGCAGCAGTGCCACAAGAATGGCGATGATGGCGATTACAACGAGCAGTTCGATCAGCGTGAACGCCGATCTGCGCAACCTTCGGGCAGGCATGTGGACCTCCTGGCAGGGAATTTTGTGAATAAATAACGAAAACATCAGGATACCGTGGAAGCAGCCTGCGTGTCAACTTTTTCGGCGAATATGCACGTTTTGAGGCAATCTGAACGCCCTTTGGTGGGGATTTGCACCCCCCGGGCGTTTTCTGACGGTACAAACAGCCTGCATCCGAGAGTGACCTGGTCGGGCGGAACCTGCCGGGGCGGACAGCAGGAAATCGCCTCGTTCCGGGGGTCAGGGGAAGCGATCTTGACCGGGAACGGGATCAGCCGTTGTAATGCGTTCTGCCGCCGATGGGATGGAATCTGACAGGCCGGGAAGCAGTGGAAATTGCAGGGACGCATGTTTTCGACGTTCGACCGTTACCTGACCTGGCGCGTGCTGCACACGTTTGCGATGCTGTTTATTGCCACCTACGGGTTGTACGTGGTGATCGATCTGTTCATGAACATCGACGAGTTCCAGGAGAATTCGCTCAAGGGTCTGGGTGCGGGCGAGTCTGGTCGGCAGCTGGAACTGTTCCGTCGGATTGGTGTGTATTACCTGTACCGGGCGTTTGACTTTTTTGAGCTGGCCGGGTCGATTTTGATCGTGCTGTCGGCGATCGCGGTGCTGGCGCTGATTCGCAAAAGCAGTGAGACGTTTCCGCTGCTGGCAGCGGGCATCCCGGCGTTTCGGCTGCTGCGGCCACTGCTGGTCACGACGGCCGGCCTGAATCTGCTGCTGGTGATGAATCAGGAATTTGTGATTCCGCGTCTGGCAGTGCAGCTGCAGACTCCGCGTGGCAGTCAGATTGCTTCAGTGCAGCAGGTGGAGCCTGTGTATGATTATTCGAACTACATGATGCACATTTCGGGCGATCAGGTACTGCTGGACCGGCGGCTGATCGTGGGTGCGTCCTTTGCGGTGGATTCGAAGGAGCTGAGCAGTCGGCCGTTTGTGATGAAGGCCGAGCGGGCTCGATACGTCCAGGACAAGGCTCGCAGTGGTCGCAGCGGCTGGCTGCTGGAGAACCTGACGGCGGTGCTGGATTCGCAGATTCTGACGGTGGAAGGTCGCAAACGGATTACTCCTTCTGCCAATGGCCGGGACGCGTTCGTGGAATCGGACGTTACGTTTGAGCAACTGTACAATCGCGGGCGCAACATGAAGCTGCTGTCTTCGTGGGAGCTGGTGCAGCAGATCCGAAATCCGTCGACCGGTCAGAATCCGCTGCGTGCACGCAGTCTGGCACTGCATTCCCGGCTGACTCGACCGCTGCTGTCGCTGCTGAGCGTGACGATTGCCCTGCCACTGGTGCTGCGGCGGGAGTCGAGCAGTCTGATTGCGAATATGGCCTTGTGTGCGGGTGTGCAGGGCTGCTTTTTCGGGCTGGCTCATGTTTCGCTGGCTCTGGGAGGCACCGGGATGATTGAGCCGGATCTGGCGGCGTGGCTGCCGGTGATTCTGAACGGGATGGCGAGTGCCTGGGCGGCCGGTCTGGTGCAGACCTGACGCGGACCGGATGTCACCCCGCGGAAATGACATTCAGCGGCCCACCTGCTATTCTCTGACGTCTGTTTGTCTGGTTCGTCGCTGTCCGTCTGTGCGGGCGCGGCGGATTTCGTGCACGTCGGAGCAGTTTCCATGGCGCCTGCGGGGGCTTCATTTTCAGAACGTCAAAGCAGTCCGGTGGGGCTGTCAGCTTTGTTCCTGGCGGTATTGATGTTGCTGGTTTGCGGCAGTGTCGGCCGCGCGCAGCAGCCGGAACCTGTCCCGGATGCGGCGGGTCGCTGGGATCGGCAGCGGGCGAATGAGTGGCACAAGGGAGTACCGTGGCTGGCCGGGTTCAACTATCTGCCCAGCAACGCGATCAATCAGCTGGAAATGTTTCAGGCCGAGACGTTCAGTCCTGAGCTGATAGACCGGGAATTCGGCTTCGCTGAACAGCTCGGCTTCAATACAGCTCGGATCTTTCTGCATGATCTGCTGTGGGTGCAGGACAGTGAAGGCTTTCTGAACCGCTGCGAGCAGGTGCTGTCGATCGCGGAGCGGCACGGTATTCGGGTGATGTTTGTGCTGTTTGACAGCTGCTGGCATCCGATTCCGCGTCTCGGCCCGCAGCCTGCTCCCCTGCCCTTCACTCACAACAGCGGCTGGGTACAGAGTCCGGGTATTGAGATTTTGCGGGACCCGGCCAGGGGTGGACATTTGCAGGCGTACGTGCAGGGAGTTGTGCGGCGGTTTGCGAGTGATCGGCGGGTGATCACATGGGATGTCTGGAATGAGCCTGACAACTTCGATGGCGGGGCCGCGAGGCGTCCCGATCTGGAGCCGCGGAACAAGCCGGAACTGGTGAATCGTCTGCTGCCGCAGGTATTTGCGTGGGCCCGCGCTGCGAACCCGACTCAGCCACTCACTTCGGGTGTCTGGCGTGACAGTGAGAACACGGCGCAGCTCGATGATTGCAAGCGCATTCAGTTATCGCACAGTGACGTCATCAGTTTTCATACTTACGGTGACGCGGCATCGCTGCAGCGATGCATGGATCGGCTCAGTGTTTACGGTCGGCCACTGCAGTGTACTGAGTTTATGGCGCGACCGAACGGCAGCGAATTTGATCCGCACCTGGGGATGATGAAACAGCGTAATGTTTCAGCGTGGTGCTGGGGATTCATCAACGGCAGATCACAGACGATTTATCCGTGGGATTCGTGGCGCAAGGCTTATGATGGTCCACCACCGGTCTGGTTTCATGATGTGCTGGAAGCCGACGGGCGTCCGTTCCGGCAGTCCGAAGTGGATTACATTCGACGGGTGACGGGCGTGAAATGACGGTGTGATGTTTGGGTGATGCGGTGCCTGCGGGGGCTGAAGATGCAGCGGCTGTTGCGGATTCTTTGCTGTTTTGTGATTTCGGCGGTGCTGTCTGCGGGGACGGTTTGCGGTCAGACAGCAGCGATACCTGTGCCGGCTGCGGCTGCTTCGACAGCGGCGGTTCAGGAGGTGCTGCACAGTGGCCTGCCATACCGGGACCTGACCGGTCTGGACGCGGAGGCTCAGGAACGCTGCCGGCTGGACCTGGTGGTACCTGAGGGGCAGCGGGATTTTGCGACAGTCATCTGGTTTCACGGAGGGGGTCTGACGAAGGGGCGTCGGGCGATTCCACCGCAGCTGCGTGGCCAGGGGTTTGCGGTCGCTGCGGCCGGCTATCGGCTCAGTCCGTCCGTGAAGGCGCCTGTGTACATCGAAGATGCTGCTGCCGCGGTGGCATGGGTCGTGAAGAACATCGGTCGTTATGGCGGTTCAGCGAAACGCGTGGTGGTGTCAGGGCATTCCGCGGGCGGCTATCTGGCGCTGATGGTGGGGCTGGATCGCACGTGGCTGCAGGCTGAGGGAGTTTCAGCGGACAGTCTGGCGGGTCTGGCCCCGTTCAGCGGGCAGGCGATCACGCATTTTACGATTCGGGGCGAGCAGGGGATCAGCGATAAGCAGCCGGTGATTGATCGGTACGCGCCGTTGTTTCATGTCCGCGGTGACTGTCCGCCGATTGTGCTGATCACTGGTGATCGCAGCCAGGAGCTGCTGGGGCGATACGAAGAGAATGCGTATTTGTGGCGGATGTTTCAGGAGGTGCAGCACCCGGATGTCGTGCTGCATGAGCTGCAGGGATTTGATCACGGTCAGATGGCGGAGCCGGCATTTCCGCTGCTGACGCGATTTGTGAAGCGAACCACCGGGAAGAGTCAGGAGTGAATGCAATGAGCAAGTCGCAGCCGATGAGCAGCGCGTGGTGGATTCTGACGGCGCTGGTGCTGCTGGCAGCCGGAACTGCGACTGTGGTGGCAGGGGAGGACTGGCCACAATTTCGGGGGCCCGGTTCCGGGGGTGTCAGTCATGCCGGGAGATCGCTGCCTGGTCAGCCGGCTCGTGATCATCAGCTGCAGTGGCAGGTCACCCTGCCCACCGGTCATTCCTCGCCTGTCATCGCAGGCGAGCGGATGTTCCTGACGGGGGTGGACGGTGAGGAACTGGTGCTGCTGAGTCTGGAGCGAGCCACGGGGAAGCTGCTGTGGAAGCGGACGGTGCCGTGGGAGACAAAGGAAAAGTTCCACACCACGGGCAGTCTGGCGCAGTCGACGCCGGTGACTGACGGCGAGGTGGTGATTGGTTTTTTTGGCAGCAGCGGACTGCATGCGTGGACGGTGGCGGGGGAGCCGCTGTGGAGTGTGCGGATGGGCCCGTTTGCGAATGACTTTGGTGCGGGCAGTTCACCGGTGATTGAGGGCGAGCGTGTGGTCCTGGTGCAGGACCACGATGTGGATTCCTTTATTGCGGTTTATGATCGTCGCAGCGGTCGGCAGATCTGGCGGCAGGATCGATCCGAGTTTCTGAGGAATTACGCGACTCCGCTGATCTGGAACGTGAATGGTCGGCGGCAGATTGTGGTGCTGGCAACCCTGCGCATTGTTTCGTACGACCTGGAGACGGGTGAGGAAGTGTGGAGTGTCAGCGGTGTGTCGCGAATCATCAATATGACTCCGGTGATCGGCGATGACAACATTCTGTACGCGGCCTGTTTTTCTCCGGGTAACGATGCTGAGGATCGCGTGACGCCGCTGACGATTGACGAGCTGTTCGCGGCGGATGCTGACGGGAATGGCACGATTGAGGAATCTGAGTTTCCGGAGCATCCGTTCAGGGGACGATTTTCGCAGCTGGACCGCAACAAGGATCAGCATCTGACGAAGGCCGAGTATGAGGTGGCCAGTCGTCCGCATGTGGCTGGTCGCAACGTGGTGCTGGCGATCCGTCCGGGCGGGACCGGGGACATCACCAGGACGCATGTGCTGTGGGAGCATCAGAAGCAGATTCCGTACTGTCCGTCGCCGTTGTTCTACCGTGGCCGGCTGTACATGGTGAAGAACGGCGGAATTCTGACGGTGCTGAAGGCTGAAACGGGGGAGGTGCTGAAGCAGAAGCGGCTGAAGATGACGAATGATTATTATGCAAGTCCGGTAGCGGGCGACGGGAAGGTGTATCTGGTGAATGTGAACGGTGGACTGACGGTGCTGGATGCGGATTCGTTTGAGGAGTTGCATACGGCGGATTTGAGTGGTGACGTCCACGCGACTCCGGCGATTTCCGACGGTCGCCTGTTTGTGCGGGTTGGGGACCAGTTGTATTGCTTTGGTGAGTGAGAGCGGCCAGGGCAGGGCTGGCGGGCAGAATTGTGGCTTGTGAGCGGGTGGGTTACACTCTGTGTGAATTTCGTATCCGGAACTGATCAGAAAGGTGATTGCCGTGTCCGTGGAAGCTCGACTTGTGGAACTTGGGATAACTTTGCCCGCACCTCCGCCGCCGGGTGGCGTGTATACTCCTGTGGTCATTGTTGACCGTCTGGCTTATGTGAGCGGGCAGGTGCCTTATGGTCCGGACGGCAAGCTGGTGACTGGCCGTGTGGGTTCGGAGCTGACGGAGGAGCAGGGTGCTGCTGCTGCCCGGGTGGTGGCGTTGACGATGCTGGCGACAATCAGGGCCAGTCTGGGCAGTCTGGATCGTGTGAAGCGGATAGTGAAGGTGCTGGGGATGGTGAATTCGACGGCCGATTTTCAGCGTCATCCGGCGGTGATGAACGGATTCAGCAACACAATGGTGGAGATTTTCGGTGATGCCGGCAAGGCAGCGCGCAGTGCTGTCGGGATGGGTTCACTGCCGTACAACGTGCCGGTGGAGGTGGAGGCGATTCTGGAGCTGCACGACTGAATTCCCGGGAATCCGACAGCATCTGCCGATTTTTTCCTGATTCTTCAGGATTTTGAGTTCTCGGTTGATTCGCCGTAACGTCCGGGGCTGGCCGATTGATTCGCGGTTGCGGAACTGTATGCTGGAAGTCTGAGCGGAACGGTGCCGGTGTGTCCGTGCCGGTGTGTCCGTGGCGGTATCAGTTTCCGGGCAGGTGTTCCGCAGTTGCTGGAAGGGCGACCGATGAAGGAGTGGATCATCATCATGGCGGCGGCGAACCGAGCCGGTATTCTCGCCGCGGTGACTCGCGCAATCGCCGAGCTGAAGGGGGATCTGCGTGAGGCCAGTCAGACGGTGGTGCGGGGTCATTTTACGATGATTTTTTCGGCGGAGTTTCCGGAGTCTCTGGAGCAGTCGATCATTCGGGATCATCTGCAGGATGCCTGTCGTCCGTTTGGCATAGAGCTGGTGTTGCGTGAGCTGGATGCTCCTGCGGCAGCGCCTGTCGAGTATGCTGCGGGCACCAGTCATTACCGGCTGCGTCTGGGTGGTCGCAACGAGCCGGGTGTTTTGCGCAGGTTGAGCCAGATCATGGCGCGGCACAGTGTGGATATTACGGGGATGCACGCTGAGCGTTCGGAGGACGGTCATTCTTTTGAAATGATCCAGCGTCTGGCGTTGCCGGCGGGGGTGGATCCGCTGGTGCTGCAGCAGGAGGTGGAGTCGGCTGGTGAGGATTTTGGGGTGACGGCGGATCTGCGAGCGGCGGACTAGGCAATGCAGCAGCCATTTGTGTTTATGATGGGCCAGTACGAGGCTCAGATGCCGGCGGATCGGATGTATTCGAAGCGGCATTTGTGGCTGCAGTCGTGTGGTACGGACGTGTATCGTGTCGGGTTTACGGCCTATTCGGTGCGGCTGCTGCAGGATGTGTATTTTCTGGAATGGTCGGTGGACGAAGGGGCGCTGGTCCGGGATCGGCAGGAAATTGGCGAAGTTGAAAGTGCCAAGGCTGTGTCATCGATGTTTCCTCCGTCTGCCGGCAGGATTCTGCGATTCAATCCGGAGCTGCTGCGTGATCCCTCGGGCATCAATGCGGACAACTACGGTACCGGCTGGCTGTACGAGTTTCGTCCGGACGGCGAGCTGCTGACGGCCGAGCAGTACCTGGAGCATCTGCGAACGGCATGGGAAGAGGCGCAGCGAACGATCAAGGGCCAGATGAACGAGGGTTAGGATTCAGACGGGGTTCAGATCGGACATGTCAGCGAGCACGACGGGCACATTGACGGTAGTGATATCTCAGGCGCAGGGGCGGAATCCGACGAAGCGTCGTCTGGAGGAGGAACTGGCACAGGCGCTGCTTGCGGAGCCTGGCATCAGTGTGACGCTGGTTCCGCATCTGTACGACATGTCGCAGAATCATTCGGGGCTGCAGTTTCTGCGTGAGGTGCGTGGTGATCTGCTGGTGCTGGGCTGGCTGTATGAGCGAGCGATTCGGTGGACACTGGATCGTGCCGGCGTTCGCGGTCGTCTGGCAGAGACTCTGTTGCGTGCCGCCGATGAAGCTGATGAGGATGACGACGAGGACGAGTCTGCTGATGAGCGTCACGCGGCGGGTGGGATTGGCAGCGTGGATGTTCCGGATCGAGCATTGTGGTGCATCGATTTCCGGGCATCAGAGAAGTGTCAGGATTTTGTGAACGAGATCCGTCGGATGCGTGACGCGGGGGCGGCGGCGGAAGTGGCCGGATTTGACCTGCTGTCATGGATCAGCGGCAATCCTTCCGCCGAGCAGCTGCAGCGGTATCTGCAGCCCGAGCGTCTGCTGGAGGCGCGGCGGAACTTTGACGGTGGTGCGGCCAGTCTGGAGGACCGGGCGGTGCTGCCGGAGGATACGGGGCGTCGCTGGTATCCGGTGATTGATTACAGTCGCTGCACGAACTGCATGGAGTGCATCGATTTTTGTCTGTTTGGTGTGTACGGAGTGGATGCGCTGGATCGCATTCTGGTGGAGCAGCAGGATAACTGCAAGAAGGGCTGTCCGGCCTGCAGTCGCGTGTGTCCGGCAAATGCCATCATTTTTCCGCATCACAAGACAGCAGCGATCGCTGGAGCGGAGGGTGAGGTCAGTGGTCTGAAGATTGACCTGACGAAACTGTTTGGCGGTGACGAAGGTGAAAGTGCGATTGAGATGGCGGTGAAGGAACGTGACCGCGAGCTGATTCTGGACGGTCGGGATGCCGTGGGTATGAGTGTGGGGATCAGGCAGCGGCATCGCGAGCAGATGGACCAGTTGCTGGCGGACCTCGATGCGCTGCAGTTCTGAGGTGGCTTCGGGCATTGCTGAAACAGCTTGGGAGGCCGCGCGATGAATTGGCTGGCGTGGAAGATGCTGACCGGGGACCGGACGAAGTACCTCGGGATCGTTTTCGGTGTTGCGTTTGGAACACTGCTCATTGCTCAGCAGGCATCGATTTTTGTCGGTCTGATGCGGCGTACATCCAGTCAGATCATTGACATTACGTCGGCCGACATTTGGGTGATGGATCAGCGGCAGCGGAATGTTGACGACATCCGACCGATGCCGGATTCACGGCTTGGTCGTGTTCGTGGTGTGACGGGTGTGGAATGGGCGGTGCGACTTTCCAAATCGATGATCCGCGTCAGGACTCTGGCCGGTGACTTTACTCAGGCAATTCTTGTCGGAGTGGATGACGGGTCGTTTACGGGTGCTCCGCTTGAAATGCTGCAGGGCCAGCATTCGGACCTGCGTCGTCCGGACGGTGTGATTCTGGATTTCGACGGTTACAGGCAGCTGTTTCCCGGAGAACCGGTGAGGGTGGGTCGGGTCCTGGACATGAACGACCGCCGGGCGGTGGTGGTTGGAATCTGTCGAGTGACGCCACCGTTTCAGACATTCCCCGTGATCTATACTCGCTACAGCCAGGCGGTGCAGTTTATGCCGCCGCAGCGGAATACGTTGTCATTTATTCTGGCGAAGGCCGAGCCTGGGCGTCAGCCGCAGGAGCTGTCGCAACGCATCTCGCAGCAGACCGGGCTCAAGGCTCTGACGTGGGACGAGTTCTTCTGGCTGAACATCGGGTACTACATCGAAAACACCGGCATTCCGGTGAATTTTGGCATCACGGTGACCCTCGGGTTTATTGTGGGCGGAGCGATTGCCGGGCAGACGTTTTATTTGTTTACTCTGGAAAATCTCAGGCAGTTCGGCAGTTTGAAGGCCATGGGCGTGACGAATCTCAGGTTGATCGGAATGATCCTGCTGCAGGCTTCGATTGTGGGGATCATGGGCTACGGAATCGGTCTGGGGGCATCAGCACTTTTTTTCGAGCTGACTGAGCGAAGCGGGCAGGCTGACCTGCGCGGGATGTGGGTTCCGTGGCAGGTGGCAGTGATCGCCGCGGGTGCGGTTGGGCTGATCATTGTGCTTTCCAGTCTGCTCAGTCTGCGTCGTGTCCTGGTTCTTGAACCAGCGATGGTCTTCAGGTAGCAGGGGGTGCCATGGTGCTGCATTCTGAGGTACCGGAAGACCGGGCACGAGGCACGGAAGATCATCGATCCGGCAGTTCGGCTGCTGAAACAGCGGTTTACTGCCGGGGAGTAACTAAGGAGTTTGGCACCGGTGAAGCGAAGGTGCGTGCTCTGCGGGGTATCGATGTGGATATTCCATATGGCCGGATGACTCTGCTGGTGGGTCCCAGCGGTTGTGGCAAGACGACTTTGATTTCGATCATGGCGGGTCTGCTTGATCCAACGGCTGGCGAAGTGTCACTGCTGGGCTGTGATCTGCGAAGTCTGTCCGGCAGTCGTCTGGTGCAATTTCGGGCCGAGAACATTGGTTTTGTGTTTCAGCAGTACAATCTGCTGCCGTCGCTCACGGCGGTTGAAAATGCTGCGGTACCGCTGATTATTCGCGGGGTTCGGCGTTCGCTGGCGATTGAGCGTGCGATGGCACTGATGACTGAGGTTGGTCTGCGGGAACGGGCGCAGGCACTGCCAGCACAGCTTTCCGGGGGGCAGCAGCAGCGCGTTGCGATTGCACGTGCACTGGTCCATGAGCCGCGTCTGCTGGTTTGTGATGAGCCGACTGCTGCGCTTGATGCGCAATCGGGACGTACGGTGATGAATTTGATACGGCGAGTCACAGTTCGCAGTGATCGGGCCGTTATTGTCGTGACTCATGACAGCCGGGTGTTTGATCTGGGAGATCGCATTATCGCCATGTCCGATGGACTGATTGACAACCATCAACGGGAGGCACCATAGAACTATGCGTAACTTGCTGCTGCCGCTGCTTGCGCTCGGAATGCTGCTGTTCGGAGTGAGTCATATTCGTAACAGGCAGAAAGAGACTCCGCAGACCCCGCCACCGATTAAGCCGGTTGTCTCGCCCTATGCCGAGCGCATTGCCGGTGCGGGGCTGGTTGAAGCGGCCACGGAGAATCTGGCGATTGGCACCCACCTGCAGGGAATTGTTGATCAGGTTTTTGTGCAGGTGGGGCAGCGTGTTCGGGCCAATGACCCGCTGTTTGAATTGGACACGCGGCTGATTCGTTCGCAGATCGCAGTTCAGGAAATGCGGTCGGTCAGTTCTCGTGCAGAGTTGTCGAGGCTTGAGCAACTGCCCCGAGCGGAGGATCTTCCACCGGTTGTGGCCAGGCGGGAGCAGGCTGATGCAATTGTCCGACAGTGGGAGGACGAGTATGCACGGCAGCAGAAACTGGCACTGGATGGTGCCACGACCGAGTCATCGCTGGTGGCCAGTCGTCAGAAGCTGGCTGCCGCCCGCGCTGATGCGGCCGGCATGAAAGCTGAGGAGGACCGGCTGCGGGCTGGTGCCTGGGAAGCGGATAAGACGATTGCCCGCGCCGCAGTGGCGCTGGCCGATGCCGAGGTTTTGCAGCTGAAAACTCAACTGGACCTGCACAGAGTCTGCACTCCGGAACTGACCGATGCGGCTGGCGCTGTGGAGCTGACGGTGCTGCAGGTCAATGTGCGTCCGGGAGAGGCTGTTGATACGGCGAGCGGAAAAACTCTGGTGATGCTGGGAGACGTTCGTCGCAAGCATGTGCGGGTAGACATCGATGAGCATGATGTGCCGCGATTTCGCAGCGAGGGAGCGGCGACAGGCGTCTTTCGGGGCGACGTCGCACGCAGTTTTCCGCTGAAGTTCATGCGGCTCGAACCGTTTGTGCTGCCGAAGCGATCCCTGACAGGGGACAATACCGAGCGCATTGATACTCGCGTACTGCAGGTGCTGTACGAAATCGCAGCAGATGCGGATGCCATCTTTATTGGACAGCAGATGGACGTGTTTATCGAGTCACGTGACGGAGCGGCTGCAGCTGGCGGATCTTCTGGTATTGTGCTGCCTGCCGCTGAACACTGAAAACGGCATGTCCTGCCGCTGGGAGCGATCAGGCCTGCAGCAGTGGTTCTGCTCCGCAGGACAGCAGCAGATCGGCCACTTTGCGACCGATGGATTCTGCGTCCGCAATGTCTCCGGCGGCCGACTGTTCGAGGCGTGTGCCACCATCGTGTGACAGCAGGACACCGGACAGAGTCAGCTGCTGATCCTGAATGCTGCACCAGACACCGAGCGGGGCGTGGCAGCCGGCGCGCAGTGTTCTGAGCAGCGAACGTTCGGCCTGTACTTCTGCCAGAGCGATCGGGCAGATCAGTTGTGCCAGCAGGTCGCGGGTGGTTGTGTCATCTTCGCGAGCTTCAATTCCGAGTGCTCCCTGACTGACTGCCGGGAAGATCAGCGGTGGTGACAGGATGAGTGAGATGCGTTCAGCCAGTCCCAGTCTGCCGAGTCCGGCTTCGGCAAGGATGATGGCGTCGTACTGACCGTCGTCCAGTTTTCGCAGTCGCGTATCGACATTGCCGCGGATTTCACTGAGTTGCAGATCGGGGCGATGGTGCAGCAGCTGGGCCTGTCGTCGCGGGCTGCCGGTACCGACGCGGGCAGCCGGCGGCAGGTCATGCAGAGTCTGCAGCTGGGCACTGCCGGCGGGCAGCAGCAGGGAGTCGCAGCGGGGGGCTCGTTCGGGAACACACGCGAGGACCAGACCATCAGCAGACTGTGTCGGCAGGTCTTTCAGGCTGTGCACCGCCAGATCGGCGCGACCATCCAGCACTGCCCTCTGGACTTCGCGAGTGAAGACACCTGTACCGCCGAACTGTCGCAGGGCGTCGGTCTGATTGGTATCACCGGAGGTGACAATTGGAACGAGTTCAACCAGCGGCTGTGCGGGCAGTTGCCGCAGCCGATCTGCCGTGTAGTTCGCCTGCCAGAGGGCGAGGGGACTTTTGCGGGTGGCGATACGAAGAATCGGCTGTGACATGCTGCGAAAACCGGTGGCCGGGCAGGATTCTGGGGAATGTGGATCACTGCACTTCAGGGCTGCAGAATGTGTTTGCCATATTCGAACTGCCTGTGGCAGGCGTTGCAGCTTTCCAGCATGGATTTCCATGCGGTGCCGGCGGCTGCGAAGTCTTTGGCTTTGCCGGCGGCATACAAAGCAGCGCCTTTCTCGCGGGATGCTTTCGCATGCGCAATCCAGTCGGCCGCTGAACCCTCCGGGGCGCGACTGAACAGCAGGTTGCAGCTCTCGGCCAGCACCAGTGAATCGGCTTTGATGGCTTTCCAGCCCTTGTTGTCTGTCGGGGCTGCAGCCATGTTGGCCTTGAGCCGCAGGTAGGTGGGCTGAAAGACGTATTCCATAAACTCGTGCATGCTGTCTTCGACCGGTTTGACGTCATCAGTCGGGGCGGCCGGGACGGACCATGCCACGCGTGACGATTCCGGGGCGAGCACAGTCAGCAGGCATCCGACTGCAGCAGCAGCAGTGATCAATGCAGTTTTCATGAAGTCAGTCTTTCGTCGTGGGTTAGCTGGCAGCGGTCTGTTCAGCGGACATTCAGCTTCAGTTGGGCTTCAGCAGTCTGCATGCTGTATTGATCCCGGACACGTACTCGAACGAGCCAGGATCCTTCGAGCAGTGGTGCGGTCAATTCGATGCTTTGGTAGTAGTCAGTCCGCTGTTCGTCGCACTCATCGGGGATGGACGGCAGCCGGACCGGTTCCAGTGCCTCGCCATCTTCCTCCCGAATGTACTCGATCACAGCCGCGGATTCTGTTCTGTAGCGTCCTTCAGCGGTCAGTTCCGAGCGAAAATTTCTCAGCCCGACGTACAGCAGCAGTCGTTGTCCCGGTTCGAAATCGGCAGTCGGGAAAGCGACGACGCTGCCAAAGCCGTTAATTCGGCTGCAAAACTGCAGCCGATTGATTTCCAGGCGTGCCAGTGGCTGCAGTCGACGTTCGGCAGTGCGAATCTGTCGCAGGGTTTCTCCGAGCAGATCGCTGCGAGGGATGGATTCGTCGGTCGTGCGATACTGATTCATGGCCAGCATCATGGACTGCCAGAATTCCTGTTCTTCGCGGGGCAGTGCTTCGATGGTCCGAATGGATTCGGCGCTGCGTCCTGCGATCATCATCAGCAGTCGCAGGTCGGTTTGTCGACGTCGCCATGCGGGCAGGTTTTCGGGCCGTCCGGCGGAGTTTCGGGGCCAGTGTTTCAGTTCGTCTTCCAGCAGGGTGATGGCGGCTGTGAGAGCAAGGTCCCGATCTGTGATTTCGGGGTTCTCCGGCAGTGTGGGAAGTACTTCGGCGGTTGTCGTGGTCGGTGTTTCAGTTTCCGCCGGGGCCGGCTGGGGTTCAGCCGTTTCGCGTTCGTGGATGAGCCCGAACGGGTCACTGAGTCGCAGCATCTGTTTTCGCAGGCGTTCGGTGTTCTCGTCGATTTTGGGTGAATACAGTCCTCGGAGTCGGCTCAGCATCGACGGATCACTGCCATCCGCGGGGGCGGTTTCAGGATCTGCTGCTGGTGCGGGTGCGGGCCCGACCGGGATGTCCTGCGGCGGTTCTTCGGCTGTGTCTGGTGTGGGGGTGCGATCGTTGAGCGTGCGTGAGCCGCGATTGGCCAGTCGCAGTCGTTCGGTCATCGATTTGCCGGATTCCGCTGGTGGCCTGCGGGGCGTGATGCGTGGAGTGGCAGTTGCTCCGGCCGGCTGAGCGGTCGGGGATTCCTGTGTTTCGAGGAACGGATCGGCCGCGGCTGGAGGGCTGGTTTTGCGAGATCGCAGCAGCGAATGTCCGGGAGTGGTTGGGGCTGGTTTGTCGAGTGCAGCCCGGCCACTGTTTGTGCGGGCTCCGGTTGATGTGGCGGGTTCATCCGCAAAACCCGCAGTACACAGCACGTACCAGCCCGTCAGCAGGCAGCAGAGAGCGGCTGTCCGGCGTTGGCAGTGAGCAGGATGAATTGGAGTGCAGGGGGTCATACGGCGGATTCGGTGGCCGAAAACAGCAGCGAGCGGGGAACCGGCCACTGCTGCGGAGCGACGCTGCGGAGACTGATCGGCGGAATCTATGGCTGGGAGGAAGCGGATCACAGGCCGGATTTCAGTGGCGCTGCGTTTCGGCTGGCGAATGGCTGCTGGTGCTGGTGAACAGCGGCAGATTTGGCCGAAGCTGGACTGATCCGGTGGTGGCTGGGGCGTGTTGGGCAAAACGGGCAAACCCTGGCGATGGCTGATTTCCCGCTGATTCGGGGCTGTGCATGCAGCGTTCCGGAACGTAAGATTCGTTTTGCCGTGGCGTCTGCCGGGAAGGACTGGACACGGAATCCGCAAGCAACGGAGCACATCTGTGTGGAAACTCGGTCTGGTGCGAACATCGATGCTGCTGTGGTTGTGGTTGTGCGGTGTTCCTGTGTCGAGTGCTCAGGCACCTGACGAGTTGCCTGTCCCGGAAGAACAGGCTCCGGTGTGGCAGCAGCGGTTGCTGACAGAGCGTCGGATTCCGGAGCAACTGGCGGAGCTGAGTGCCGCGATCGACCGGCGTGACGCGCAGGAATTTGAGCGTCAGCTGCAATTGCTGCGTGAGGTGAACGGGGCGCTGATGGTACCGGTGCTGAACGAGGGCTATCAGCCACTTTCGGCGGCTCTGTTTCAGCGGTTGCAGAATCTTGATCCGGAGTTGCGACGAATTGTCAACACGGAAGAGTCATCAGCGGCCGGTGAGCTGCAGCGAGTTTTGCAGAGTGGCAGTGCGGATGAGTTGCCGGGACTGCTGCATCGGTATTCCGGGACGACAACGTCTCAGCGTATTCACTTGCTGCTGGCGGTTCTGCATGCGGATCGGGGACAGCATCTGGCAGCGCGGCGCTGGCTGCGTCCGTTGCAGTCTCCGGCGACGGCTCCTGAGATTCTGCGGCTGGTGAATCAGCTGTTGTCACGACTGCCTGATGGTCAGGGAAAACCGAAAGCGTCAGAGACACCGGCTCCGGTTGGCACTGCTGATCCCTCCGCCGCGTCCGGTTCTGCCGGGTCACCGCTGCCGCGGTATCTGCAGTGGCTTGAGCTGCTGCCGTTGTCCGTCAGTGAGCGGCGAGTGCATCAGGAAGCGATCAGGCAGTCTGCTGATGCTCGCCGGGGTGGGGAGCGGGGCATTCCCTGGATGTCGGCGGAACCCGAGCTGGATTCCGAGCGCGTTTACGTGAAACAGCCGGATCGGATCACAGCGTGGGAGCGTTCGACGGGACGCCATCTGTGGAGTCGCAGCCTGAATCCTCGAACGGCGGTCAGCCGTGAAGATTCGCTGTCGCAAGGTTTGTCGCGTGGTGGCATCAGCGGTGGTCTGATGGAGCGACACGAGTTTCTTGGCCGTGTCAGCATGGATCGTGACCGCTTATACGTGGTGTATGGAGTCCGTGACTCAGCAGCGACTCGTTCGGTGGAAGAATCTCTGCAACTGCGGATGCGGCTCAGTCGCAGCCGTGGCGAGAGTTTGGCCGAGCTGTGGGAGCTGATTGCGATTGAAAAGAGCACGGGCCGCAGGCTGTGGACGGCTGGTGGTGAGGCGGTCGAGAATCGGTTTCGCAACGAGCTGTCGCAGGTTTGGTTTTTTGGACCGCCGATAGTTTCCGAGGGTCGCTTATATCAGGTTTTTGAGCGGGACGGGCTGATCAGCGCGGGGTGTCTGGATGCGTCCAGCGGGCAGTTGCTCTGGTCGGTCCCTTTGATGACTCCGGAGTTCAGCATTCAGCAGGATGTACGACGGCAGCTGCTGGCAGCTCGCGGACTGGTGCACAATGGGCTGTTGATTACGTCGACGACTGCGGGCTGGGTGTTTGGGATCGACCTGCTGACTCGCAGTGTGGTCTGGGCTCAGCAGCTTCCGGAGGTTCTTGAGGGGCAGATCCGGGGATTTCCTCAGGCGCGTCGGTTTGGTGGCCTGCAGTCGCCGCAGCCGCTGACAGGTGTTCGGGTGCAGCGATCTCTGGATCCGTTTCTGTCGGGCCAGTCAGTCTTTTGGATGCTTGCTGAAACTCCATCGCCCGTGCTGCTGGATTCTTTGAGTGGGCGATTTGAAAAACCGGGTGCAGTTGATGGTACGGTGTGTGTGTACCATGGTGGTGACCTGATTGTACTGGCTTCGGTGCTGAAGACGTCAGCGTATCGTCTGCCGCAGCTGCAGCCTGTGTGGCAGCAGCAGCGAGCGGCGGATGCTGCGTTGCCGGTGGGGCCGGGTGCGGTGTCTGACGGCAGGCTGCTGATCCCGCTGGCGGATGGTTCGGTTCAGGTGCTGAACCTGCAGGATGGCCGTGAAGTGGAGAACGTGCCCGGTCTGCGTGCGGGGCGAACTTCGGGTGGGTTGTATGGAGATGATTCGGGGATCGTCAGTTTTGGGCTGGACCATATTTCTCTGCTGGGTGCGGAACGTCGCGAAATTGGCGGTCCTGAGGACTGGCTGCAGCGGGCTCAGTTTCTGCTGGAGACAGGGCAGCCGGCAGCGTGCCTGCAGGTGCTGGACAGTGCTGTGCCGGAGACCATTCTGCTAGAGCGCGTGCAGCGGATGAGATTTCGGGCCGGTCTGTCGATCTATGCGGCGAATCCTGAAGCGAACAGGCCACTGCTGGACGAGCTGCACCGACTGGCACCGGCCGGATCAAGTCAGGCGCTGGTCTGGTATCTGACACTGAGTGCACTGCAAAAGGATCAGGAGGATGCTGCAGCGCAGTTTTCTGATGCTCTGATGCTGGGAGAATCGCTGCTGCAGCAGGAAGTTCCGACGCTGGAAGCGGTGCTGGCTGCTGCTCAGACCAGTGAGGAGAACGTCCTGTCCGGGCGGAATCTGGCGGGGCTGGACAGTCGTCGGACTCAGTTGCGTTCATGGATCTGCCAGCGGATTGACGAACTGCTGAACTACGGGACTGAGATGCAGCGGCAGCAGGTGCAGCAGCGGCTGGCCGGGTATGCGGACGAGGTCCTGCTGCGTCTGTCGGGTGTGTCTGCGGCGTCGGAGGCATTGCGGCGAGCCGAGCAGCGAGTTTCTGCGGGCGAGCTGAGCGAGCTGACGGTGCAGCTCTTGTTGCAGGCGACGACAGCGGATCCGCGGGCGGAAGCGGTTGAGACGGGAGCGGGAGCAGCGGAGTCATTGCAGCAGCGACGTCAGAGGGTGCTGCTGCTGCTGGATCGCCTGCAGCAGGTGGCGGAGCAGTTGCCGGCTGGGGGGCGCCGGCGCCTGACTGTGCAGTTGCTGGGGTGGATGCGACAGCAGGCGGGAGCGGTTTCTGAGGCGGCTGCGGCCGCAGTGCTGGCGGCGGAGCGTGAGCAGAGCTGGAGGGATGTGGCGGAGGGGCAGTGGAATCTGGTCCCTGTGAGCACGACCGGGGGCATGACACTGCGGGCCAATGCCAGTACGACACTGCGTCGTCAGGGTGTGGACGATCCGGTGCTGCAGGGCATTGAGTGGCGGCTGCGGCGTGAGTCGGATGAGATAGTTGGTGAAGCGGCTTATGCCGTGGGTGGCGAAGCGTGGCGGGTCCGACCTCAGGCCTCGGACGCGCGGCAGGCCATGGCGCTGACGGAAGAGTCGATTTCGCGCGCGGGGACCGTGCTGATTCATCGCAGTCGGGAAGCGATCAGTGCGTTTTCAATTGTGGATCGTCGTCTGCTGTGGACGAAAGCGATGACGGGCGATGCCGAAATGCTGCTGCTGATGGATCGCACCTTCGAAAAGTTCAATTTTGATGAGAATTGGCAGTTGTTGTATGAACGCAGTCGGCAGATTTGTGGGCACACTGCCCGCTGGATCTGTGTGCTGGGGGATGCGCGGCTGGAGATGCTGGATCTGCTGACAGGCGAGCTGCTGTGGAGTCTGTCGTCGGCGGGCCTGTCGCGGCAGGTTTATGCGGCCGAGCGGGTCGTGCTGCTGCGGGATCCTCGCAGCAGTCGTGAAGTGCAGCTGGACCCGCTGACGGGTGTGCCGCGACGTCGGACAGCAACGACGCAGCAGTTGGCGGCCGATCAGCCGTTGCGACTGCCGTTCCGGGTGCGGGCAGCAGCGCTTTCGGGGAAGATCATTCGTGCGACCGGGAACCAGTTGGTGGCATGGGATCCTGAGGCCAGTCTGGATGATCGCAGTACTTTGCAGTGGCTGGATGCGGTCACGCTGGAGGTGATTCGGACGGTTGAGCTGACAGGTCTGGTGCGTGCGCAGTTTCTGGGGCGTGAACTGCTGGCTGTGCTCCGCCAGACTCCGGAAATTCAGTTGATCAATCTGGAGACGGGTGCGGAGCAGGTGCTGAGTTATGCGGCGGCGGATGGTCAACCGCTGAACCTGCAGCGGGTGGAGCTGGCAGCGGATTCCGGCAATGTCTATGTGTTCGAGGTCCCGGCTCGTCAGAACGGTCTGATACAGCCGCAGATGATGCTGGGTCTGCGAGGTGAGGCAATTCGCGGTGAGTTGCTGGCCATCAGTCGCAGCACCGGGCAGCTGGCATGGAAAGCGACGATTCCTGAAGATTCGCTGGTGACTTTTGATGGTTCGGAAAGTGCGGGGCTGCTGCTGACGTCGATGACGGCGATGCCGCGGGCGGCGAATGGCAATAACATTCCCGGCCTGAATTTTGCGGGTGAGACGCAGTTCATAGTCACTGCACTGGCTCGCGGTAATGGACGTCGGCTGCTGAGCTATACTGTGGTTTCTCAGTTCCCCAGTCCCGGACTGCGATTCAGCCGTGTGTCGGCCGATGTGTTTGATCTGGAAGCCTTTGGAAATCGGGCGCGGTTGATTCGAAAGATGCCTGTCGGGGAATAGACTGTTGCAGCGCACCTGCCGTTTACGGCCTCCGGCATTAACACAGTTTGGGAACAGGGATTATGAGCAGCGGGAAGTTGACCGACGTAAAAGTTCAGGAGGTGCAGATCAGTTTTGCACCCGTGCCGTATCGATCGGCCCTGAAATTCGGCGGTCGTGTTGTCAGCAGTGGCTGGCTGGTCAATGCGCAGGTGGTGGTTGAAAGTCGGCTGGGGCAGCGGGCGACAGGTTATGGCAGTATGCCGGTGGGGAATGTGTGGGCGTGGCCATCAGCGCAGCTGGAGCCGGACCGTACGGAAGCGGCGATGAAGGAGTTTTCGCGGGGTGTGGGCGAAGGGTTCGCGGGGTGTGGTGAGTGGGGGCATCCGCTGGAGATTGAGGCTGCGGCTGCCGGACAGTATTCGGATCTGGCAGCTCGAACTGCGACGGTGCTGGGACTGTCGGAATCGCCACCGGTGCTGGCGCAGCTGGTCGCGGCAAGTCCGGTGGATGCGGCGGTGCATGATGCCTACGGGCGACTGCATCATCTGAATGCATTCGATACATTGTCGCAGCAGTTCTGCAATCGCGATCTGTCGACGTATCTTGACGAGCGCTTCCGGGGTGAATTTGCGGATCGATACACACTGCGGGCCCCGGCGTCCTCGCTGCCGCTGTATCATCTGGTCGGAGCGCTCGATCCGCTGACTCCGGAAGAGGCTGGCAGTCGACCGTCTGACAGTCTGCCATGGACTCTGGGAGAATGGATTCTGGCGGATCAGCTGACGCATCTGAAGATCAAGCTCAACGGGGATCAGCTGGACTGGGACGTTGAGCGAGTGCTGGCGATTGAACGAGTGGCGCTGCAGGCACAGCAGCAGCGCGGGTGTGCCGAATGGTTTTACTCGTGTGATTTCAACGAGAAATGTCGGTCTGCAGATTATGTGGTGGAATTTCTGCGGCGGATCGAGTCAGCCAGTATGCCGGCCTTCCGGCGCATTCAGTACATCGAGCAGCCGACCAGTCGAAATCTGCAGGCTGCAGATGCTCCGGATATGCATGCGGCGGCAGCAGTGAAGCCGGTGGTGATTGATGAAGCTCTGATTTCCTATGAGTCCCTGCTGATGGCTCGTGACCAGGGGTATTCAGGGATTGCACTGAAAGCCTGCAAGGGGCAGTCTGAATCGATCCTGATGGCGGCTGCGGCGCAGAAATTCGGCATGTTCCTGTGTGTTCAGGACCTGACCTGTCCGGGGGCCTCATTTCTGCATTCCGCCAGTCTCGCAGCGCACATCCCGGGAGTGGCTGCTGTGGAAGGAAATTCGCGACAGTACTGTCCGGCTGCAAATGCGGAATGGGCGGCGAGAATACCTGCGGCATTTCAACTGCGCAACGGCAGAATCGACACAAGCGGTTTGAATGGAGTCGGTTTGGGTTTCGGCTGAATCCACTGGTCGCCCGCTGCAATTCCGGATCCGGCTCAGGCCGGGCAGAGTGCGGCACGGGTGAGAAAAGTGCTGCGGGCGGAAAAACAGGCGCCGGGAGCCTTTGGCGAGGCCCCTCGGAAGGCTCGGAATATAACGAACCTGCCAGGAATTCCGGAAAGTTCTGAAAACAACAGTTTTTCCGTCTGCGGAAATCTGGAGTTTGCTTTTTGGGTATGGGTATTATGGCCGAAGGATCCGTCGGGATTTTTTAGTCCCGGCAGGGTCTTTGCGCGCAGAATGCAAAGGCAGCCTGGCGCCCCTCCCGGTTTTCTGTCCTTCGGCGGATCCTCCTCATGAATCCTGTGTTCCGAAAAGGTCTGTTGCTGGCACTTTCAGGATGGGTGCCCACGGTGAATGCTCAGGAGGACACAACTCCGGCCCCTGCTCCGCCTGCTGCGGCTCAGCCTGGTGAATCACAGGACGGTCGGGCGATTTACTCGGTCCCCAGCCTGAAACCGCAGTGGCAGGCGCGGGCTGTACTGAATCGTGCCACTGACAAACTGAAGCATCTGACGGCTGATGAGGACGTCGTGGTGGCTCAGTCGATGTCCGGTGTGATTACAGTGCTGAACTCGGAAAACGGCCGTGAGTACTGGTCCAGTCACATTGGTCGCACCAACGACGCGACAATGCCCGCAGCAACGGACAGTCAGCTGCTGGCGGTGATCACCGGCCCGACGATTCACGCGTTTGAAAAGTTTACAGGGCGAAGACTGTTCAGTTATCGCATGCCGCAAAGCCCGTCGGCCTCCCCGATTATCTTTCGCCGCGAAGTGACCTATGGCAATTCCACTCGCATGCTGCGGTGGATCGTGGTGCCGATGATTGACGGTTCGATTGTATCTTTCGATGTGGAATCTCTGGAACGCATGGGGCGACTGGGGACGCTGCCGGATGATGTGTGGCGTGGCGAGCAGTGGCGTTTTGTGATCAGCGAAGATATGCGGTACAGCGTACTGGCTGGCAGCAGTCGCCTGGGTTTTGCCACGGGTGCAGGGAACATCTACAGCATTATGCTGTCGGGGTCGGATGCCGGTCAGGGACGTTTCCAGTTCATCATGAAGAGTGGCGCCAGTGCTCCGCCGGTACTGGCAGTGCGTGGCACGGATGAACGTGTTGTGTCGGCCACCAGGGACGGGCGACTGTTCTGCGTGGATCTTAACAGTGCCGGACGCATGCACTGGGGACTGGCGCTGGCTGCACCCGTGATGAAACCGATGCTGGCAGTTCAGAATGATTTGTATTTCGTGACGCATGATGGTGTGCTGGCGAAGCACGACATTCTGTCCGGTGATGCCGGACAAATCAGCAGTGGCACCGGGGCCGTGGCGTCGCAGAGCGAATCCAGCCGTGGCGAATTGCGAGCTTACGGCGCACTGGTGGAAGCAAATATCGATGGACTGACCGCCTTTGCACCGTTTCGGATTGCCAATCGTTCGACGCAGCAGGAAGTACGATCCATTACTCTGGATCTCAGTCGTACGGCTCTGACATTCACCGCGTCTGCCGCTGATCCGGCGGTACCGGCGATCACTGTTCTGGGAGACGGGCGGGAATCCACTGGTCTGACCGGAATGACGCTGAGCCCGGATCAGAAGTCCGCGACACTTGAATTCACTGGCTTTGATGCTGATGAGTACCTGTATCTGAATCTGGGTCTGCAGCATCCCGAAGTGCCGGTACAGAAAATCTCAGACAGTTATCTCGCGGGCGCCGACATTCGGGCCCTGGTGGCTCCGAAGCGAGCGGCTTCGGCGATCGCTGCCGGGGCTGCCGAAGCCTATCCGCCGCGTACCATCAGGGGCAGACTTTCCACGGGTTCACGGCCCTGGAAAGTTCCCGGAGTGGCCTCAATTCTGGCGGCTTCCGAGGCCACGATTTACTGCGAGGACCTGTCGGGATCGATTATTGGAGTCAATCGCAGCAATGGCAGCATCGAGTATTCGATGGATGCGGCTGATCAGTCCATCCGGCTCTTCAATGATCGGACGGATCGAGTGATCACCAGCACTCTGACGGGCCAGATTACTTTGTGGGCTGAGCGTCGGATTCAGTACGGAGTGACTCCGGTGCCAATTGCCGGAGCATTCACCTGGATTGTGACTCCGACAGCAGAACTGCAGACCGACTTTGCCCGGTATCACCGCAATCCGGAGCAGCGTCCGCTGATGCCTGAGGTTCCGGCACGGGAACCGCAGGTCGCTGCGGCTCCTGAGGACACTGGTGCCGGTGGCTGAGGAATTCAGACCAGACGCCTGTCTTCCCGGGTCCGCCGGGGGCAGGCGTTTTTTTACGCGCCTCCGGGTGGTCTGCGGTTCACTGGAGTTGCGGATGGAAGGGGTACCGCTGGCGTTCGAGATAGGTTGAAGTTCCCAATGTGGGCTGCGACTCCCACAGGACACAGCTTTGCAATTCTGTGCTGAGCGACAAATGACGGCAGTTGTTCTGAAACTGCTGCAGCAGGTGCTGATCGGGATTTTGGAATCTGGCCACGGTGACGTGCGGCTGCCACTCCCGATCCTCGCAGCGCAGTCCCAGTCTTTCAATGACGCTCCGTTGTTGCTGCTGCAGTGACCGCAGCACATCAACAGCTGACGACGACGCCAGTCCCACCCAGAGCACGCCCGAACCTGTCTTGTGACCAAACACACCGCCAGCCGACAACTGCACGCTGACCTGAGGTGTGGGAATATCGGCCAGTGCTGCGGCGAGTGTGACGGCTTGAGTTTCCGCGACCGAGCCGAGGAAGTGCAGAGTCAGGTGCAGATTCCCGGCGGGAACCGGTCGCAGGCCGGGACTGTCGGGGACCAGTGCCAGCAGCGTTTTTGCCACCGCCGATGGAATCGGGATACCGGTGAACAGTCGTGGCATTCAGCGTCACCTGCGGCTGCGGATTTTGTCGATGGCGAGGACCGCTGGGATGCGAACTTCCGTGTCCGTTGAAGTTGCCAGGGGCTCCAGAAACTGCAGGCTTGCGGCTGAGCCAACTTCGCCCAGCACCTCGATTAATGCTCGTTTTCCAGGACCGGTGGTTACATTCGGCCACGCCTGCAGGACGGGTTTTTCTGCTGCTGGTCCCAGCGTTGCGAGCGCCTTCTGAATGTCGTAGCTGAACTGGAAGTCGTCGAGACTGCTGACGACAGCCGGATTCAGTTCAGCCGGCTGCATGGCGATGAGTGTTTTCAGGGCCCTGCGGCGAGTTGCCGTATAAAGAGGATCGGTGCTGGTGGCCAGTCGCTGCAGCTCTGCAAGCTGTTCCTGATCGGCCCAGATCGCGAAGGTCTCAGCGGCAGTGGACCTGATTATGGGGTTCTCCGCAGCCAGCAGAGGCCTGACTGTGTCGAGTACCTCGGATCGCAGCCCGGGTATCACAGGACGCAGCGGCAGTTGTACCAGCGGCACGAGGGCGGCTGGATTGCCGTTTGAGGACTTGATTTCCTGCAGCAGTTTTCGAGTCTGCTCTTCGTCGTTAACTGCCGGAAGATTGGGTACAGCGGGATTTCCGCTGGGATTCGGGCTGGACGGTGCGGGTGGTGTGGCGGGCGCACCAAAACCCGGTGGCGGCCCAAAGGCTCGCGGAACCCCGAAGCCAGGTCCTGGTGGTCCGCCGGCAGATGGTGGTCCGCCGGCAGATGGTGGTCCGCCGGCAGATGGTGGTCCGCCGGCAGATGGTGGTCCGCCGAAGGATGGTGGCCCGCCAGCTGATGGTGGTCCGCGGAACCTGCTGCGGGCTTGTTCAAGGTCAGCCTGCATTTTTTCACGGATGTCGGTCAGGCGACGTGCAGCATTACTGGCAGCGGGCAATGCTGGTCTGGTGTCGGGCACGGCCGGTGCCGTGGCAAGTCCCGGTGATGCCGGGCCGGTGCCGGGATTCCGCAGAGCCTGTTGCATTGAGTCCATCTGCTGCTGTACTTGTCTTTGCCAGTCCTGGCTGATTCGGCTGCCGGGGTTTTGTGCCGTGGTGTTTGGCGAGGGATGGAAGGCTGTTGGCAGATCGCCAATTGTCGGACGCAGTGCCAGTCGGATTCCGAAGTACATGGCGGCAGTGACGGCACCTCCGGCACACAGGACAATGGCGACTGCGGCCAGTGGTCCCATTTGCAGTCCGCGTTTTGCTCGGGCGACCTGTTTTTCGCCGGACTTTCCGGGCTTCGCCTTTCCGGAATCATTCTCAGTTCGCACAGACGCAGCGGGGAGCTGTGTTTTTTTCTTTTCCCGTGGCGGGCGGGGCCGGGCCTGTCGGGTATCGAGCGCTTCGCCGCAGCGCGGGCAGTGCAGTGGAACCGGGTTGGTCAGATCACGAATGCGAAGTTCGGTCCGACAGTCTGGGCAGTCCAGCAGATGGATTGTCATGTCATTCTGATCCGGAAGAACCACGTCGGACCCTGCGATCTGAGGCCAGCGGGCCGTGTTCTGCAAATCCTAGCGGTCTTCGGTTTGAAAGTCAGCCGCAGGCGCGTCAGAATTTCAGGCTCAGGCGTGGCGAAACGTTTCGTCGGCCTGCCGGATCTATTTGTGACAGGAACCCACGAACCATGAAGAGACTGTTCAAGAGCCTTGCCTGCTGTGTCATGCTGACAGCATCGACCATTGCTTCGGCTCAGGATATTTTTCTGAAGCCGGAGGACGCTGGTCCGGAGTTCGCCGTCCAGGGCGAATACTCGGGCAGCCTCGAAATCGATGGCCAGAAAGTGCCGGTCGGCCTGCAGGTGATTGCCCTGGGTGACGGAAAGTTTGACGCTGTAGCCTATCCGGGCGGGTTGCCGGGAGCTGGCTGGCTGGGTACGGAGAAGCACCGAGCCAGCGGCATGCTGCAGGATGGTGTGGCGAAGTTCACGAGCGGGGAGGGGATGACAGCCGAGATTCGCAGCGGAGAAGTTTCGGTAAAGTCCGGTTCGGGCAGTTCGCTGGGATCGCTGAAGAAGACCGAACGAGTCAGTCCGACGCTGGGTGCAAAACCGCCGGCGGGTGCTGTGGTGCTGTTCGACGGCAAGTCTGCCGATAAGTTTCATCGCGGCCAGCTGATGCTGGGTGATTTGCTGGCGGCAGACTGCGAAACCAGGGAAAAATTCGGCAGTCACACGCTGCACATCGAGTTCCGGACTCCGTTCAAGCCGAAGGGACGCGGGCAGGATCGCGGCAACAGTGGCGTCTATATTCAGGGCCGATATGAGTGTCAGGTGCTCGACTCGTTCGGGCTTGAGGGGGAGAACAATGAGTGTGGCGGGATCTATTCCATCGCCCGCCCTGCTGTTAACGCCTGTTTCCCGCCGCTGTCATGGCAGACCTACGACATGGACTTTACGGCAGCCCAGTACGAGGGTGACCGCAAGGTGAAGAATTCCCGCGTCACGATTCGCCACAACGGCATTGTGATTCACGACAATCTTGAGCTGCCAAAAGGAACTCCGGGCAAAAACCCCGAAGGTCCGGGGCCCGACGTGATTTATCTGCAGGGCCATGGGAATCCGGTTGCATATCGCAATATCTGGGTGGTGCGCAAGTAAGGTGGCGTGGGTGGCTGCGGCAGTCTGATTCCCGCCGGCAGCAGCTTCGCATGTTTTCCACTTGACGCATTTTATGCGGCTGTCCTATAACGTTGTCTGGCTGGAACTGGCGGGGCCTGTTTGCCCCGCCGCAGCCTTTGATCTCGCGGTTGTTCGTGCCCGACACCGGCGGACATCCTGCACTGGATTCGGTGTCGAAGACTCCCCACGGAGGAATATGGGAATGGCCGCAAAGAGCAAAGCAGCAAAGACCCCGGCAGCAGCGCCGGCAGCACCAGCACCAGCAGCAAAGGCCACCAAGGCCGCCGCTCCTGCTGCAAAGTCAACGAAAGCCAAGACCGGCGCAGCCAAGCCGGCTGCCAAGTCTGCCAAGGGTAAGACGACCGGCAAGAAGTGATCTGCTGCAGAGCTTACTGACCGGATAAATTGACGGCCGGAGTCTTCCTGGAAGACTTCGGCCGTTTCCGTTTCTGCGCTGCTGATTTGTCTGAAGTCTGCTGCTTGCTGTCAGGGCAGAACCGCCAGTATGCAGGCCCCCAGCATGGCCCCCAGCAGCGACAAACCTGCCGCGATCAGCACGAGGCAGCCACCAGGGCGAGGTAATCCCAGTCGAATCAGCCGGGCCAGCGGAGAATACCAGCCCAGGCGTCGCTTTGCTGTTCGCACCTGATTGGGCCACCAGCGAAATGGGGCCAGCAAGGCAGTGATTCCAAGGGCCTTCCTGACCCTTTTTTTCGCACGAGTCACTCCCAGTGCCGTTTTCCATGACGGCCGACGATATCGAAAAAACTTCATGGCAGGCTTCTCCCAAATCAGCAGGCAGTGCAGGTTCCGCTGCGCTTCAGCGAATATCCTCAGTTGTCCCGGCAGCACAGGCAACCCACCGCAGCCACATTCGTGGACACTCCGCTGAAATTCTGCGAGCATTCTGCAGCGTCGGACTGCGGAAACGTTTCATTCTGTGTGCCCCCCCCGCCAAAGGCCCGTTCATCGTGAAATCTCTGCACCTGCTGCTGTTCATCTGCGTGATTCTCAGCGCCGTTCGACTCTGTCCCGGGCAGGAGCGACGTCCGAATTTTCTGCTGATCGTTGTCGACGATCAGTCACCCCAGGATCTGCAGCTTTACAATCCGGCATCACCGCTGCGGACTCCCAACCTCGATCGACTGGCGGCCCGCGGAACGCTGCTGCAGAACGCTGTGCATATGGGATCCTTCAGCGGAGCTGTCTGCACGCCGTCCCGACACATGCTGATGTGCGGACGTACTCTGTGGCATCTGCCCATCGGTCCACTGGCTGCTCAGAACCCACTGCCGGGGTTACCGCGCGAGACGCTGGCCGCCGTCTTCAATGACGCTGGCTACGCCACCATGCGTACCTGTAAAAAGGGCAACAGCTATGAAGGAGCCAATCGCCAGTTCACTGTGCGTCGCGATGCCACCAAACGTGAGGGGACTGAAGAAGGTGGCAGCGCCTGGCATGCTCAGCAGGTGCTGGACTATCTGAGTCATCGACACGCCGAAAAGGATGTTCGGCCATTTCTGATCTGGTTTGGGTTTTCTCACCCGCATGATACCCGCAACGGCACTCCGGAGCTGCTGGATCACTACGGCGCAGTCAATCACACCGATATGACGAATCCGCCTCCGCTGAACCCTGCGCTGCCCGCTCTGCCGCCGAACTACCTGCCACAGCACCCATTCAATAATTCCCATGCCGATGTGCGCGATGAAGTGGCGGTCAGCGGAGTCTGGAAGAGGCGGGACCCGGCAACGGTCCGCAACGAACTGGGGCGGGAATTTGCCTGCAGCGAAAACATCGATCAGCAGATCGGAAAAGTCCTGCAGCGATTACAGGAACTTGGCGAGCAGGTACCGTTCATCGCCGCAGGGCCCGGTATTGCGGCCGGACGTCGCGCGGCGGGCAATGTGTACCTGCTGGACCTGCTGGCAACAGTCTGTGACTTCGCGGGAATTCAGCCTCCGGAGACCAATGAGGGCATCAGTATGAAACCGGTACTCACCGGACGCACCGAGATAATCCGTGATGTGCTGTATGGTGCGTATTCCGGCGGTGCAGCCCCCGGCATTCGCTGCGTCAGCAGGGGCGACTGGAAACTGATCGTCTATAAAGCTCCGCAGTTGAACCTGAACCAGGTTCAGTTGTTTAATCTGCAACAGAATCCCCACGAGCTGCTGCCGCAGCACCATGCCGAAGCGGTCAGTCGCCAACTGTCTGCTGCCCCTGCGCCGCTGCAGACCAATCTGGCCGATCAGCCTCAGTATGCTGCACAGCTGCAGCAGATGCGGCAATTGTTGAAGTCTGAGATGCAGCGGCTGGACGACCCGGCCGTCAGCGAATTCTGACTGCGTATCTTCGTCACTGTTTGTCTGCCGCTTCTTCACATCTCAGTTATCGGACTCTCATCATGCTTGCCGGACTGCTTGCTGCTCCACGCCGAATCCAGCTCATTGAGATCCCCGAACCGGAACTTCCGACCGCTGAGGACGCACCCGGAATGATCCTGTTTCAACCGGAAATGACGTGTCTTTGCGGCTCAGACCTGCCGTACTTCGATGGTGAGTTTGAGGGACATCCGATTGAGTATCCTCAGCCGGTGGGTATGAGTCTGCACGAGATGGTGGGGACTGTGATCGATACCAACGGCAGTCGCTGGAAGCGTGGGCAGCGAGTGCTGGCAGTTCCGTTGGGTCAGCAGGGACTATTCGAACGGTTTGTGCTTCCTGAAACGCGGGCTGTGGCACTGCATCCGGGGTTGTCGGATGAAATGGCGATGCTGGCTCAGCCATTTGGAACCGTTGTGCATGCTTTGAAAAAACTGCCCAACATGATTGATCGTGATGTGGTGGTCCTCGGCCAGGGACCTATCGGGCAGATGTTCAATGCCGGTTTGCGAAATCTTGGTGCCCGGCGAATCATCGGGGTTGACCCTCTGGCATCGCGACTGCGGGCCAGTCTGCAGATGGGCGCGACAGCAACCGTGTGTGCCAGGGGGATTGATGCCGAACAGGCCATTCGTGATCATCTGGAT
>Ga0209972_10000816_pt1 | contig 30239 bp, 21 predicted proteins | sample NOAtaG_7_FD_187302 | JGI IMG/M metagenome (GOLD analysis project Ga0209972, IMG submission 187302) | Freshwater lake microbial communities from Lake Erie, under a cyanobacterial bloom - NOAA_Erie_Diel1S_2200h metaG (SPAdes) (version 2) | ecosystem: Environmental > Aquatic > Freshwater > Lake ...
CCGCACGCATGCCGGTGATGCCGAGGTTGTAGTACCAGCCAGGCACCTCGGCATCGGGTCCGGACCGCGCGCGCTGCTTCCAAGGGTGGCCGCTGTCGTGGTAGTGGACCTGCGCCATGGCAGGCGAGGCGCAGGTGAGCACCGCGAGGATGGAGAGACCGCGCGCGACGAGTGGGAGTGGCCGAAGGTTCATGGCCCCGACCGTAACCGTTGGACGAGCACGGGTCTATGCGGTGCGTCGGAGAATTCCGCGCGGATCGGAGATATCCGCACGCCAGGCTTGCGGGGTGTGGGAATCTGATGGGTGAAGGAATCTGCGAGGTGCGCTTCGGTCGCCCCCCTGATCTAGGAAGGCTGTCAACGAGTTCAGAGAGCGCGCGAGATCAACAAGGGGTTGCGCCCGTTTCGCCGCCGCCACGGCGCGGCAACAGGGGGTTTCACCCACATCAGCCTGTAAACAAACCGGCCGGCCTCGCTTGAGGCCGACCGGTTGAACTCCCCCAGCGAAACGGATCCCAGCTTGAGATGGCGTTCTGCGCGTGCTAAAGCGGGTGAAGGTCGATTCCTTCGCACCCTGCGAGCAGGGCCTGATCGAAACGGGGGACGATGCAAACACATTGACAAGTTCACGGTCGAAATCAGGGAGCCGCAAGCCCTCTCAAGGGCAGTCGCCCCAGGATGAAAGCAGTGTCCCGAGATCCGCTCCATCGACCGTTCCGTCTGCATTGATGTCGGCAACGCACGCGCTGCATGATCCCCACGCGGCCAGCAGCGCACCCAAATCGGCGCCATCCACCCTCCCGTCTCGGTCCAGGTCACCGCCGCACGCACGCGATGCGTGGAGCTGCTTCAGAATCCATGCTGCCGCGGCTTCGTTCGCGGCACTGCCGAGAGCCCCGTGACCGGCATCCGGCACGGCGACGAAGACGCTCTCCACGCCGACGCTCGCCGCCGCATCGCGCAGCCGTTCGCTCTGGCGGAGCGGAACCACGGTGTCGAGCGCGCCGTGGGCGATGTACAAGGGAGGGTCGTCCGCGTCGACATGGGTGATGGGATTCGCATCGTTGGCGAGCGCGATCAACTGTGGGAATGGCGGGGCCGGGTTGCCGATGTTCGCGCGCAGCCAGCCGATTCCCTCACTGGATCCCGTGACGCCGATCAACTTCGACTCAGGCGAGGTCGGCACATCGTGGTTCGGTCCGCAGCCGATCGGCTGCGCATCGCAATCGGGCTCCATGAAGAGGAGGTCCGTGGGACCGAAGAACGTCGCCCCCGCCTGCACGCGACTGCTCTCTTTCAGGTTGCCGCCGCTTGCGCCCTCGAGCCGCGCGATGCCGCCGGTCGTGGCAACGAGCGCGGCAAGATGACCGCCGGCCGAGCTGCCCCAGACGGCGATGCGATCGGGATCGATTCCATAGGTTGCCGCGTTCGCCCGCAGGTAGCGGATGGCTCCCTTGCAGTCGTGGAGCTGGGCCGGAAAGATCGCCTGGTCGCTCAGTCGGTAGCCGATGCTCGCAACGGTCACGCCCGCGTCACGGAGCGCGAGGGCCATGAGCGGCGTCTGGTTGTGGCTTCCACTCTGCCAACCGCCGCCATGAATCCACACCAGCACGGGACGCGGGCCGTCGCCCGAGTTCGCCTGGTAGATGTCCATGCGCAGCGTGGCGGTACCCGTGGTCGTCGCGACGGTGGCGAACGGCACGTCGTCCCAGAACGCTCCACCGCCGCCCCCACCGCCCGCGCCAACCATGAGGTACTGCCAGACGGGCTTGTACACCGGCTGATTGTTGGCGTCCCTCGGGGTGGTCGCATCCATGGCAACGCTGTTGTGGTACTGACCCGCGATCGCAGGCGCGATCGAGGTCGACAGCATGTGCGTGTCACCGAAGGGCGGGGCTGTTCCGGCGACATCGACGACTGCTCCGTACGAACCCATGCCGATCGCATTCCAAAACGCAACCTTGGTGTTCAGTGCATCAAGCGTGTGGCAGAAGCCGAAGCAGCGCTCGCCTGGCGTCACGCCACCGCTCCACCACGCGGCGGGGTTGCCCGGCCCGCCGTCGGCGGCCGGCGCCGACGTGCACAATCTGGCGACTGGATTGTGTCTGGCGATCACCCCGGCGTTGCCGCCTCCTTGCGAGTGTCCCCAGACGACGATCCGATCCCAAGCGATCGCGTTTCCGTTCACGTACTGCAGCCAGTCTTCATCCGGATGCTGCGTGTTCAGGTAGGCAAGCAGGGATCGCAGCCGATCGGTGATGGAATCAGCTGCCGGGACAGTGACGAGGGGAGAACGGTCGACGCCGTCGAGGATCTCTCGTCGAATCGCCTCGGGGCAGTTGGCATCCCCAGAACAGAGATTGAACGGACTCCAGTCGTTGGGATAGGTCAGGCCAACGGCGTGGAAACCCAGTCCCGCAGCAGTCTTCACCAACTCGCTCGCGCCACCTCCGTTGCCTCCCATCCCATGAAGGAACAGGAACAATTGATTGCGCTGCGTCACGTCTGGGGCGTATGCGACCAGATGCGATGCGAGCCATCCGCTGACGGCGGGATTGGCTACGACGGGCGCGACGGTCTCAGTGCGTACGGTCTGGGCGTGGCCCCACCGTGCAGGGGCGGCGATCGATGCGATCGCCAGTGCCGCCGTACCCCATCGAAAAGGATGCGTCCGCCCGATTGACCGACAGAATCGAAGTTTCATGGCACCTCGACAAACGACCAGTCACCGGCAACATTGCTCGCGGAACAATCCATTTGTAAGCAGACGGGCAGAGAACATCGATGTTTCCGCATCCGCCATCAATAAACAAGCGGGTTGACCGTTCTCGGTCAACCCGCTTGGGTAACTCCCCCAGCGGAACGAATGCCAACTTTAGATGGCGTTCTGAGCGTGCCAGAGGGGGTGAAGGCCCATTCCTTCGCACCTTGCGAGCGGGGCCCTGATCGAAACGGATGGCGGTTCCATTGATCCGAACGGGACACGGCGCCTGGGGCCATCCACTGGTGGGTTTATCGAATTGGACGGAAGTGCTCGGAACTGCGCGAAGTCAACTTGCCTCGCAGCTGTATTGGTGTATCATTGCACTAATGCAGTTGGCGCGGCAGCGCGCCGACGTCGGGATCGCCGCCATGCTCATCACGCTCGAACGCAACTCCGGAGTGCCCGTCTTCCGCCAGATCTGCGACCAGGTCCGGTTCCAGGTCGCGGCGGGGGTTCTGCGCGCGGGCGCAGAGATTCCCTCGACCCGCGACCTCGGCGAGCGGCTCGGCATCAACCCGATGACCGTGAGCAAGGCCTACGCGTTGCTCGAGCAGGAGGGCGTGCTCGAGCGGCGACCGGGGCTGTCGCTCGTCGTGCGCGGCGCTGGGAAGGACACGGGGAACGGCTCAGCACGACGCGCAACCGCAGACATCAAGCGCGAGCTCAAGCACGACGAACTCGCACGGCTCCTGCAGCCCGCGGCGATCGCCGCGCGCCAGCTCGGCATTCCTGCGAAGGACGCCCTCGAGATCTTCCGCAAGACGCTGCGCGCGCCCGACTCCACCACCTCGAACGACGGAATCGAACGATGACACACGCATATCGCGACCAGATCGTCCTCGCCACCGAGCACCTCTCGAAGTCCTTCGACAACCGTGCCGCGCTCGACGGCGTCACCTTCTCCGTGCCGCGCGGCCGCGTGGTCGGCCTCGTCGGCCGCAACGGAAGCGGCAAGACTACGCTCCTACGCTGCCTGCAGGGGCTGGCGGCGCCGACGGCAGGTCGCGCGACGGCGTTCGGCGTCGACGGGCTCCTCCTCGGCGACGCGGAACTCGCGCGGCTCGGGGTCGTGTCGCAGGAGAATCGCTTCGTCCCGTGGATGAGCGGCCGCGCGCATCTCGACTTCGTGCGCACCTTCTACCCGCGGTGGGACACGACGCGCGAACGCACGCTCGTCGACGCGTTCGAACTCGACCTCCGCCAGCGGATAGGCACGATGTCGCCGGGCGCTGTGCAGAAGCTCGCGGTCGTCACCGCCATCTGCCACCACCCGGAGGCAATCCTCCTCGACGAACCCGCAGCGTCGCTTGACCCACCGAGCCGCGAGACGCTCTTCACCACGCTCTTCGAGCTCCTTCGCGAGGACGAGCCCGCGATCCTGATCTCCTCGCACCAGCTCGACGACATCGAGCGAAGCGTCGACTGGATCCTCTGCCTCGAGAAGGGGCGCGTCGCGCGCGACGAGGCGCTCGATTCGCTCCAGGAGCGCTACGCGCGCTGGCGCGTGCTGCCGGCGCCGGAGCGTGCGGGCGCCGACGCGGGATTCCGCGAAGACTCCTTCGCGGCGCCGTGGATCCGCAGCAAGACCGTCGAGCCGAACGGCGCGCTCCTCGTCGTCGAGGATGCCGAGGCCGAGCGCGAGTCGTTCGAGGCGCGCCACGGCGTCACCGTGGATGCCCAGCCGCTGCGCCTCGCCGAGATGTTCAAGGTGTGGACGGGCGGAGGTGCGCGGTGACCACGCTTGTCCTGCCGCGGCTCTATGCCGGCTGGTGGCCGCGCTTGCGTGCCTTCGGCATCGTCTCGACGGCCATCGGATTCGGCCTCATCGCGTCGATGATGCGCAGCGCGATCTGGCCCGTCGCGCCTGGCGCCGACTCAAGCGCCTGGATCTCTGGATCGATCGCGTTTCTCGTCGCCGGCGTCGTGGCGGCGCTCCTCGCAGGGGGCGCGTGGGACCTGCGCGCGAGCAGCTTCGCGTGGAACACGCCCGCACTGGATCGTCGGCTGCGCCGCGAGATCACGGTCGGCGGCTTCGTCATCTTCGGTCTCGGCGCTGGCGTCGGCGCCTCGCTCCACGGCGCGCTCACGGGCGAAAGCTGGTTCCTCGCGGTCGCCGCCGCGATCGGCTTCTCGGTCGGCCTCGTCAACAGCCTCAGTCGGCTCATGTGGGCGCGATTCGGCGGCACGCTGGGAATCCTGCTCGCGGTGCTTCCGCTCTTCTTCATGCTTGAGATCGCGCGCCTGATGTCGAGCGGCGGCGCTCTCGGGGGCTTTCTCTCGGCGATGCTCGCCGCGGGCGTCGTCATGGTGACGACGGACCGCTTCGGCCGCGTGCTCGAGCGACGGGGCGATGCACCGGATCCTTCCGAAGACCGCGGGCTCGCGGCACGGTTTTCCGGCGCGACGACGCTCGCGCGCCGTGCCCCGCGCGATGGCGCGGATGGCTTCCGCGGGGTCCGCAGCAGCGACCTCGACTGGGTGCGCGCGCTCCTGCATGAGACCTCCGGACTCTCGCGAGGAGGGCTCGTCGGGCGCGCGCTCCGGTTCGGCCTTGCGACGGTGATTCTCACCGTGCTCGTGCGCGGCTTCTTCCGGGCGCTCGGCAATCTCCGCGCGGTCGACGCAACGACGGGCGCCGCGCCGACGCCCGAGACCTCGAGCTTCACCACGGTGCAGCAAGGGCTGTCGGGGCTCTCCCTCGAGTGGTTCGTGGAGCCGTTCGCGTCACGGAAGGAAGAGTCGAGCGTGGTTTCGATTGTGGTGGTCATCCTCGGCGCAGTGATCTGGAATAGCATGGGTTCGTTGTCCGCGTTCCGTCACCCGATCTCGCGCCATCGCCTCGCGTGGGTCCGCTGGCTCGGAACGCAGTTCGAGGAAGGCGCCGCCGCCCTCGGCATCCTGCTTGGCTTCGCAGCACTGAGCTTCGCGGCGTCACGCCTCTCTGGCGGCGATGCATGGCAGAGCCTCCTTCCCTTCATCACGGCGACCGTCGCGTTGTTCACGCTGCTTCCCGTGGTGCGATGGATGCGACTGCGGCTCGTCGATGCGCGCCGCCCCGCGCGGCGGCTCGACGCGGCGTCCGAGTCGCTCGATCCATCGATCCTGACGACCTACGCGCTCTCGACCTGCGTCCTCATGCTCGGCGCGTTCCTCCTCCCCGCGTGGTGGGAAGAGGGCACGCGCCACATCCGCGCCGAGCTTCCCGCAGCGGCCCACGCGTGGATCCCGCTGCTCGCGCTCGTCCCGATCGCGCTCCTGCGCTGGCTCTGGCTCGTCGAGCTGCGCCGCTACTACCGCAGCAGCGATCTCGCGTGAGGGCTGCATCCGTTTCGATCGACCCCCTGATCTCGGAACGCCGTGAACCCGTTCAGAGAGCGCGTGAGATCAAGGCGGGGTTTCGCCCGTTTCTCCGCCGTTCGGATCGGCGGCCTGTGGTTCCCGATTGGGCTCTCTCCACAAACGCGAGAGCGCCGAAACCCCGCCACGACGCGGCAGCAGGGGGTTTCGCCGGGGTCAGCCGGTAAACAAACCGGTCGGCCTCGCTTGAGGCCGACCGGTTGAACTCCCCGAACTGGACTCGAACCAGTGACATGCGAGTTAACAGCTCGCCGCTCTACCAACTGAGCTATCGGGGAATAGGTTGTGGGACGGAAAGGATACCGTCCGACGCGCCATCGTCAAGCCGTTGGCGGAACTTCAGCGCCAGGGGGCCAGAGCGGGCAAGAATCCGCGGTTTCCCCCGAACACGCGCGGATTCGGTGCAGTTTGTGCAAGGCCGCGCCGCCGAGGGGCCTAAGGCGGCGATCCCGTCCCCTGCGATGTAGGCTGCGCGGATGCAGAATCTCGACCGTCGATCGTTCACGGCCCTCTCAGGACTCGCTGCGCTCGGCGCGGCCGTCGGGATGCCTCTTCGGGGGGCGCGCGCGTCCGACGACGCCCCGCGCAGCGCCGCTCGCGCGCTCCGCTTCGCGCACTTCACCGACCTCCACATCACGCCCGACCGCGAGAGCGCGCCCGGCATGAAGAAGGCGTTCGAGGCGGCGCAGTCCGACGGCGTCGAGATGATTCTGACTGGCGGCGACCTGATCATGGACTCCTTCGCGACGAAGCGCGCGCAGGTCGACCGCGAGTGGGCGCTGCTCCACAAGCTCTTCGCCGAGCACTGCACCGTTCCAGTCGAGCACTGCCTCGGCAACCATGACATCCTCGGTTGGTGCCGTTCGAAGGCCGACGCGAAAGGCGACGAACCCGACTTCGGCTACGCCCGCGCGCTCGCCGAGCTCAAGCTCGCCGCGCGTTGGCGCAGCTTCGACCGAAACGGCTGGCACTTCATCGTGCTCTCGTCGGTCGAGCCAGACCCGACCGATGAGTGCAAGTACCTCGGCAAGCTCAACGACGAGCAGCGCGCGTGGCTCGAGGCCGACCTCGCGAAGAACACGCTGCCGACCGTCGTCGTCTCACATATCCCGATCGTCACCATCACGCCCGCGATCCGCGGCGAGAATGTGCGCCGCGACCGCGAGACCGTCGTGACGGGCGACTATGTGCACCTCGACGCGAACGACATCCACGCGATGTTCCGCAAGTCCGGCCGCGTGAAACTCGTGCTTTCAGGCCACACGCACCTCGTCGACCGCTGTGAGGCCGACGGCGTCACCTACGCCTGCAGCGGCGCCGTCTGCGGCGGCTGGTGGAAGCCGACCAAGACCTACTGCGACCCGTGCTACGGCCTCGTCGACCTGATGTCGGACGGATCGTTCTCCCTCGCCGTGAAGCCGACGGGCTGGAAGAACGCCTGATTCGCCGTCACTTCCCGATCCGCAGCACCTCGACCGAAAGCACGCCCTCGATCGCGGAGAGCCGTCGGATCAGTGCGTCGACCGCCCGTTCGCCGGAGAGCTCGATCTCGTAGCTGCGCTCGATCGCGCTGCCCGCGCGCACGCTCTCGACTCCCTGCAGCCGTGGCGCGCGTGCGCCTGCCGCGATCTCCTGCTGCAGCGTCTCGAGGCTCGCGAAGTCCGGAGCGACCTTCACATGCAGCGAGAACGGAAGAAGCGCGCTTCCGTTCGCGACGCCGAAGTGGCCGCTGAACATCTTCGCGGCGAACGCGATGAACGGAAGCGCCATCGCGGGCACCATCAGGTATCCCGCTCCGACCGCGAGCCCAAGGGCCACCGCGCAGATGACGAATGCCGTGTCGCGGGTGTCCTCGACGACCGTGCGGAAGCGCACGATCGAAAGCGCGCCGACGATGCTGAAGGCCCGCGCGATGTTGTCGCCGATCACGATCGTCGTCACGCTGAGGAGAAGGGTGAGAAGGACGAGCGTCGCGACGAACCGGCGGTCCGACGCGCTTCCGCGCGTCCAGCGGTAGATCAGCGCGACCGCACAGCCGAAGACGAGCGCCATCGCGAGCCGCACCAGCGCTGCGGTCGAGCTGATGTCGGCGTCGCTTGCAAACGAGTTCTGCAGGAAGCTCGGCATTCGTTCTATCTCCGGTCGTCCTTCGCACCAGGCGAGGTGCCCGCTGCTGGATCCTTGCGATTCTGGTCTTTGGATGGCGTTGGCGCCGCGTCTGTGGCCTTCGGTTGATACGCAAGAAGGTACCGCGATCGCTTCTCGAAGAACTCCCGCAGTCCGCCCGGCCCCGCGTCGGCGGTCGCGCGCTCAAACGCAGCCGTCGGTGTGGCCTTCCGCGTGTCCTTTGCCACGAGTTCTGCGATCAACGCCCGCTGGCGTGCGACCACCGGCCCGATCGCAGGCCACTCCATCTCGCGCGCCAGCGCCTGGACATGCGCGAGATAGCGCGCACGAAGCGATGGAACGGCGAGCAGCCGGCTTCGCAGCGGCTTGGTCAGGTCATCCATGCCCACCAAGGGGTCGAGTTCCGCAAGCGACTCCGATGCATCGGATGGGCCGCGGAAGTCCGGGCGCATCGGAGGTTCGTCGCGATCGAACTCGCGCGGCGGCGCGTCCTGCGCATCGGGTCCGCGCACGGCGCCCGGCGCGGTCTCGGGCTTCCGGTCCTCCGGTCTCGGACCAGGCTGTGGCCGCATGCCACGGCTGCGGATCGCCCCGCGGTTCGGATCCGGTCCGCCGAAGCCATCGGGCGGCCCGCCGAAACCTCCGGGCGGTCCCCCGTGCGAGAGCTTGAAGGCTTCGTTCATGTCGTGCGGCACAAGGTGGAAGACGCCCTTCGGGTCTCGGTAGAGCGAGTAGTCGCTCGCACGGATCCAGTAGCCGTCGGTGTTCGCACTGGCGACATCGAGCGCGAGGAACCAAAGGGCGCCCTCGATGTCGAGGATCGGTGCGAGTTCCTGCTCCAGCCGGTCGAGCGGCGTCTCGCTCAGCACCTTGCAGAGCTTGACGAGCGCCTGCCAGTCCTCCTTCGAATCCTTCGACTTGATCTCGTAGCGCTCCCGGTACGCCGCGAGACCGCTCCCTCGGTAGTCGAGCCCGCCCGTCGCGCGGGGCGAACCCTTCACCTTCCAGCGCGCGCCGCTCCCATCGAGTTCGGGCCAGCGGTCGCGCAGGAACGCCTTGTTGAACTGCTCGACGCTGACGAACACGCCCCAGCTCTCGCCGTTCACGACCACCTGCACGAAGTTGGCGCGCGGAGCGGCAATGTGGCCGCGCGCGAGATGCGAGTAGAGCACCGCCGACATCATCGATGCGTCGCCGTTCGAGTTGAGCAGGTTCAGCGTGTTCTGCCCGTAGAGGCGTGCATCGGGTTCGGTGTGGTCGACCGCGATGTTGAACGACCGCTTCGTCCCGCGTGGCACCATCATGTAGCTCGACGCGCCGCGGAAGTGAACGCCGACGCCCTTGTAGGTCTTGCCGTCGACGGTCATCGTCGCGGGCACATCGGCGTCGGTGTTGTGGAAGAGCTCGAGTTCCTCTTCCCAGTTCTCGAGGTCGAAGTCGAGGAACACGGTGCGCACGACATCGGGCGAGAAGAGCGGCGCATCGGGGTACGACTGGACCTCGGCGGGCGAGACCTTCGGCCCCGGCTTGGTCTCGGCACGGGCGCCGCCGGGACCGCGCATCCCGCCCGGCCCGCGCTGCGGCGTGCGCTTCAACTCCGCACGCGCTGCATCGCGCTCGGCGCCTTCGAGCCGACCGTTCTCATCCTTGTCGAACTGCTTGAGGATCTGCCGTTCTTCGGCCATCGGGCCGCCCGGACCGCCTGGGCCGCCTGAGCCCCCAGGACCACCGCCGCGCGAACCGGACGGCGGCGCCGACTGACCCATGGCGACCGCCGCGGCGAGGGCCGCCATTGCGAGTGAGAAGGCCTGGGACGAGCGACGAAGTTCCGTTCGGTTCATGGCGCGAGGCTCCTCTTCCGAGTGTTCCTCGAACGCACAAGCCGACCGCGTATGACAGGTTTCTCAGCCAATCTTCGCGACGCCGCCCATGTAGGGCCGCAGCACCTCGGGCACGAGCACGGTCCCATCGGCCTGCTGGTGCATCTCGAGGAGCGGAATCAAGACGCGCGGGCTCGCGATCACGGTGTTGTTGAGCGCGTACGCGAAGCGCGTCTTGCCGGAATCGTCCTTGTAGCGCAGGTTGAGGCGGCGGCACTGGAAATCGCCGAGGCGGCTCGCAGAGTGCGTCTCGCCGAACTCGCCGGTCGGCGCGCCGTCCTTGCCGTTCTCACCGCGGCCGGGCATCCAGCTCTCGATGTCGATCATGTCCTCGTTCTTCACGCCGAGGTCGCCCGAGCAGCACTGGAGCAGGCGGTACGCGAGGCCAAGCGACTGGAGGATCATCTCGACCGTCTCGATCATCTGCTTGTGCCAGGCGCGGCTTTCCGCTTCGTCGGCCTTGCAGACGACGACCTGCTCGACCTTGTCGAACTGGTGGATGCGGTAGAGACCGGCGGTGTCCTTGCCGGCGGCGCCCGCCTCGCGGCGGAAGCAGGTCGACACCGTGCAATACTTGAGCGGCAGCTGCTCGAGCGACAGGATCTCGTCGGCATGCAGGCCCATGAGGCCGACTTCGCCCGTTCCCGTGAGGAAGAGATCGTGGCCCGCGCCGCGCGCCGCCTCGTCGATGTGATACGCCTGCTCGCGGCCAGCGGGGAAGAAGCCAGTGCCGACCATGCATTCTTCCTTCACGATCACCGGCACGCCCATCGGCTTGAAGCCGCGGCGATCGGCCATGAAGTCGAGCGCGTAGCGAAGCACAGCCTGATGGAGCCGCATGCCGAGGCCCGTCAGCACATAGTGTCGCGTGCCCGACATCTTCACGCCGCGCTCGAAGTCGACGAGGCCGTGGATCTTGACGAGCTCGAGATGCGTGCGCGGCTTGAAACCGCGGTTCTCGGCAAAGGTCTTCGAGAAGTCCCAGCCGGCGGGCGCCCAGCGGCGGATCTCCTTGTTGTCCTCGCTGCCCTTGCCCTTCGGCACATCGGCGGCGGGGGGCTGCGGCACCTGGAGCCACAGCGCCTTCCACTCGGGCTCGATCGCCACGAGATGCCGCTCTTCCTCGGCGACGACCGCCTTCAGTTCGGCGGGCTTCGCCTCGAGCGCTGCGATCTCCATCTCGAGCTTGTCCTTCTCGTCGCCCGCCGCGCCCTTGATCTTGCCTTTCAACTGTCCGATCTTCGGGCCGATCTCCTTCGAGATCCGGTTCTGCTCGGCCTTCGCGCTCTCCTGGCGCGAGAGGATCGCGCGGCGCGCCTCGTCGAGCGCCAGCAGGCGGTCGATGTCGACGGACATGCACTTGTCACGCACGCCGTTGCGGTACTTGTCGGGGTTCTCGCGGAGGTCCTTCAGGTCGATCATGGAGCGCGGAAGATAGCGCCGATCTCAAGCGGCCGCTGCCGCGACCGCTCATCAACGCGCGTTCCTAGCACCAGAGGGAGCGGCCGCAGCCGCGACCGCTCATCAACGCGCGTTCCTAGCACCAGAGGGAGCGGCCGCAGCCGCGACCGCTCAAGACCTGTAGCTCGGCGGCGCCGCCCACTTCATCTTCGCCCGCAGCGCGTCCCAGTAGCGGTTCGACGGATTCGCCACGAACAGCGCCTTTCGCCCGTGCTCCCGCATCCGCACCGTATCGCCCTGGCCGAGGGAGATGTGCCGCTGGCCATCGAGCACCACGCATGTGCCCTCGTTCACGCGCCGCATCACGAGCGCGATCGCGTCGGTCGAACGCACGACGACAGGGCGGAACGCGAGGCTCTGCGCGCAGATCGGCGTGATGGTCACGCCGCCGACATCAGGATGGACGATCGGCCCGCCGGCGCTCGCGCTGTACGCGGTCGAGCCGGTCGGCGTCGCGATGATCACACCGTCGCCGATGATGTCAACGCCCGTGTCGTCGTCATCGACGCGCAGCGACATCTCGATCATGCGGTGCGGCGCGCCCGCGGTGATCACGGCGTCGTTGATCGCGGTGCCCGACTCGCGAGAGCCGTCCGCGCGCTCGACCTCGACCGCGAGCAGCATGCGCTCGCGGAGCGGCGGCTTCGCGCTGAAGACGAGCGCCGCGTGCCTCTCGAGGTCCGCTGCGTCGAACTCGGCGAGGAATCCGAGGCGCCCTGCGTTCACTCCGACGATCGGCCGGCCGTACTCGAGCAGCCGTCGCGCCTGGGCGATCAGCGTGCCGTCGCCGCCGACCACCACCGCGAGGTCGAACGCCGTCGCCTGCGCGAGCGGCTCTTCATGCGCCTCGATCACCTCGACGGCCGCATGCCGCGCGACGATCGGGCGGATGGCATCCGCGGTGCGCGCGGCCTCGGGCTTGCCGTGGTTGACGATGAGCAGTGCGCGTGGCATTCGGTTCCTCGGCGGACAGGCCGCTAGCTCACAAGGCCCTTCGTGAGCCGCATGAACGCGGTCTCGAGGCTGATTTCCTCGGGCTGGAGCCGCGAAAGCCGGAACCCCTGCGCAAGAAGCCGCGCCGCGAGTTCGCTCGCCGCGATCTCCGCGTTCGGCTCGAGCTGCACATCGAGGCGCTGGCCGCCCTCCTCGAGCATGAGCTCGACCTTGGCGACGCCGCGGACGGTTCGCAGCAGGTTCGCCGCGTCTTCCGGCCGCGCCTCGACCGCGATCTGCACGACCTTGCCGACCTTCGCCTTCTGCATCAGCTCGCTCACCGCGCCTGCGAACACGAGCTTCCCTTGCTCGATCACGCCGACCGCGTTGCACAGGTCCGCGAGCTCGTACAGGATGTGCGAGGAGATGAGGATGGTCTTCCCGATGCGGCGGAGTTCCTTCAGGAGCTCGCGCATCTCGATGCGCGCGCGTGGGTCAAGTCCCGAGCTCGGCTCGTCCATGAGCAGCACCTTCGGATCGTGGATCAGGACGCGCGCGACGGCGAGACGCTGCTGCATGCCGCGCGAAAGCCCGTTGACCTCGCTCTCGGTCTTGTGCGAGAGATCGGTGAGCGCAAGCACCTCGGAGATCGTGCGCGCGCGCTTCGCCGCGGGAACCTGGTAGCACGCCGCGAAGAACTCGAGGTACTCGTTCACCGTCATGTCCTGGTACGCGCCCATGAAGTCGGGCACATAGCCGATCAGCGGCCGGATCAGGTGGTTCTGGTAGCCGACGACCTTGCCGTCGATGCGCGCCTCGCCCCAGGTCGGCTTGAGCAGCGTCGCGAGGATCTTGATCGTCGTCGTCTTGCCCGCGCCGTTCGGACCGATGAAACCGAAGCAGGTTCCTTCCTCGATCGTGAGGTTGAGGTTGTCGAGCGCGACGAAGTCGCCGTACTTCTTCGTGAGGTTGACCGTCTCGATCATCGGCATGCATGCACCTTCACACTTCGTATCCCATGCTTCGCAGCGGATTCAACCCTGCGTCGCGTCGCCTTCGTCCGTGGACGGATCGTCCGCCTCGCGCGCCGACGAATCCTCCGTGTCCTTCGAATCCTTGATGGCGTCCGAGCCGCCGCTGCGCGCGATGCGCTCGGGAACGACCCACGCCGGGTCGTCCGGAAGCGGCAGCACCCAGCGCAGATACACCGAACCCGACGACTGCACTTCCTCGCCGTCCACGAGCACCGGGTAGGGGAGCGGCACCTCGTCGAGCCGCCCGAGCACGACAATGCATGGCTCGGTGAACCAGTTCGCGAGATCAAGCTCGCGTCCCGCGGTCCGCACCAGGCGGATCACCTTCACATCGCTCGGAGGATTGCGGATGTACGGCGGCGGGGGAAGCATCGAGAAGAACGAAAGCACCTCCGTCGCCTGCTGCGGATCGACCGTCTCCGAGTTCAGGCCGAAGCCTTGGCCGAGATTGCGCGCCGCCGCGTAGAGCGATTCGTAGTAACGCTGCTGCAGCGCGATCTGCAGTCCGCGATCCGAGATCGGGACCGCATTGAGCACCGACTCGAGCCGCAGCGGCTGGCCGGGCTTCCAGTCCTCGAGGCTCACGAGCGCGCCGCGGTTCGGCATCTGGCCCTGCTGGCGGCGCGAGAGGATCTTGCCGTCCGGGGTCAGCGTGGTGAGCGCGTTCCGCACCGGCCACACATGCAGCACCTGCACATCGCGCAGGGTTCCCGGCAGCGAGTGGACCAGATCGCCGGAGATCGAGATCGTCGGAGGGTTGGTGCTGCGGTCGATCGAGACCTTCACATCGGTCTGTGCCCGCGGGAACAGTCCCCACTTCGGGTCGACCGCCCCGAGCCAGCGCGTCTCGAAGTCGATCGAGGTCGCACGCGACGGGACTTCGAGCTTCGACGGGCTCTCGAGCGGCGCGCGGTAGCGCTCGCGGCTCGGGAAGCCGCCTGCGTCCGAAGACGCGGCGCGCCACGACTGCAGCTGGTTGCGGAGCCCGGCGTCCGCACCGGGGTCGAGCGCAACCTCGACGGATCCGTAACCCGGCGAGAAGAGCGAGAACCAGCCCGTCGCGCGCTTGTGCTGCACCTTCGCAAGCGCCGACTCGCCCTGCGCGGGCTCGACCATGTCGAGCACGGTCATGTGCTGGATGCGCGCGGTGCGCCCCGACACCGACTTGCCGACGAGCAGGATCGTGACGCTGAACGCCGCGGCGACGGCGACATAGGCGACCCACGACCAGCGCTCGCGCTTGAGCGCCTTCAGCACCGCGAATCCGACCGGCCCCGCGACGAGCCAGTAGAAGGCGAACACCATGGTGGCGGCGAGGATTCCGACCGCAGCCTGGCCCGCGAGTCCGATCTCGCCCGAGACGGCTCGGCCGATCTCGATCGTGCGCGTGTAGCCGCCCGACGCAAGTCGCGACTCGCTGTCGAGGAGGTTCAGCTCCGCACCGCTCGGCGTATCGGCGCGAAGGCCGAGGATGCGGTTCCAGAACACATCGACCTGCGGCAGCGAGGGCGCCTGCAGCGAGCGTCCGCTGATCTCGTCGACATCGAGTCCGAGGACGGTGATGCTGCCCATGCCGAGCGCGCGCCGCACGCCGACGATCCGTCCGTCCGCGCTGCCTTCCTGCGTGATGGGCGTTCCGTCCGGGTTGCGGCGGGCGGGCACCGCGATGAACGGCCGCCACGGCTTCGGAAGGGTGTCGGGATCGAATGTGGCGAGCCGCAGCCGCGCGTCCGGATCGCGAAGGTCGTCGCGGACCGAGAGCATCTGGATGAGATCGCGCACAGGCACGCCCTCGAGGCGCTCCGGCGCGACGGGCGGAAGTGCGCCGCTCAGCGGATGTGCGCTCGGCGAGCCGAGCGACCACGGGTCGCCCGCAGCCGGCAGCGCGATCACAAGCGTGCCGCCGCGCTCGACCCAGTTCAGGATCGCGCCAGCCGTCTCCTCGCTCAGGCGCGAAGGCGCGATCGAGCCCGAAGCCCAGATGATCGCGCGGAACGGCGCCAGTCCTTCCACGCGGTCGGGAAGCGCATCGGCATCGCGCACCAGCCCGATCTGCGTCGTCTGATGCATCGACGGTCGGGCGCCGCCCTGGTTTCCGGGTTCGATCAGATCGAGCCCGAGCTTGCGTTGGCCCACCACGAGCATCGCATCGACTTCAGGAGAAATGACGGTCGGCGCGTTCTCCGCCGACTGCGGCGCGAGCTTGACGGTGCCGAGGTCGCGCACGCGCTCGCCGCCCTCGAGTTCGTAGAGACGCAGATCGAAGATCGAATTGAGAAGCGTGCCCTCGCCCCACGGCGGAAGCACGCCGTAGATCCAGCGGCGCTGCGCCTGACCCGGATTCAGCACGAAGGTGCGCGAGAACTCCGCGATGTCGAGATCGGCGTTCGGAAGCTCCCACACCGCCTCGAGCTCGACCACGCGGTCGAGCGCGCTGCGGAACTCGAGCTGCAGCGCGAGGGGCCCTCCGCCGCGTGCGAGGTCGGCGGTTCCGAAGTGCAGCAGCTTGACATCGATGTCAGCGGCCACCGCGCGCCCTGCGGCCCCGAGAAGTCCCAGGAGCCCGATGGCGAGCAGGAGAAGCAGGCGGCAAGGTCCGCAAAGCATGGGTCGACCGACGAGTGTACCCGCGTCTGCGGCCCTGTTGCGCTCCGTCCTCAACCGAAGGTCCGCGGAAGCCGATCTCCATGGCATGACCGTCTTCACGGTGCTCATCTCCCTCGGGTTCGCCTACCTGGTGGCGGTGCTCGTCCTTGGCGTCATGGCCTCGCGGGTCGACGACTCGCATCGGTTCGTCAAGCTGATCGCCGAGACGCGCCGAATTCGCCGCCACTTCGAGGCGCCGCTCGAGAACGCCAAGCGCGAGCAGGCCGCCCGCGACAAGGGCGGCAGCGACGATATCTGGCCCGAAGCGCTCTGATCAGCCCGACCGCGGCAGCCCGGCGAACTCGGCGAGCATCGCCGCGTGGCTGCGGATCGCGTTCTGGTAGCAGACGAGCTCGAACTTCTCGTTGGGCGAGTGCACGCAGTCGTCGTCGAGACCGAACCCGACGAGGAGGGAGTCCATCCCCAGGATGCGGCCGATCGAACCGACCGCCGGGATGCTGCCGCCCGTGCCGATCAGGAGCGGCGCCTTGCCGAATACCGCCCGCAGCCCGCGCTCGGCCGCGCCGAGATAGCGCGAACTCTCGCTGACCTCGATCGCCTCGTTCGCGCCGTGGCACTCGAACTCCGCGCGGCAGCCCTCGGGCAACCGCCCGCGCACGAACGCCTCGAACGCCGCCATGATCTTCGCGGGGTCCTGCTTCGAGACGAGCCGGAAACTCACCTTCGCGGTGGCGTGCGCGGCGATCACGGTCTTCGCGCCCTTGCCGGTGTAGCCGCCGAATATCCCGTTCACATCGCAGGTCGGCCGCGACCAGGTCCGCTCGAGCGTCGAGCGCCCGCGCTCGCCGAATCCCGAGGTGAGGCCGATGTCGCCAAGGAACTCGCGCTCGTCGAAGCCAAGCGACTCCCACTGCGACTTCGTGGCGGCGGGAGGCTCGCCCACGCCGTCGTAGAAGCCGGGAATCGTCACGCGGCGCTCCGCATCGTGCAGGTCCGCGAGGATCTTCGCGAGCACATTGATCGGATTCGGCACCGCGCCGCCGTACATGCCGCTGTGCAGGTCGCGCGTCGGACCGTGAACGGTGACCTCCATGTAGACGAGGCCGCGCAGGCGCGTGGTGATCGCCGGGGTCGCCGCATCCCACATGCCGGTGTCGCTCACCACGCACACATCGGCCGCAAGGCGGGACTTCGCCTCGTGCATGAACGGCTCGAGGCTCTTGCTGCCCGACTCCTCCTCGCCCTCGATCATCAGGGTGACAGGGCAGGGCGGTCCGCCCGCGAGGGCGTGCCACGCGCGCAGGGCCTCGACGATGCCCATCACCTGTCCCTTGTCGTCGACCGCGCCGCGAGCCACGATGCGCTTGCCGCGCGGTCCATCGACGACCACGGGTTCGAACGGCGGGCTCTTCCAGAGCTCAAGCGGATCCGCCGGCTGCACGTCGTAGTGACCGTAGTAGAGGATCCTCGGCCGCTTCGCGGCATCCGGCCCGACCCCGGGATGATGCGCGACCACCATCGGATGGCCGATCGTCTTCGCGGCTTCGGCGGTGAATCCCATGCCGCGAAGCTCGTTCACCAGCCATTCGGCGCAGCGCCGCGTCTCGGCGTCGTAGGCCGGATCGGTGCTCACGCTCGGGATGCGGAGGAAGTCCGCGAGACGCTCGACCGAGCGCGCGAACCCGCGGTCCACCTCGGCAAGAAGCGAAGCGGCGGACGGAATCTGCGACGAAGCCGCGTGCGGCTGCGAGGAGGAACTCGTGGTCATGGGGCGAAGTGTACGGAATCGCGCCGCGCGGTTGCGCGCGGCGCCGACCGAGGTCAGCCCGTCACGACGGCGGCCATGCCGAGCGCGAACACCGAGATTCCGATCGCCAGCACGCCGAACAGGAAGAGAAGCCAGCGCTCCACCAGGCGCCACTCGCGGGCGGGCGGCTCGCTCGCGACGAACGACGCACGACGCTTGGCGGCGGGCTCGAGCTGGTCGATGCCTTCCATCTCCGCGTAACTCTTCGGTGGACGCTCGGCGAAGTCGCACGCGCAGCGCGGGCAATGCGACTGACCCGGACGGTCGACGAAACGACCGCCGTAGCCGCATGCGACGCACTGCCGCTGGTGCAATCTCGAGAGGTCCCGAGCGCGAATCGCCATGAGCCGAGGATAGCACCGCTGCCCGCGGCGCCAAGCGGAATCTTGCGTTCCCGCGCAATCTCGGCAAGGCGCCGTACGATTCCGTTCCCGCGGAAGAACCCCACCCCGATGGCCCCCATGAAGATCGAAGACTGGATCCGGCACCTCGAGCGACTCGGCCAACCCGAGCCTGCGCGCCTCCCGCCCGAGAAGACGCTGCTCCACGGCGACCGCGGCGAGCAGGTCCTCTGGCGGGCTTGCGCGGGCGAAGCCGTCGACATGAGCCGCATCATGAGCCGCATCATGAGCCGCATCATGAACCCCATCATGGGCCGCACCCTCGCGGCCGAGCCGGGGGCAGAGCCCGACGGCCCGCTGCTCCCGACCGACGCGTACCTCGCGATCGAGGTCTGGGCCGAGTGCGAGCTCTCGGCGCTCCACGCCCTGCATCGCCTCGTGCGAGAGCGTCACCCCGCGCTCCCCGCGTCCGCCCAACGCCGCGCCGGTTCCGCCGTGCGCTGGCATCTCGAGCACACCCAGCCCGACAACGCGACCAATCGTCCGTGGGCGCTCCATGTGTTCCTCCTCGCGTCGGAGGGCGCTGGAATCGAAGGCGTCGATCCCGGCGACGCGAGGTTCTACGCGGAGACCCTCCTCCACAACATGAGCGCCACCGACGCACGAAACGAGCCTCTTTCCCGCTGGATCCTCGCCGACGCCGCGCGGGAACTGCGCCTCGCCCTCGGCGCCACCTGACCGCGGCTGCACCGCGCGTGGCGATTCCGTACGATCCCGCCCATGCTTCCGACACCGATGGCTCCGGCCCTTCGCGTGGCCTCGCTCTTCTCGGCCGTCACCAGCGCGATGCAGCCTGCGCGCTTCCCGCTCGCGATCTTCGCGGTGGTCCTGCTCTCGGCGCTCGTGCCGCTCGTCGACCTGGCCGGCGGCACCAAGTTCGGCCCGCGCGGGTTCTCGGGCGGCGCGCTGACCGAGTCCGAGCAGGCGCTCGACGAGCATCGGGCGCGCTCCGCCGCGCGGCGCTTCGCAGGCCCCGAACTCGCCGCGATCGAAGGGGCGGGTGCGGGTGCCGGTGAGGCCGTGGACGGCGAGCGAACCGAGGCTTCCCTCGCCCAGCTCTCGTCGGCCGTCCGCGAAGCCACCGCGCGTCGCATCGCCGAAATCGAGGACGCGACGCAGGACAGCCCGTCCGATTTCCGCGAGTCCGAGATCCGCCGCATCCGCCAGTCGGCCGCGACCGTCATGCGCCAGATCGAGGAGGCAGGGCCTCGCGGCGTCGCGACCGTGTTCGTCGAGAACCAGCGCCTCGCCGTCACCCGAATCAAGACCGCGCTCTTTGCCCTCGATCCCGAGGGATTCCTCACCGGCATCCTCAGCGCCGTGTTCACCGTGCCCGCCGCCGCGATCCGTGCCGAGCCGCTCGCGTTCCCGCTCGCGCTCCTCGTCCTGATCTGCGCCATCAGCTTCTGCAGCGGCGGCCTGAGCCGCATGGCGGCGGTCCATGCAGGCCGCGGAGGACGGCTGTCCGTCCTCGAGGGTTCGGGCTTCGCCCGCGCGCGCATCCTCAACCTCATCGCGCTGCCCGTGCTGCCGCTCGCGCTCTTCGCGCTGTTCGCCGCGGTCATCCTCGCGTTCGCGCTGTTCCTCCGGATTCCCGTCCTCAACCTCGTCAGCGGAATCCTGTTCGTGATTCCGCTCGCGGTCGCGCTCCTCGGCGCGGTGCTCGCGCTCGTCGCGCTCGTGGCGGCGCCGCTCATGCCGGCCGCCGTCGCCGTCGAGGACTGCGATGCGGGCGATTCGATCACGCGTTCCTGCGCGCTCGTCCTGTCGCGGCCGCTCTTCTGGCTGTGCGTGCTCGCCGTCGCGATCGTCGCGCTCGTGATCGGCACGCTCCTCGTGACCGGCGTGCTGACGCTCGCGTCGAACGCGATCGCAGGCCTGCTCGCCTTCGCGGGCGGCGACGCAGGCGCCGTGATCGCGAGCGGCGACTCGGCCATGATCGCCACGCTCTCGGGGCCGGATCGCCTCGTCGCGCTCTTCGTCGGATTCTGGATGGGACTGCTCGAGGCGGTCGGCGCCGCGTACGCCTTCTCGCTGAGCGTCGACCTCGCGACGCGAGGCTATCTCCTCATGCGCGCCCGGATCGACGGCGAGAGCCCGTCCACCGTCGCAGGCTACGGAGTCGGCTGAGCGCGACCGTCAGTTGCCCCGCGACAGAAGTTCCTCGAGCCGGCGCTCGAGCGAGTCCACCCTCCGCTCGAGTTCGTCGAGACGGCTGCGCTCGCGCGGCTGCTCGGACGCCGGCACCGCGGAAGGCGCGGCAACCGCTGCGGAAGGCCCGAGCGGGTGAAGGTCGCGGCACAGCAACTGCACCCAGCGCCGCGCGCGGCTTCCAGGCAGGGGAGGCAGCTCGCGCACAAGACCGCGCGATTCCTCCGCCATCGTCGCGAGCGTCCCCTCGACCGCCTCGATCGAATCGAACGGATGCATCCGCGCGGCACGGGCGCGAAGTTCGCCCACCGTCTGCGGCCCGCGCAGGAGCAGTTCCGCAAGGATCGACTGCTCCGGCGCCCGGATCTCGAGCGTCTCGCCTGCGACATGGCGGAACTTCTCGACGCGGGAGCCCGTGAACGACACATCGCGCACGAGTCCCTTCGACCTGAGGCCGTCGATCGCCCGCAGCGCCGTGTCCTCATCGATCTCGACCACAGGGTCGCGGTTCGACTTCTGGTTCACGCCCGTGACGAGCGAATTCAACGAAAGCGGATACTGCGCAGGCGTCGTGAGCGCCTTCTCGATCAGCGTGCCGAGCACGCGGCACTCGTCTGGAGTGAGCTCGATCATGCCGCAAGCGTACACTCGGTCATGGCGTCCGACCCGTTCCGTGCCGACCCGATCTCCGAACTTGCGCGCGCGGCCGTGCGCGCGCTCGCCGAGGGGCGCGCCGAGGGCGTCGAGAACGCCATCGACCGCGCCTACGACGAGACGCGGGTGGATCCGCGCACCCGTCGGCCGACCCGTGCGGAACTCCGCGCCCACGCGCGCGCCTTCGAGGAGTCCGAGCAGGGCGAACTCGGTCGCCTCCTGCGCATCGACGCGGCGCTCGTCGAGGCCTCGGAGGTGCTCGCACGGCTCGAGGAGACGGTGATCGCGCTCGAGGCGCACGGCGCGGACCTTCCGCCGCCCGAGATCTACGGTCGCGCGGCGCTCGGGCACTTCGACCTCGATCCCGTCGTGCACATCCGAGTCGTCACGTCGCTTCCCGTCTCCACGATCGCGCAGTCGCTCTTCGACGCCGGCTTCGACGACCCGGCCTGCCGCTCGATCGAGACCCGGCACGGGCGCCTCGACGAGGTCGCGTTTGCGGGCGAGTACGCGCAGTACAGCGTGGTTCGGATCCCGCCGCGGATGGCGGTCGACCGCGACCGGGACCTCGTGAAGGGGAAGCCCGTCGAGCATGTCGACTTCAGCGGTGTCACGCGACAACTCGCGCGGCTGCGCGTGAGAATCGGCCGACCGTCGCGATGAACGCTCCTACGCGGCACCTGCGTGTCGCAGACCGCCTTCGGACGGACGACCGCTTAAGACAGACCACCGCTTAAGACAGACCACCGCTTAAGACAGACCACCGCTCAAGACAGACCACCCTTGAGCTGCTTGTCGCCGCCCCAGCTCGCGCGCAGACGACGCAGCGCCGCATCTTCCGGGCGCGGCGTCGCGGGGACATCGTCCTTGCCGCGGCGACGCCCGAACGCGCTGCCGAATCCCTCGTCTGCCCTCGGGCCCTTGCCACCGCCGGCGCCGCCGGCAGCCTGAGGCTCCGGACGCGCGGGCGGCTCGATGAGCGCCTTGATCGAGAGGCTGATGCGCTTCTGCGCGGGGTCGATCGAGAGCACCTTGCAGGTGACGACCTCGTCCTTGCGAAGCGCCTTGTCGACGGTCGGGATGCGCTCGTGGCTGATCTCGGAGATGTGCACGAGGCCCTCGATGCCCGGCGCGAGCTCGACGAACGCGCCGAACGGCATCAGCTTCGTCACGCGGCCGGTGACGGTCGCGCCCGGCTCCACCGCCTCGAGCGCAGCGGCGCCGGGATCGGCGACGAGCTGCTTGAGACCGAGGCCGATCTTCGGCGGCGTCTGGGTGAGGTCGAGCTTGAGGACCTTCACGGTGACGACCTGCCCGACCTTCACCACATCGGCCGCGCTCTTGACGCGCTCGTGCGAGAGGTCGGAGATGTGGATGAGCCCGTCGACGCCGCCGATGTCGGCGAACGCGCCGTAGGCCTGGACCGAGGTGATGGTCGCGGTGCGGGTCTGGCCGACCTCGAGCACGGCGAGCAGCTTCTCGCGCTGCTCGGCCCGCTCGGCGGCGACGATCGCCTTGCGGCTCACCACGAGCCGGCCCTTGTCCTTATTGAGCTCGACGATCTGCACCGGGAACTTCTCCCCGATGAACACCGAGATGTCGGCGACATGGCGCACATCGACCTGTCCCGCGGGCATGAACGCGCGGTGATGCGCGATCTCCATCTCGAGGCCGCCCTTGTTCATGCCGGTGCAGCGCGCCTCGACGACCTGGCCGATCTCGAGGGTTCCCCAGTCGGCCTTCTGCGTCGCGCCTTCGAGGCTGAGGATCGAGAGGCCCTCGAACGGATCGAAGCGCTCGACGACGAATCCGCGCTCGCTGCCGACGACCGGCGCCAGCTTGTCGCCGACCTGCAGGAACTGTGCCAGCGGGCAAACGCCCTGCGAGCGCGGGCCGAACTCGACGAACACATCGCCGCCGTGGACGCGGATGATCGTGCCCTGGCGCACCTGTCGGCCGCCTCCGCGCGAACCGCCCTTGGGCGACGAGCTCGACTGCTCGAGTTCCTCGATCGACATGCCTCCGAGCGCATCCGCGATCTCTCGTTCGAGATCGGCGTCGTAGCTCTTGGCGCGTGCGTTCGGGACAGACTCAGCGGGGGGGTTGGAATCGTTGCTCATGTGTCTTGACTCGGGCCGAGCAGCGTACATCGCAATGGCGCAACTCACCAACAAGCCAAACGGAATTTGAGACGGCATGGGAACTTCAAACATGCGCGACCCGAACCGTTGTCGCCACCGACACCGACGGCGGATGCGGTTCAGGCACTTCGAAACGGGCGGGCGCACGAGAATTCCATGCGGAATCCTTCGGGTCCGACGCCGCAGCCGCACCACACCCCGCGCCCGGCGCGGCGATGCTGCGGGCTGCGGGCAGCGCGGCACTTGGATTCCGTTGAAGGCTCTCGCCGCCGCCCGCAGGGGAGTGTCCGAGAATCAAAGACTCGATCGCATGGCGACACCCCCGAGCGCCCGAGTCCGAGAATCTCGACCGTCTTGCGCCCTCTTTTTGAAGGGGTCGTTATCATCCGATGCCCGCCGCGCGGGCGGTTTGTGAATCACGGAGACAGTCCATCATGGCCAAGTTGAACACAGCGTGGGGCATCGAGATCGGGCAGTACGCCGTCAAGGCGATTCAGCTCGAGCGGGTCGGAGACGAGGTTCGCGTCCGCGACTTCGCCGTCATTCCCCATGTCCAGGTCCTCACCGATCCCGAGATCTCCGCAGACGGAGACCAAGGGGCGGCGGCGAAGTCGGCGGCCATCCTGGAGATGTCGCTCGCCGCGCTCGCGACGCAGAAGCAGCTGACCGGCCAGAAGGTGGTCGTCAACTACAACTGGATGCAGAACCGCGGTTTCGCGCGCTTCGCGAAGCTGCCGGCGGTGTCCCCGCGCGAGATCCCGAACCTCGTCCGCTACGAGGTCGACCAGCAGATCCCGTTCCCGATCGAAGACATCGAGTGGGGCTTCCACGCGTTCCAGAGCCCTGAGTCGCCCGAGGTCGAGGTCGGCCTCTTCGCGGTGCAGAAGGAGCCCCTCGCGGAGTTCCTCGCGCTCGTCGGAGAGAAGCTCGGCGTCGAGCCGACCGCGGTGACGCTCGCTCCGATCGCGCTCTACAACGCGTTCGCATTCGACCGCGGAATTCCCGAGAAAAACGAGCCTTTCGTGCTGCTCGACATCGGCACCTCCTCGACCGATCTCATCGTCGCGCACGGCTCGCGCTGCTGGATGCGCACCTTCCCGCTCGGCGGCCACAACTTCACCGAGGCGATCGCGGCCGAGTTCAAGTTCCCGTACCGCCAGTCGGACGCGCTGAAGCAGGAGAGCGCGACCAGCAAGTACGCGAAGCAGATCATGACCGCGATGCGGCCCGTGTTCGGCGACCTCATCGGCGATGTCCAGAAGTCGCTCCAGTTCTACGAGTCGCAGAACCGCGGCGTGAAGCTCCGCAATGTGATCGGCATGGGCTCGACGCTCAAGATCCCGGGCCTGCGCAAGTTCATCGGCATGCAGCTCAACCTCGAGGTCGAGCGCCTCGACAGGTTCGAGCGCATCGCGATCGAGGGCCCCGCGTCGGCCGACTTCGCCCAGCACATCGTCGGCTTCGGCGTCGCCTACGGCCTTGCGCTGCAGGGACTCGGCATGGCGTCGGTCGATGTCAACCTGCTTCCCATCGCGAATGTGCGCCAGCAGCTCTGGTCGCGCAAGACGCGCTGGTTCGCAGCGGCTGCGGCGGTCGCCTGCGCGGCGGGCGCGCTCATGTTCACGCGCGGCGTCCTCGACAACGGCGCGCTCGGCGATGTCGCCGCGGTCACGGCCGCGCAGGCCGAGGTCAGCACCGCGAAGAACTTCCAGACCCAGCTCACCAGCAAGGCCGCCGATGTCGGTTCGCTTTCGAAGAACATGGTGCAGCTCCTCGACGACCGGGAAGTCTGGCCTTTCATCGTGCACGACGCCGTGAACGCGGTCGCCACCGGCAACACCGCCGACGCGCTCGCCGACGATGTCTCCGGTCTCGTGAAGGCTCCCGCAGCCGGCACCACGCGCATGCAGACCTCGCTGCGCGATCTCGCCGGCGTCTACAAGCTCAACGCGAAGGGCGAGCGCGTCATCGAGATCACCATGGACATCGAGTTCAGCGCGTCGAACCGTGAAGACCACCTCGGCGACACGGTCTGCAAGTGGCTCGAGGAGAACGCGAAGCGCGACGGCGCGCCGTACGAGATCCTCAATGTCCGCTCCAACAACACGATGATCTCGAACCTGAAGGTCGGCGCCGAGGGCGCGCTGGTCGCCGAAGCCGGCAGCGACGCGTCGAGCGGCGCCGCCAGTGGGGCCACGGCGGCGAACGACGAGCAGCAGGGCTTCGCACGGCCCGGCGGTTCGTTCAGCGCCGGCGGTGGCGGCGGCGCCGGCAGCAACTTCGGTGGCGTCACCGGACGCCGCACTCCGACGGGCGACGCGAAGGTCAACCGTCCGGGCGGCCGGCTTGGCGGCGCGGGCGCCGACGGAGGCTTCAGCGCCGGCGACACCTCGCAGACCGATCCCACTCTCGGCGGCAACGCCGGATTCCAGCGTGGCGCGGGCGAGCAGCAGTCGCAGTCGAGCATCGATCTCGACAAGGTCGCGCCAATCCCGCAGCGTCCCGGCCTCTATCCGCCGGGCAGCACCGTGTATCTCGGCAAGGTGACCTTCGAGGTCAAGCTCAAGGGCGTCGTTCCAGCAGCCGCAGCCGCTGCAGAGGGTCAGTGATGGCGAAGCAACTTCCTCCGCAAGTCCAGTCCGCGCTGCTTTGGGTGAAGGCGAACCTTCTCGTCGTCGTCTTCTGCGCGATCGTGGTCCTCGTTCCCGTCGGCGCCTACTTCGGCGCCGATGCTTTCAGTTCCGGCATCCGCGACGACGCGCAGAAGCGCGTGCAGGTCTACAACGACCTCGACGCGCAGAACAAGGCGAAGGTGGAGCTGCCCATCCCGGGCGGCGCGCCGCTGCCGCTCTCGGGGCTGCCGAACGAGGCGGTCGTCCAGGAGTACGAGCAGATCCTCGCCAAGGTGTCCGATGACGCGCGCACGGTGTACACCACCGCGCGCGACTTCAACGCCGGCACCGCAGGAAAGCCGAAGCATGCGCCCCTTGTCGCCTCGAGCGTCTTCCCGGCCTACAACCGCGCGAACCGCTCCGAGCTCGAAGGCGTCCGCTTCCGCGTCGGCGACGCCGTGCGCGAGGCCTACCAGCGCCTTCTGTCCGACTGCCGCACCGGCCGTCCGCCGGCCGAGGCCGCGCTGAAGACCGCGATCGAGGCCGCCGAGAAGCGCTTTGTCCAGGGCGAACTCAAGCAGGAGTCGCGCGCGAAGCTCGACGCCGCGCAGATGGAGCTCCTCAACAAGCAGCTCGGCAAGGCCCGCATCGAGCAGTATTTCGAGGTCGCCAAGCGGATCTCGTTCTATGTCGACGAAGGCGCGTTCGAGATCCCGTCGCGCGAGAGCGTGGTCAAGATCGACCCGAAGTCGCCCGATCGCCACGACGAGCAGCTCTTCGACCTCAAGTGGAACTACTGGGTGATCTCCGACATCATGCGCGCCTTCAGCACCGCCAACAGCGCAACGCCGTCGGTGCTCCAGGCTCCGGTCAAGCGGGTGCTCCGCATCCGCGTGCTCGAGCGCGAGAAGGGCCAGGCGGCTCCCGCCGGAGAGGCGATGGCGATGGGTGCCGAAGCACCGCCCGCCGATGGCGCCGCTCCTGCCGATGGAGCTGCTCCGGCCGACGGCGCCGCCCCGGCCGTGGCCGCCGCGCCCAAGCTCGGTGCGCCGGTGATCGACCCGAAGGTCGACGCCCCGCTCGACTTCAGCAAGCGCTTCACCGGCCGCGTGAGCAACCCTGTCTACGATGTCCGCCTCACCGAGGTCGTGTTCATCGCCGAGACGGCGAAGCTTCCCAAGGTGTTCGACGCCCTTGCGGCGCAGAACTTCATGACCGTGACCAATGTGCGTCTCTCGCCTGCGGATCCGTTCGCAGCCGCGCGCGAGGGCTATCTCTACGGGCCGGAGCCCGTGAGCCTCGTGACCGCCACGATCGAATCGGTGTGGCTGCGAGACTGGACGGCCCAGTACATGCCGGCCGCGGTGCGAACCGCGCTCGGCATCCAGTCGGCATCCCCCGAGGCTGCCGCTGCAGAGGGCGCCGGCCAGCCCGGAATGTGATGGGCGCGACCCGAGTGCGAGAACCAAACCGACAGAACATCAGCGAGGCCGGACACACCGGCTGATTCGAGACTGGAAACCCGCATGAAGACCAATGGCATTTCGTTCTTCGAGCAGAATGTCGAGAAGATCGTGCTCGGCATCTCGGGCGTCGTCTTCGTGAGCGTCGTCGTCTGGCAGCTCTTTCCCAACAGCGTGAAGCTCGGGACGGAGAATGTGCCGCTCGGCGAAGTCGATCGACGCATCGCCGAGAAGACCTCGGTCCTCAAGGGCAAGCTCGAGCAGCAGCAGGAGCCCCTCGCTGCGCAGATCGGCGACCGGCTCGCGCCGACCGCACCCGCATTCCAGTCGCGGCTCGGCGATTCGCTCCTGCCCTCGTCGAGCCTTCCGCGGGTCGCACCGCGCCTGGCGAGCGTGCTTCAGTCGGACGGCGCCGCCGCCGGCGAGCCGTTCCATGTTCCGAAGTTCCCCGCGGTCGCCATGCGTCCGACGGTGCAGATCGACGACACGCTCGACGCGACCGTGTTCACCCAGCTTCCCGACCTGAAGTCGATGTTCTCGTCGTCGGTCGGCCCGTTCGATCTCTCCTGGACCGTGCCAAGCGCGGAACTCGATCTCAAGACGGTCCGTTCGGAACTCGAGTCCTCGCGCGACGGCGCGCAGATTCCGACGCTGTGGTACCGCGGCACGGTCTTCATCGTCGATGTCGAGTTCGAGCGCGAGCGCAAGCTTGCCGACGGAAGCTGGGGCGAGAAGGCGCTCGTGAAGCCTCTTCCTGGCGCGTTCAGCTTCCGACCCGAGATCGTCAAGAACCCGGATGCCGGCCTTCGCGACGCGGTGTGGGAGTACCTCTCGGTTCAGGCCCAGCAGCGCCAGATCGTGCAGCCCGACTTCCTTCCAACCAAGCGCGGCAACTTCTCGGCAGGCGCCATGCTCGCCGACTCGGGAAGCGCCGCTTCGAGCGAGGATCCGGAACTCCGACGGCTTCGGCTTGACGCTGCCCGCAAGGCGATCGAGCGCGATCGTCTCCAGGACGACCTGAAGGGCCTCGGAGGTCCGCTCGATGAAGCTCCGAAGGATGACAAGAAGCGTGAAGGATCCTCGGGGAACCGCAGTGGAGGCTCTGGAAGCGGTGGCGCTGCCGGCGGCCGTCCTGGCGGCGGTGGCGGCGGCGCTGGCGGCGGTGGTGCATCGCGCCCGCCGGGCGGAGGCTTGTCTGGCGGTGGAGCGGCCGGCGGCATGTCGGGCGGCAAGAACACCGGCGGTGCCGATCCGCGCGACGAGCGCACCAAGGAGAAGCGCATCGCGATGACCAAGCGTCTGCGCGATGTCGAGCGTCGGCTTGCCGACGCCGAGGAGCGTCTCAACAAGAAGCTGACCGAGATCGGCCTTGCCTCGGAAGCGAAGAAGACCGACGGTCCCGGCGTGGGAATCACTGGAGGCGACAGCCTCGTCGTGTGGGGCCATGACATCGAGGTGAAGGCAGGGGAGACCTACCGTTACCGCGCCGTCGTGCGCACCTACAACCCCTTCTTCACCAACGGCGGCGTGCTCGTCGATTCGCAGAAGAACCTCGGCGACCCGTTCACCATGGGAACCGCGGTGGCGCAGTGGGGCGAGCCCTTCAAGGTCACCCCGCCCATCGCGTTCTTCGTGATCGACGCTGTTCCGGGCGAGGGTCGTCTCGGCATGGGAGCGGCGACGGTCGAGATCTACCGCTACTACGACGGCGAGCGCCGGCGCGAGCGCGTGAGCGTGCAGCCGGGCGAGATGATCGGCGCAGGAAAGTCGCGCGAAGGCATCGACTTCGACACGGGCTTCTACCTGGTCGATGTGCTCGCCGATCCAGCGACCGACCGTGGCGGCTCCGACCGACGCCCGGCCGCGATCGCCATCGTGCAGTCGGTGACCGGCGAGACCTACCAGGTTCGGGTGCCGCGGCAGCAGGTCAACGATTCCATGCGGATCTCGTTCGAAGACGAGATCGAGCTGGCGAAGGCCGAAGGCGACGACGGCAAGTCCGAGCCCGATGCCCCCGCGGGCGGCGCCGCGACCGGCGGCGCCGGCGCAAGCGGGGGAGCCTCGGGAGCGCGCGGGGGCTGATCGCTCGCGTCTGCAAGACTACAAGCATCGACAGGGGCCGCCAGCGCGGCCCCTGTCGCACTTTTGCCCAGCCGATCGCGCATTGCATAGGATGTGGACAACTCAGGGGAGGCGCCGAGATCTCGGTCACAACGGCGTTCAAGCAGCAGACTTCGGCCAATTCTCGGACTCAAATCTTTCTTCGCGGGTCCTAAAACAACGCGAAAGAAGAACTTGGAGGCCGATCAGGAAAAAAACCGCTCCGCGCGGGAAGAGGCATTGACAGGTTTGCCGAAATCGCTATCCTTGTCCCTCCCGCTTCGGTCCACGCAGTTTCGGACCGCAGAGGAATCTTTGACAAGTCGTTTGAAAGCGTGCAAATGTGTCGCGATACTGCGCGGGCATGGGCAACGCGTGAATTCACGGCGAAAGCCGGGAGTTTTCGTGGCATGTCCAGTCCGAGCAGCGTGTAATCGCACCGAGATATGAGCACTAGGCGACTGCACCTGAAGCGAATCGAAGCAAGCGGCAACGCAAGCTCGGTTCAGTGAATGGTGTTGACCCCATCATGCAAGTGGGGTCGTGATCAAGACCGAAGCCCGGCGGCCATCGAAACCCGATGGATCGACCACGGCACTCGGTAGACGCGATCAAGTCAACAAGGGCACGTGATGGATGTCTTGGCGTCAAGAGGCGATGAAGGACGTAGGAACCTGCGATAAGCCCAGGGGAACTGGTAACCAAGTTGTGATCCTGGGATTTCCGAATGGGGCAACCCGGCTCGTA
>Ga0209972_10000817_pt1 | contig 30234 bp, 25 predicted proteins | sample NOAtaG_7_FD_187302 | JGI IMG/M metagenome (GOLD analysis project Ga0209972, IMG submission 187302) | Freshwater lake microbial communities from Lake Erie, under a cyanobacterial bloom - NOAA_Erie_Diel1S_2200h metaG (SPAdes) (version 2) | ecosystem: Environmental > Aquatic > Freshwater > Lake ...
GCCCCCCCGATCTCCACACTGTCCCGACCTGCGTCCATCATGCCCCTCACATCGGCCCGCCCCCGCCCCCCGGTTCGCAATACCCTTGCCTTTCCGCGTTGGCGCATCTTGGCTTGGTCAACCGGGCCCCCGTTCCCATGACCGCCTCCCTGACCATCCTGCCCGATCCCCCCCCGCCGCCCACCCCCATCGGCCTGATCGCCGGCGCCGGCCGCCTCCCGGTCATCATCGCCCAGGGCCTCCGCGCCGCCGGCCATCCCGTCCACGCCCTCTCCCTCAACGGCCAGCACGAGCCCGAACTGCCCGATCTGTGCACCTCCTTCCGCACCGTCGGCGTCCTCCGTCTGGGCTCCTGGGGCCGCGCCCTCAAGGCCCGCCATGTCGCCCACGCCATCATGGTCGGCCGGGTGGACAAGGCCAAGCTCCTCTTCGATCCCCTCACCGCCGTCAAGAACATCCCCGACCTGACCACCGCACTGGCCTGGTACCGCCACCTGCGCCACGACCGCCGCTCCAGCGTCCTCCTCGGCGTCGTCGCCCGCGAGCTCGAGCTCTTCGGAGTCTCCCTCTTGGATTCCACCGCACCCATCCCCGATCAACTCGCCCAGGCCGGCGTCATGACCCGCCTCCAGCCCACCACCGAGCAGCGTGCCGACATCACCTTCGCCTGGCCCCTGCTCACCGAACTGCTCCGCCTGGACATCGGCCAGGCCATCGCCGTCAAGGACCGCGACGTCATCGCCGTCGAAGGCGTCGAGGGCACCGACCGCATGATCGAACGCGTCGGCCCCCTCTGCCGCCGCGGCAACTGGACCCTCTGCAAGGGCGCCCGCGCCGGGCACGACCGCCGCTCCGACGTCCCCACCGTCGGCATCCGCACCATCGAGAACCTCCACGCCCAGGGCGGCCGCTGCCTCGCCCTGGCCGCCGGCGACGTCATCATGATCGACAAGAAGCACATGCTCGATCTGGCCGACTCGCTGGGCATCACCGTCATCGGCGTTCCCGCCGCCGTCGCCTGAGTTCTTCACCCCAGCCCGGCACCTCCCCTCCCCCCGCCCGCGCCCCGGGCCGATCCTCTGCCCATGCGCGCCCTCCGCTTTGACGGCACACAACCCGTCCTCGATCCCGCCGCGCGCGAGCCCGTCCTCTCGCCCGGCGACGCCCTCATCCGACCCACCACCGTCGGCATCTGCTCGACCGACCTGGAGATCTGCCGCGGCGGCACCAACTTCGTCGGCACCCTCGGGCACGAGTTCGTCGGCATTTGCGAGGAGGTCCATCTCCCGCCCGACGCTCCCGCCTCCCTCGTCCGCCGCGCTCAAGCCGTCAAGGGCAAACGCGTCGTCGGCGCCATCAACATCGTCTGCGGCCATTGCGACCTCTGCCGCACCGGCCTCTCCACCCACTGCCGCCACCGCACCGTACTCGGCGTCGCCGGACGCGACGGCTGCTTCGCCGACCGCTTCACCCTCCCGGTGATGAACCTCCACCCCGTCCCCGACTCCGTCGACGACGCCCGCGCCACCTTCGCCGAACCCCTCGCCTCCGCCGCTCACGCCGCCGGCATGCTCCGCCTGCAGGGCAAGACCTACGTCACCGTGCTGGGCGACGGCAAGCTCGGCCTCTTGTGCGCCCAGGTCATGGCCCGCCACAACCCCTCCGTCCGTCTGCTTGGCAAGCACCCCGCCAAGTACGGCCTGTGCGACCGCTGGGGCATCAAGCACCGCCATATCAACGAGGTCGGCCGCCTGCAGGACCAGGACGTCGTCGTCGACTGCACCGGCTCGGCCTCCGGCCTCGCCCTGGCCATGCAACTGGTCCGGCCCCGGGGCAAGATCATCCTCAAGTCCACCATCTCGCCCCTGCCCATCCCGCCCGGCGCCCCCGTCCCCGGTGCCAACCACCCCGCCTGGGCCACCCCCGTCAACCTCGCCCCCATCGTCATCAACGAACTCGAGCTCATCGGCTCACGCTGCGGCCCCATCCCCGACGCGCTGGCCCTGCTGGAACGCAACGAGGTGCAGGTGGACCAGCTCATCACCGCCCGCTACCCGCTGGCCAAAGGCGTTGAAGCCCTCACCGCCGCCCGCTCCGGGCACATCAAGGTGCTGATCACCATCTGACCGGCCAATCAGCAGCGCCCCGAGCTCAACTCTCAGCTGAATCTCAACCGCGACATCTGAAGAGTGCCTCTTCAGGCTGAGTATCTTGACACGGACCGTGTGCCCCCTCGCTCACTCGCGAGCGGCGTCGCGGGCCGTTCAGGCCGCCTTGGGCTTCAGGCTCAGGTTTCGCTTGAGGTTGCAGACGGTCCACGGTCAGGGCCAAGTCGAAAGCGTTTCTCGCTCCTCCTCGGTGGCGCACCCGGCGGTACCCGAGTTGCTGTTTGAGCATCGCCGTCGGATGCTCCACCCGCGCTCGATGTCGGGCCACGATGCTGTTCCATCTCACCTGCCAGTCGTAGAACGCCGCCTGGTTGCAATTCCGCTTGGACATGATCCCAACGATCACGCCGCGGGCCCGCAGGGCGTCGCGTCGCTCTTGGCTGGAATACGCGCTGTCGGCCAGCACCAGCGTCCGCTCATCGGCCGTCAGCCTGTCGATGTGCCGCGAGTCGTGCTCGGCGGCGGTGCCGAACCCGAGCTTGGTCACGATCCCCGAGAGATCGAAGCCAATGTGTCCCTTGTATCCGTGGTGCGGGACACCATCCTTGCTGGTGAACGACGCGTCGGTGTCACGCGTGCTGGTCCCGTCCGGGCGAGGCTTGCCGCGGGACGCCTCGATGATCGTCGCATCGACCAGAATGCCCTGCTTGACCAGCAGCCCCTGCTGCCAGCCCCGGATCGCTCAGGCCATTCCACTTCCGGAGCATCAGGCACTTGAGCATCAGACACTTGAGCATCAGGCACCGGGCTCCACGGCGGGCGACCCGCTCCAGCCGCGTTCTACTCAGGCGACGCGGCGATCAGGGCGGCCGAACTCTTCCAAGCCATCGCAGCGTCCAGCCGCTCGCGCAACGCCGCCGACCGGGGCCCGCCCAGCCCTTCGAGCATCGCATCCACAAAGCCCATCGACTGGTTCTTCCGTACGCCCACGGTCGGCTCATGATCAGCCCGTCTCGTCAGCTCGCTCGGGCCACCACCTGGCACGGTCAATTAAGGGGTCTGATTCCGCGATTATTCAAACATCCCGCTTCTACAGCGGCAGCAGGTCCACCAGCTCCGGCTCCACGCTGGCGTTCCCGCCCCACCGGCTCACCTTCGGCTCGCACAGCACGTCATACCGCCGCCCCACCGTCAGATGCTCGCGGTGCTCGTTCCACCGCCAGGCCACAAACCGCATGTGCCGCGACCCCTCGCGGAATGTCAGCGCCACATGCTCGCCCGACCGGCCCAGCAACTGCGGCGGCCCCGCCAGCTGCGCCCCACGCACAATCAGCCGGCACCGCGGGTTCCCCGCACCATACGGCTCCAGCGCGCCCAATCCGCCCGCCCCGTCATCCACCGCACCCACGCTCAGTTCCCCCAGCGACGCAAACCCGTCCGCCAGCACCGTCCCCACCAGGTCCTCCGCCCGCAACACCCCGTTGCACGCCCCCACAAACGCCGTCCTGAACGCCTCCACGTTCGCATCATGCAATGACAGCCCCGCCGCCATGTCATGCCCGCCGAACGTCCGCAGATGCTCCCCGCACCGCTCCAGCATCGCGTGCAAACTCACCCCGGGGACCGATCGCCCTGACCCGTGCCACACCCCCGCCTCCTCCTTCCGCCCCAGCAAAATCGCCGGCCTCGCATACCGCTCCACCAATCGCGAGCACACGATCCCCACCACCCCCGTGTGCCACCGCTCATCCGCCAGCACAATCCCGCGCGACTGCGGCCCGTCCATCCCCGCCGCTTCCACCGCTTGGCACGCCTGCGTGAAGATCTCCCGCTCCACCGCCTTGCGTTCCGCGTTCAGCCCCTCCAGTTCACCGGCAATCTGCCGCGCCCGCTCCTCGCTGGCGTCGGTCAGCAGTTCCACGGCGCACTGCGCATGCGCCAGCCGCCCGCTGGCGTTCAGCCGCGGAGCCAGTTTAAACCCCACATCCCAACTGCTCACCTTCTCCCCATCCAGCCGCGAGGCATGAATCAGCGCCGCCAGCCCCGTAAACCGCGCCGTCCGCAGCCGCGCCAGCCCGAACCGCGCAATCACCCGGTTCTCCCCCACCAGGGGCACCACATCGGCAATCGCCCCCAGCGCTGCGAACCCCAGCAGGTCCACCAGCAGTTCCCGCGCCGCCGGCGAGGCCCGGTTTGATCCGCTCGCCAGCGTCGCCAGCCGCCACGCCAGTTTGTACGCCACCCCCGCGCCGGACAGCTCGCCGAACGGATACGCCGAGTCCGGCCGCCTCGGGTGCACCACCGCGTACGCCGCGGGCAAGTCCTCCACGCGCTGCGGCGGGTTGTGGTGATCAGTGATGATCAGGTCCACCCCGCGCGCCCGGGCCACGCTCGCCGGCCCCACCGCCGTCACCCCGCAGTCCACCGACACGATCACCCGCGCCCCTTGATCGGCCAAGTGCGAGATCGCCTCGCTGTTGAGCCCATATCCCTCGTCCACCCGGTGCGGCACATACATCCGCAGCGGAGCCTCGGGCTTCAGCAGCCGGAACATGTGGAACAAAATCGCCGACGCGGTGATCCCGTCCACGTCGTAATCGCCATAGATCACCACCAGCTCGCGCTTCTCCAGCGCCGCCAGCAGCCGCTCGGCCGCCCGGTCCAGGTCCGGAATCAGCGACGGGTCGTGCAGGCCCGACAGCCGCGGGTCCAGAAACGCCGTCGCCTCCGCCCCGGTCACCCCGCGCGCCGCCAGCACCCGCTCGGCCAACCCAGCCCCACCACCCGCACCACCACCGCCCGCCGGCTCTCCGCCGGGGGCCGCCGTCCGCACCGCCCACCGCTTGAGCACACCCCGCCCGTACACCCGTTGGCCACCGCCCGCGGCCCCATCGCCAACACCAGCCGGGGCCCCAGCCACGGCCCCGCCGTTGTATGATGCCCCCACGGGGCTCCCCTCGCTCAACATGCTCTTCCTTGCGTCAACGCCCACTGGGCCCTCCGAGCCCCGCTCGCTTGCCTTCCGCCCGCCGATACGCTCCCCCCGCACATCCTCCGCACCCGCAACTCCGCACAGGTGAACCACCATGGTCCGTCTCTCCAGAATATACACCAAGACCGGCGACACCGGCACCACCGGCCTGGGCGACGGCAAGCGCGTCAGCAAGGACGACCTCCGCGTCGAGGCCTACGGCACCGTTGACGAGGCCAACGCCGCCGTCGGCGTCGCCGTCACCATCGCCGCCCAGGCCGCACCCGGCAGCCTGACCGCCCGCATCGGCGACCTGCTCCGCTCCGTCCAGCATGACCTGTTCGACGTCGGCGCCGACCTCTGCTGCCCCCGCCCCAAGGGCGAGAAGGCCGGCGAACGCCTCCGCGTGAACACCGAGCAAACCCAGCGCCTCGAGAAGGCCATCGACCTGCACAACGAGGACCTCGCCCCTCTCAACTCCTTCGTCCTCCCCGGCGGCAGCCCCCTCGCCGCCGCCATGCACGTCGCCCGCACCGTCACCCGCCGCGCCGAACGCTGCTGCGTCACCCTCCTCGCCGCCGAGCCCGACAGCACCAACCCCGAGACCGTCCGCTACCTCAACCGCCTCTCCGACCTCCTCTTTGTCCTCTCCCGCGTCGCCAACGACGGCGGCAGGGGCGACGTCCTCTGGGTCCCCGGAAGCAACCGCCCCAAGTAAACCCTCCCCCTCCCGCCCGACCCGCAACGCACCCGCCGCAGCCGATGCCCCCCACTGGCCCAACCTGGCTGTCGCTGCTCGAGCGGCTCGCCGACCGGCTGCTCTCCGCCGTCGAACGCCCGCTGGTCGCCGCCCGCATTCCCGAACTCCTCCGCTCCGCCAACCAGGTCGTCCCCGGAGTCACCCCCGCCCCCGCCGCCGGCCCGCCTCCCGCAGACCTCCAGCAGGAGTTCGCCGCCGAGACCCGCCGCCTGCTCACCGAACGCCTCCTCTGGTTCGCAGGAATCACCGCCGCCGTCCTCGCCGCCGCCACCTTCTTCACCGGCTGGTCCGTCTTCCTCACCCCCTTGCTCGCCTGGCTCAAAGGCCTCGGCGCTTCCGCGCCCTCCCCCTCGCCCCAGTGGCCCGATCGCGGCAACGTCATCGACTTCCTCCTCCTGGCCCTTTCCGCCGCCGTCTACAGCCTGCTCGCACACCGCGTCTTCCACGGCCACCTCCGAGGATTTGACGCCGGACGCGTCGCCTCCGGCGTGCTCATGGGCACCGGCGTCGTCTCCATGGCCCTGGCCGCCCTCGCCCACCCGTCCCCGGGCGATCTCATCTCCGTCGCCTTCGTCCCCCACGTCGTCGCCTGCATCTGCCTCCCGTGGACCTGGAAGGAAGCCCTCCGGCCCATGCTCGTCCTCCTCGTCGCCGCCGCCATCTGCACCATCGTCGCCAAAGCCCCCACCGGCTGGGGAAAGCTCACCACCATCCTCCTTTCCACCCTCGTCGCCGCCCCCGGCACCGCCATCGCCCTCTTCAAGCACACCCGCCGCGTCGAAGCCTTCCGAACCCGCTTCTTCGAGGCCCGCTATGACGAGATGAACCGCGAACTCGTCGACGCACGCCGCATCCACGAGGCCCTCTTCCCCCGCCCCGGCACCCACGACCGCCTCGCCTTCGACTACGCCTACCAGCCCATGGCCGAAATCGGCGGCGACTTCCTCTTCGCACGCGCCCTGCCCCCCGCCCATGGTGACCGCACCCGCCCCGACCTGGCCGTCGTCCTGCTTGATGTCACCGGCCACGGCGTCTCCGCCGCCCTCACCGTCAACCGCCTCTCCGGCGAACTTGAACGCCTCTTCGCCGAGAACCCCGCCGCCACACCCGCCCAGGTCATCACCGGCCTCAACCGCTACGTCCACCTCACCATGGCCGAGCACGCCGTCTTCGTCACCGGCCAGTGCCTCCGCATCTCCACCCACCCCGATCCCCACGACTCACCCCAACTCGCCTTCGCCTCCGCCGGCCACCCGCCCGCCTTCCTCCGCACCGCCGACGGTCGCCTCCGCCGCCTCGACGCCACCGCCACCATCCTCGGCGTGCTCCCTCCTGACGAGTTCACCACCGACCAGGTCCAGGCCCCCTTCGCCCCCGGCGACGCCGTCCTCGCCTACACCGACGGCGTCAACGAAACCATCGACGCCGCCTCCTCCATGTTCGGCATCGACGGCGTCCAACGCGCCCTGTCCATCTCCGGCCCCGCCATCGTCAACACCCCGCACACGCACCCGCCGACCACCTCGCCCGCCCAGCACACCCACGCCGCCCTCGTCCACGCCCTCTCCGCCGCCGTCGCCCGCCACCGCTCCGGCGCACCCAAGGACGACGTCCTGATCGTCCAGCTCACCCACCTGCCCCCCGCCTGACCATGCCCACCCCCCCCACCCCCGCCACCAACCCCATCAACGTCGCCATCCTCGGCCCCACCGGCTACACCGGCCTGGAACTCCTTGAACTCCTCGCCCACCACCCCTCCATGCGCGTGGCCTATCTCGGCTCCGCCCGCGACAACCCGCCCCGCATCGACGCCGAGTTCCCCCGCCTGCACGGCCGCCTGGGCCCGGTCGATCCCCAGTGCCGCCGCATCAATCATGATGACATCGCGGCCACCTGCCGCCTGGCCTTCCTCTGCCTCCCGCACGATGCCGCCATGCACCACGCCCCCGCGCTGCTGGCCCGGGGCGTGAAGGTCGTCGACCTCTCCGCCGCCTACCGCCTGGCCGACCCCGCCGTCTACGCCGCCGCCTACGGCCACCCGCATACCGACACCACCAACCTCCCGCACGCCGTCTACGGCCTGCCCGAACTCAACCGCGCCGCCGTGGTCGCCGCCCGCCTGGTCGCCAACCCCGGCTGTTACCCCACCGCCGCGGCCCTCGCCCTGGTCCCCCTGCTCCGCGCCGGCCTGATCGACCCGCGCTCGATCATCGTCAACGCCGCGTCCGGAGCCTCCGGCGCCGGCCGCGAGGCCAAGCCCAACCTCACGCTCGTTGAAGCCGGCGACAACTTCTCGGCTTATGGCATCGGCGTCCACCGCCACCAGCCCGAGATCGAGCAAACCCTCCGCCACCACGGCAACGTCACCGCCGCCTCCGCCCTGTTCGTCCCCCATTTGCTGCCCATCGCCCGCGGCATCCTCGAGACCATCTACGCCCAGCCCACCCCCAGCGCCGCCCCCACGCTGGCCACCGCCGATGTGCAGGCCTGCCTCCGCCAGGCCTACGCCGGCGAGCCCTTCGTCGCCGTCCGCGACGACGCCCCCACCCTCCGCGACGTGCAGCGCACCAACATGGTCCACCTCTCCGCCCGCGTCGTCCACGGCCGCGTGGTCATCATCGCCGCCGAGGACAACCTCACCAAGGGCGCCTCCGGCCAAGCCATCCAGAACGCCAACTTGATGCTCGGCCTCCCCGAAACGACCGGGCTGATCTGAGCGGCTCCGCCCCACGCCGCGATCAAGTCTCAGATCCCAGATCTGCCTCTTGGCGTTCGCACCCCAGACTTTGCAACTGGCGCACCCCGGCGTCTCGGTCACGGCGTCGGCGAGGCGTGGAACTGCACGTCGGCGTCGTAGATGCGCACCGCGATCCATCCGGGTGGCAGGTCGTCAGCGAGCCCGTAGTCTTGGCGAGGCGTGAGGAGCAGCGTTGCCGGCCCAAATGTCACCAGCGGCATCCCCGGAACCCAGCCCACCTCTGATGAATACTCAAAGCGATGCTCCTCGTCAGGCCCCGGATCACGCTGGAACGTCGCGCTGGTGCTGCGGCCGGGCACGTCCTCGAACCGCACCCGCCCCTCCGCCCCGCCGCTGGTCACGCGGTACCACGTCCCGGTGCGCACCAGCGCCACTCCCCGCACGCCGTACTTCAACTGTGTCAAACGCACCTGCTCCTCGCTGGCGCCGTCGAACGTCCTGAGCCACCCCGGGCTGTAGCGGACCCGAGCCAGTTCAAACATCACGCCACTCTCAACAAAGAACAGCGCGCCGGCAAGCACGATCAATGCCAACGACATCCGCGTACAACGCCGCCGCCACCGAGCACGAACGCACCGGCGACGCGCCCGGGCCTTGGACGTAGTGGAGGGCGTGCCGCACTCGGGGCAGACGCCGCCGCCCGCCCCCCGAGGGCCGGTCCCCATGACCGACCCGCTCACCGAACCGCCGTTGAAGACCGGATAGCCGCACGTGGCGCAGCACCGCCCCCGCGCCCGCAGCGCCAGCGCCGCCGCCAACCGGGCCATTCCGACACACGTGCCCAGCACCCCCAGCACCCCAATGACCACGCACGCCTCGGCGCGGGTCTGCTGCCACCAATCATCGAACGCCGACAACGGAGCGTGCAATGCTCGCCGGATCGATTCGTCCTTCGACCAGACGAGTAGTTGCAGCCAGTACGCCGAGTGGGAGAGCAGGTACCACACCGAGAGCATCGCAACGGTGGCGATGAACGACCTTCGCAGGGCACGGAGCGCACCACCCCAGGGCGGCAGCACGTCATCGGCGCTCAGAAGGCGGTCGCTGCGGAACAGGCGATTACGGCGCGCCTGCCACGACCACGCCCCGCCGTACGCGATGACCACCAGCACGGCCACACCGCCGGCGTACCGGGCCATGTCGAGCCAACTCGTCCGTCCAAACTCCCAAGAAAGCCGGGCGAAGAAGCCAAACCGGGCATCCCACTCCACCCAGGTCTGGACCGACGTGAAATGCCGCCACAGCGACCATCGACCGCTGAACTGAACCACGCCTTCGGGCGCGGCCAGCGCGTCCGGCCGCGTGAGCCTTTCATACCACGTCGCCGCAAGCATCTTCACGCCAACTACGCCGGCGCACACCGCCATCGGCGCAAGGACAGACAGGCCCACAAGGCCGAACGTCCACCATCGCATCGCACGACCAAAGGCTCCCGGCATGAAACGCGCCACGCTCGCGCTGACGAGCGGGCGCGGAAAACGTCAACTCCAGTACCACCAGGATTCAGTGCAATTTGCGTTGCTGGGGCCCAACGGGGGGTTCCCCGTCCCCGGAACGGAGATCGGGGGTGTGCCCGGAGGAGCCGGGGCAGGTGTGGTGTTCAGTCCGCCGTTGCACCCCGTTCCCCACGGTGTGTTTGATTTGCACACCACCTCATACTTGATGTCGCAAACACCAGGACTAGTGTGGCCCGGGGGGCAAGGCGTTCCGGGCGTGGGAACATAGGTCCAGGTGCTGGTGCAGACGCAGAAGCCTCTGGCGTCGGTGTTGCACTTCCACGGCTGGGGGTAGCCGGGGAGTCGAGGGCTTCCGGGGGGCGGCACATTGGGCGTCAGCCCCGGCGGAACTGTCCACGGTGGAATGGCGGGGCCTGGATAGGGCGTACGAGTGGCCGCTATCGGAGCGCACACGCCAGTATCGGCGCGGACCACGCCCACGCCCGCCCCGGTCGAATACTCGGGGAAGTGGACGCTTAGCAACGTGGAAGGATTGATCGTGCTGCCACTGACAAACGGACCGTCGATCTGACCGTTGATGCCGTCGATCAACACGAAGCCGTGCTCCGGTCCGCCGGAGCCATCACCCCATCCATAGGCGCACACAATCACTGGCAGGGCCCCATAGGCGCCGAAGCGGGCTTCGACCTGGTATGTCCCCAGGCTCACCCCGCTCGCCGAAGCCCACGTGCCGACCATCGTCTCCAAAAGATCAACCGTCCTCGCCTCACCCGTCAGCCGCCGCTTCGCGTCGTCCGTCTTGTCCAGCGTCGCGGCATACTGCGTAAGCGTGGCGTGCAACTCGCCGATCCAGGCCTGGGTGGACACACTCGGCGTCGCCAACCACTTGGCCCCGACCGTCCCCTCATAGTTGACGGGCGTGAGGTTGCTGGCGATCACATCATCGTCTCGAACATCCAGCACGGCCGTCGGGTCGAGCAACGCCGCTTGGATCACCGCCACCGCCATCGCTGGTGCGTCCACCAGGCTCGCAGTCACCGACCCGGTTGTCAGGTAGGCCGTCACAACGGTGTCCTGAGCCACGCCCACAGTGGCGCACTCATCGGCGCCGATCGCTTTGCTCGCCGTCAACTGCGCCGCCCGCAGCGGCGAGAACAACGGCGAGTTCATGACCGCCGTTGAGAACGCAAACGACGATGCACCCTCGGCGACCTCGCCCGCTTGCAGTTTGGCAAGGTACATCGAGCCCCAGGCCTTGATCTCAGCTTCCTGTGCCCCCGTAGGTTTCTCGGTCAGCACAGAGAGCTGCCCCAACGCGGCACGGCTGCCCATACTCAACACACACACACACACACACACACAACTCGATCGCACGCGCAGAAAACTCATCCACGGCTCCTTTGTTCAAAGCTGATCCGTGTCACTCCCAGGCCGCCACGCTGGCGGACCCGCTGACATCAGTCTACCACAGAGTCACATCTCGGCGGCGCGTCATTCTGCATACCTCACCAAACAAACAATGCACCTGTGATGGGCACATGCCCTCCCCCGTTCGGGGCATTGCCGCCTTACGTTCGGCTGCCCCCCCACTGCCCGGGGCTGGTCCCCGGCACGGTGCTTCGGGTTGGTGCCCGGGCTGGCAGACCCGGGGGCGGTCGCGTCAACCGACGGGTGGACGAGGCAGGCATGCCCCGCTGCCTTCCGACTCACTTCTCCTCTTCCATGCTCGCCAGCGTCCGGTCCAGCCGGTTGAGGATCCGCCGCTCCTCCGTCGTCAGGTTCTGCACCTTCTTCCGACCGCTCGCCAACTGCTGCAGCAGCACCCGCCCCTTGGCCACGTCCTGCGCCAGCGGCGGTTCCCGCAGCCGCGTCCCCGGCAGCACCACCGAGTTCTGCTGGTTGATCCGCACCTCCACTTCCCCGCTGCCGCCGCAACCCGGCAGCACCACCACCCCGGCCGCCATCGCCGACCAAACGGCCGCAACCCACGCCCGCTTCCACCCCACTGCCAACGCCATGCTGCTGCCGGAGCCATCCATAGTTGACAAGGTTATCCGAAGCCCCCGCCCGGCGGCGCACCCGAATCCCATCCCCCTTCCGCCCGCCCCGCCCCCCTTGCGGTGGGGCATTCCCCTCCCCGCCCCGCCTCGGTGCGACCGCTCTCCCCCGCCCAGCCGACATTCCTCCCCATGCGGGTTTTCCCTTCGTTCACCGGTGCTGTTGCCCTCGCCCTCTGCCTCACCGCTCAGGCCCAGTCCACCGTCGACGCACCAGATCCCGGCCGCTGGGGCGCCCGCAGCGGCCTGACCACCGTCCCCGCACCCCGCGGCCTGCACGGCATGGTCTTCGACACCGCACGAAGCCGCATGGTCCTCCACGGCGGCCGCGGCACCGCCGGCCTGCTCGGCGACACCTGGGAGTACGACGGCGCCGCCTGGACCCGCGTCAACCTCGCCACCACCGCCAACCCCACCCCCGCCTCCCCCGGCCCCCGCGTGCAGTTCGGCTTCGCGTACGACACCGCCCGCGCCCGCGCCGTGCTCTTCGGCGGTTCCACCGGCGTCGCCCTGCTCAACGACACCTGGGAGTGGAACGGCTCGGCCTGGACGCAGCGCACCGGCCTGTTCCCCTCCCCCTCCGCCCGCACCGGCGCCGCCATGGCGTATGACCCCGTCCGTGCCCGCGTCGTGCTCTTTGGCGGCTTCGGCGCTTCGGGCGCCATGCTCGGCGACACCTGGGAGTTCGACGGCGACGCCTGGCAGCTCATCTCCCCCGCCGGCCCCCGCCCCAGCCCCCGCGCCTGGAGCGCCCTGACCTTCGACCCCTCACGCAACGCCGTGGTGCTCCACGCCGGCTACACCTTCGACGCCGCCCCGCCCAACGACCTGCTCAGCGACACCTGGGCCTGGAACGGCTCCGCCTGGGCCGCCATTTCCACCCTCAGCGGCATGCCCCGCTCCAACCACACCTTGGTCTTTGATCCCTCCGCGCCCACCTCCGCCGACGGCTCCACGCCCCCCGGCGCGCTGGTCGCCTTCGGTGGCTATACACCCATGCCCGAGGCCAGCCGCAGCGACACCCAGCACCTCATCAACGGCCAGTGGCGCACCGCCTCCACCAGCCTGCCCAGCAAACGCTCCAACACCGCTCTGGTCCACGACGCCCCACGCGCCCGCCTGGTCCTCTTCGGCGGCATCGATGACGTCTCGCCCCCCGTCTACTACAGCGACACCGTCGAACGCCTCCGCTTCGTCCGCGCTCCCGGCGCCGCCGTTGACGCCCGCCCCGCCCTGCTCCCGCAGGGCAACGCCGTCATCACCGCCGCACCCGGCCCCGTCTTCACCCTCACCCGCCTGGCCGTCGCCTCCCAAGACGGAGCCCAGATCGACATGGCCGCCAATGCCGCCAACGCCGGCGCGCTCGGCCTCTCGCTGGCCACTTCCACCGATCCCGCCGCACTCCCCACGCTGCCCATCACCCAGCCGCCCGCCTTCCCCGCCGGCGCCACCCTCACCCTCGCCGCCCAGTCCGCCGAGAGCGCCGTCGCCACCCTCACCGTCCGCCACCCCGCCACCGGCGCCCCCGCCGCCACCCCCATCCGCATCGACGCCGAGTTCCCCACCCTGCAGATCACCCGCGTCCGCGTCCAACCCATCGTCAACGGCCTGATCACCCAAACTGTCCCCTCCGCCGGCCTGACCACCGGCCCCGCCGCCCCCGCCCAGGTGCAGGCCGCCTCGCCGCCCATCGCCCTGCGCTACATCCGCTTCCGCACCACCGCCGCCTTCGCCCTGCGCTTCGCCCAGCCCACCGCCATCGTCATCGGCACCGGCTCCACCGCCGTCAACGCCACTGTCGATGAACTCCGCATCGTCGGCGTCGCTGCCAACACCCCCATCACCCCGCCGGCGCCCACCGGCCTGCTCCTCCGCGCCGCCGGCCTCCCCGCCGCCCTCCACCTCGCCGAAATCACCGTCACCCCGCCCGCCGCCTGCCCGGCCGACATCGTCTCCATCGGCAACCTGCCCCCCGCCGACGGCCTGGTCACCGGCGACGACTTCAACACCTTCTTCGCCGCCTTCGCCGCGGGCGACCCCCTCGCCGACATCACCGGCATCGGCGGCCCCCCCGCCCTCCCCGACGGCCTGATCACCGGCGACGACTTCAACGCCTTCATCTCCGCCTTCGCCGCCGGCTGCCCCTGATCTGCCCCCCGCCCACCCCGCCACCTCTGTACCCTCGGTCCATGCTCGCCCTCTTCGCCGCGGCCATCTTCCTCGCCGCGAGCCTGCTGTTCCTCGTCCAGCCGATGGCGGCCAAGCTCATCCTGCCGCTGCTGGGCGGCAGCCCGGCGGTCTGGAACGCCAGCATGCTCTTCTTCCAGGCCGCCCTGCTCGGGGGCTACGCCTGGGCCCACGCCATCGGCAAACTGCGTTCCCTCACCACCGCCGCCGCCGTTCACGGCTCGCTGCTCGCCCTGGCCGCCCTCACGCTGCCCATCGGCCTCTCCGCCACCGCCGCCGAACGCCTCCCGGGTGCGCCCGTCTGGGCCTGCCTGCTGCTGCTGGCCTCCGCCGTCGGCGCACCCTTCTTCGCCCTCGCCTCCGCAGGCCCGCTGCTGCAACGCTGGTTCGCCCGCAGCGGCCACCGCGCCGCTGCTGACCCGTACTTCCTCTACGCCGCCAGCAACGCCGGCTCCATGCTCGCCCTGCTGGCCTATCCGCTCCTGGTCGAGCCCGCCCTCACCCTCCGCCAGCAGACCACCGCGTGGTCCATCGGCTTCGGCCTGTTCGCCGTGCTCGCCGTGGTCTGCGCCCTGGTCGCCGGCCGCGCCGGCCGATCACCCGGCACCGCAGCCGAAGCAGCCGCATCAACCCCCACCACCAGCACCGCCGGACCCGACCTCACGCCACCCACGCTCCGCCGCCGCCTGCACTGGGTGCTCCTGGCCTTCCTGCCGTCCAGCCTCATGCTCGGCTGCACGCAGTACATGACCAGCGACATCGGCTCGGTCCCGCTGCTCTGGGTCATCCCGCTGGCGGTCTACCTGCTCAGTTTCATCCTCGCCTTCGCCGCCGGCCGCACCGGCCCCATCTCCACCGCCATCTCCTCACGGCTGCTCCTGCCCGCCAGCGCACTGGTCGCCGCGCTGTTCATCTACGACTCCCGCCAGCCCATCGGGCTGATCATCCTCGTCCACCTGCTCACCCTGCTGCTCGCCGCCACCGCCTGCCACGGCCGCCTCGCCCGCCTGCGGCCCCACCCGCAGCACCTCACCGGCTTCTACCTGCTGCTCTCGGTCGGCGGCGTGCTCGGCGGAGCCTTCAACACCCTGCTCGCCCCGCTGCTGTTCTCCACCGTCAAGGAGTACCCGCTCATCCTGCTGGCCTCTGTCGCCCTCGCCGGCCATGCTCTCAGCCGCGCCCGCGCCACACCGCCTGACGACGCCCCGCCCTCGTCCGCCTTCGCCACCGCCAAACTCGTCGGCTACGCCCTCACGCTGGTCCTCCCCGTCGCCACCGTCGGCGTCTACCTCTGGGCCACCGCACCGGGCGGCCGCTCCGCTGACGACCTGCTCATGCCCCAACTGCTGGCCATCGGCGGGCTGTTCGCCTTCACCGCCTCGTTCCTCAGCCCCACCCTCAAGGCTCTGGGCGTCACCGGGGCCGCTCTGGTCATCGCCGGCGCCAGCGTCTTGCTCAAGTGGACCGACGCCGAGGCCCTCGCCTGGCTCGCCCCGCTCGCTCTGGCTCTGGGCGCCACCGCCCACCTGGGCCGCTTTGTCCTCTGCCTGGCCGCCATGATCACCTTGCCCCTGCTGCTCTCCGGCGGCAGCACCCGCCTGCTGCTCACCGACCGCACCTTCTTCGGCGTCCACCGCGTCTTCGCCGACCCCGACGGCTCCTCGGTCTGGCACCAACTCTGGCACGGCCGCACCCTGCACGGCAAGCAGTACCAGCAAAGTCCGTGGAGCCTCATGCCCACGACCTATTACCACCGCGCCGGCCCCGTCGGCGACGTCTTCACCGCCCTGCACACCGCCGGCTCCTCACGGCCCGATGCGACCACCATCACCGCCGGCTTCGTCGGCCTGGGCACCGGCACGCTGGCCGCCTACGGGCGTGCCAACGACCGCTTCACCTTCTACGAGATCGACCCCACCGTCGTCACCATCGCCCGCGACTCCGGCCTGTTCTCGTTCATCAAGGACTCCCCCGCCGACCTTCGCTTTGTCATCGGCGACGCCCGCATCACCCTCCGCCAGGCCGAGCCCGGCGGCTACGACCTCCTCCTGCTCGACGCCTTCTCCTCCGACGCCATCCCCGTCCACCTAGTCACCCGCGAGGCCTTCACAAGCTACCTCCGCACCCTGGCGCCGCGGGGCATCCTGCTGGTTCACATCTCCAACCACTACGTGGACCTCGAGCCCGTCGTCGCCGCGCTGGCCGATGACCTCGGCCTGGCCGTCCGCATCCGCAGCGACAACGACGGCGAGGCCTCCGACGAAGACGTCCGCACCGGCCACTACGCCTCCACCTGGATGGCCCTGGCCGCCACCACCGACGCCCTGGCCCTGCTCACCGACACCGGCAAGTGGACCGAACCCGAGCGCCGCCCCGGCCTGCGCGTGTGGACCGACGATTACGCCGACCTGCCCTCGGTCTTCAAGTGGGGCAACGCCTTCAGGTTCAAGTGATGCCCGACCGCCCAAGCAAAGTCTGCACCGTCTGCGGCCGCGAGATCCAGTGGCGCAAGAAGTGGGAACGCGACTGGGAGAACGTCAAGTTCTGTTCCGACCGTTGCCGCCGCTACACCCCCAGCGCGTCCGAAGCGGGCCTGGAAGCCGCCATCCTGCTGCTGCTCCAGCAGCGGGCCAAGGGCAGCACCATCTGCCCGTCCGAGGCCGCCCGCCTGGTCAGCCCAGCCGGCGACACTTGGCGCACGCTCATGGAACCCGCCCGCATGGCCGCCCGCCGCCTGGTGGACCAGGGCCGCATCGTCATCACCCAGGGCGGCAAAGTGGTGGACCCCTCCACCGCCAAGGGCCCCATCCGCCTGCGGCTTCGCTGAATGTGATCCCCCCACCCGCCAAGCGGCAACAATCGCCCCGCGCATGAACAGCACGCCGCCAACGCCGCCGCCCCATCCCATTCCGCTGTGCCCCGGACTCGCGGACGGGGCCATCGTGCGGCTTGCCCCCAGCCGGCGTCGCATCCTCTCTAGGACCGGTCAGATTGTGACCCGTCCCCGCATCGGCGTTCGGCTGCGATTTCGCCGCGAGGGCTCCGTCACACTCCCCGACGGCCGCCTGGCCGGCGGGGATCCCATGACCGGCGACTGCCGCGTGCTGGCACGAAAGGTCGCGCCCGGCACCTACCTGGTTGAGACCGTCATCGCCGAGACCGCCGCCGACCGGGTCGTCGCGCTGGCCGTGATCAGGTTCCGCGACCAACCCGCCCACCGCTGCCGGCTGGCGCTCTTTGAGGGCGAGGATCCCACCGAGGTCACTGACGACATGTCCGGCGGCATGGGCACCGACAGCGGCACCATCATACTCGGCGAACCCCTCCGCGACCCGGAACGCGTGTACGAGCAGGACCAACCCTTCTTCCGTCCGCTCATCGACCAGACCAACAACGGCGAACCCCGAGCGCACGCCGCCACCGGCCCGAGTCAGGAATCGCTCTGGATCTGGCCGTCGGGTTACGGCGACGGCCTCCACACGCCCTACTGGGGCGTGGATCGTGCCGGATCACCCTGTTTCTTCGCGGTCGACTTCGGCATCATCGCCAACGGCCTGCACGGACCGGTGGTTCGGTGCAAGTCGGTTGGTGCATCGCTGGAACTCGTGCCCATCAGCCGATGGCAGCGGTTCCTCGATCGCTGGATGAGGTAATCCGGCTCACGACTCCGCGGCCAATTTCAAGCGGTGGGGGGGAGATTCGAACTCCCGATCGCCTTACGACGATGCCGCATTTCAAGTGCGGTGCTTTCGACCACTCAGCCACCCCACCGGGGGTGCACCTCCCGCCTGCAGTCCCAACAGTACGCCGCCGTCCCGCACCACCCCCCCGCTGCATCCTGCCCCCTCACTCCGCCGCCCGCAGCACCCGCAGCACGCCCGGCAAACTCCGCAGGTGCACCTCCGCAACGCCCCCATTGCGGCCCACCGGCTCCCCATCCGCCTGCACGCTCAGCCCCCGCCCGCTGATCCGCACGCTCCGCCCCCTCGCCCACCGCACGCCTTCCCGGCCCCACTGCTCCCCCGCCAGGCACAACGCCGCCATCCCCACCACCTCCAGCCCGCTCTCCGCCGGCAGAAACACCACATCCAGCAGCCCGTCGTGCGCGTCCGCCCGTGCCGCCGGGTTCATCCCCAGCGCATACTCCGCCCGCACCGCCACCACCACCACCCCGCACTCGCCGCTCACCACCGCCGCGCCGTCCACACTCACCGCCACCGCCGGGGGCCGCCCCGCCACCGCCATCGCCGCCATCGGCACGATGTACCCCGCGTGCCCCCTTGGCCCGGTTCGCCCTTCGCTGAAGCGGTGCACCACCTCCGCATCCGGGCCCACCGACGCCATCAGCACCACCGCCCGCGCCGCCCCGCCCTCCACCCGCATCTCCGCCGCGTCGTGCTCGGTCACCGCCCCGCCCACCACCGCCCGCACCACCGCGTCCGGGTCGGCCGTGTGCCCCAGCCCCCGCGCCAGCAGGTTCTCATTCCCCGCCGGCACGTGATACAGCGCCCAACCCGAGGCGATCAACGCCGGCACCTGCCGCGACACCGTGCCGTCTCCACCCACCACCACCGCCGCCCCCGCGCTCCCACGCTGTGTCTGCCCCACCCACCACGCCTCATCCACCCCCCGCACGTCCGCCGTCACCACCTCCACCCCCGCCGCCCGCAACGCCCCGGCCACCGCTTCGGCCCGCCTGGCCGCCCGCCCGCCGCCGGATGCCGGATTGAACAGCACCGCCGCCCGCTTGCCGGTGGCGTGCCCTGCGTCAGACTGCCCGTCACCCGACATGGCCCCACGGTACGGGCCCGCCCGCCGCTGCTCCCGCACCCCCCTCTCGCACCCCCTCTCCCCGCGCCATCCCGCTTAGCCTGTCGGCATGTCCAGCACCCACCCGAACCATCCCAACCTGGTGGTCTTTGAGCATCCGCTCATCCAGCACAAACTCTCCTACATCCGCGACGCCAGCACCAGCCACCGCCCCTTCCGCGCCCTGCTCTACCAGATCGCCGGGCTGATGGTCTTCGAGGTCACCCGCCAGGTGCCCACCGAGCCGGTGCAGGTCCGCACGCCGATGGAGACCACCACCTGCCGCCGCCTCAAAGGCGTGGTCACCGTCGTGCCCGTGCTCCGCTCCGGACTGGGCATGGCCGAGGGCATCCTGGAGATGATGCCCGAGGCCCGCGTCGGCCATGTCGGCATCGCCCGCGACGAGCACACCCTCGCACCGGTGACGTACCTCAACCGCCTCCCCTCCAACCTCGCCGCCGGGCCGGTGATCCTCGTGGACCCCATGCTCGCCACCGGCGGCTCAGCCTCCGCAGCGCTCGATCTGCTCAAGCGTCACGGCGCTGCCGATCTGCGCATGATCTGTCTGGTCGCCGCCCCCGAGGGCGTGCAACGCATGCACCGCGACCACCCGGATGTGCTGATCTACGCCGCCGCCCTGGACCGTGCCCTCAACGAGCACGGCTTGATTGTCCCGGGGTTGGGCGACGCGGGGGATCGGATGTACGGAACCAACTGATCGCCCGCTCGCGGGCCGCCCGCGCCGCCGGGCTTTGCCCCGCCGGAGCCGCCGCCGCCAGCGCCGCCGGCGTGATCGCCCGGGCCGACTCGCTGATCGCCACCAGCCCCGCCGCGTTCGCTTCCCGCCTCACCGCCGCCACCGCGCTGCCCCAGGTCGCTTCAGACACGGCCGCGCCGCTGAGCGCATCCAGCGTCACCAGCATCAGCCGCGCCCGCGCCGCCAGCGCCTGCCCCCCGCTGGTGCGCTGTGCCGGCCCCTCGGCCAGCGAACGCAGCGTCGCCACCACCCGCCCCGGGTCGCCGGTCACCTGGCACAGCCGCAGCCACGCCAGTTCCTCCTCCGGGCTCAGTTCGCCGATCCGCCGCTCCAGTTCATCCCGCAGCGTTACAAACCTCGAGTGCGCCTGCGCCTGCTCGCGGGCCAGCGTGGTCATCTCATCGGCCAGCGGCCCCAGCCGCACCGCCCCCATGGCGCCGTCCAGCGTCGGCCCCATCTGCCACAGCCACGCATACAACCCCGCCGCCTTGGCCACATCCCCCCGCGTCGCCGCCGCCCGCGCCTCGCTCACGCGACGCGCCATGTCGAGCCCCGGCGCCGTCGCCGTGCTCGCAGCCGCCCCGGCCTTGCCCACCGCCGCCGCGCCGCTGTTGAACGTACCCGCGTGCAACCACCGCAGCCGCAGCCACGTCGCCGCCGGCGAGCCCACCGCTTCAGATGATCCGAGCGCCGCCGGCCGCTCCCCCGAGAGTTCCTCCGCATCGCTCGCCGGGCCCGGCGTCGCCCCCGGCAGGCTCAGCCGCCGACCCCCGCTGAACACCGCCGGCTCGTTCACGCCCGCCGCCAGCCCCGCCGCCCGCCGCTCCCCCGGCTGGTGCAGCACCACCGCGCTGGCCGTCAGCCACGCCCGCACTCCCGCGTGCGCCATCAGCGTTCTGGCCGCCCCCGGCGTCACCCCGCTGCCCGCCTTGCCGTCCCATGCCGGCTCCGCCAGCACCACCAGCAGCCGCCGCTGCTGCGCCGCCCGCTGCGCCGAGGCCGCCAGCCACGCCGGCGTGGTCATCGCCGTCGCCGTCAGCGCCGCCCGCGAGGCCGGCGTGAGCGCCCCCTGGCCGCTGGCCACCGGCGAGGCCGACAGCCCCAGCGTTCCCGCCGCCAACACCACCGCCATCGGCCATCGCCGCCGCTGTGCACCTGTGCGCATTTCACCATCATCGGCGACCCCGCCCCCGCCCCGCCCGGGGCGAATCCCCCAAGAGCCGCCGAACGCCCGTCCGCCCACCCGGCCAAGTCCAACAAAAACGGGCCCGCACATGGCGGGCCCGCGCTTGATTCGTCGTCACTGCACAGTCTCAGACTCAGCGGCCGGCACGGGCCAGCGCCGCGCGACGCGCCGCCACGCCGGGGTCGAGCTTGATGATCTGCTCGACGGTCTGCCGGAAGTTCGGGTCCAGCGGGTTGCCCATCCACCGCACGATGCCGTCGGAGGACATCACAAACACCGTCGGATACGCCTGCACCGACAGGGCCTTGCCCACCTTCTGCTCGTTGTCGTACGCGTGGAACAGGTTCGAGGGGAACGTCCGCAGATGACGCAGCACATCCGGCTTCGGGTCGTTGTAGCCCGACATGGCGATCACCGCCAGCACGTCGCGGTTCTTCTCCGCCAGATCGTCAAGCATCGGCTTGGACCGCTTGCACGGGCCGCACCAGGTCGCCCAGAAGTTCACCACCACCACCTTGCCCGCAAGGTCTTCCGGCTTCTCCTGCAGCCACTCCATCGCCGCCGGGTCCACCTCGGCCGGCATGGTCTTGCCCTGAATGTCCGTCGCGTGACCCTGCACCAGTTCCTGAATGTTCTTCCGGGGCCACAGCACCGACTCATACGCCGAGCTGTCCGGAAGCTTCACCACCGGCCTCACACGCTCGCCCGGAGCCGGCACCCGGCCCGTGTCGCGCGTCCGACCGGCCGCCTCCGCAGCCGCCTTCGCAGCCGCCGCCACCTCGCCCGGCTTGGCCGCCGCCGACTGCTCGGTCTCCGCCGCCACCATCTCCAGCGCCCGACCGGCCGACACCGTCTCGATATCCGCGAAACGCAGGTTGCCGGCGCGATCGATCACGTAGAAGTCGGGGTCGCCGTCGGACTGCAGGGCCTTGCGCATCGCGCCGCCCTCGTCACGCGCCAGCAGGAAGCTGTGACCGCTGTCGGTGAACAGCTTCTTGGCGTCCTCAAACCGATCCGCCGCCGCGATGCCGATCACCACCGTCTCGGGCGTCTTGGCCAGCTGCGCCGCCTGCCCCAGCGCCGTCCGCGAGGCCGGAACCCAGGAAGAGAAGAACACCAGCACCACCGGCTTGCCCTTGAGGCTCTCGGCCGTCGGGGCCGTGCCGTTGGTCCAGTCCTTCAGCCCGCCCAGCAGCGATGCATCAAACGGCTTGAGTTCCATCGCCGTCACCGCCGCACGACGCCCACCCTGACCCTCGCGACGGATCTCGGGGTTCTGGGCCTCAAGCGGGGCCGGAGCCGCGGCCCAAGCCAAACCGGTGACAGACAGCAGAGCAAGTGCGCAGACGGCAACGCGAAGGTGCATGATCGACTCCAAAGGGGATGCACGCCGGAACTCCGGGTGCCGCAGAGAGGTACGGACCACCCCCGGACTGGTTCATCTCCCGATCAGTTTATCGCAGGCCCGGCCGGCCGGATGCAGATTTCACCCCACTGCCCCGGCCGGTGCCCACCCCCCCACCCCTCCCAGCACCCCACCACCTCCCAACCCAACCTCCCCGCCGCCCGGCTGCGGCCACCGCGTGGAGCAGCAAGCAGCCAGAAAGCAATGTTATAGGACTTTTCAGGCCGATCACCCCTGCACGCTGGCGTGATACACCTCTTCGTACGGCTGCACCACCACAAAGCCGTCGCCCTGGAACTGCATCTGCACGCTCTCGCCGCTGCCCCGCCCCAGGAAGGTCTTGAACTGGATGTCGGTCTTGAACGCCGGAGAGAGATTCGCCGACCAGGCCACCGTGGCGTTGGGGTCGGTGAACACCGGCCGATCCGGCGTCACCCGCAGCGTCAGCGGCTCGTAGTGCGTCGTGATCGCCACCACGCCCTGCCCGCTCACCATCACGTTGAACAGCCCGCCGGAAGCCAGGGCCGCCACCTTCCGCATCATCTTCACTTCGTGCTTCAAGCCGTCTTCCAGGCACAGAATGTCATTGCCGTTCACGCAGATCGCCTGCCCGTTGAGCTGCAGCAGCGTGATCTTCTTGCCCGAGTCGGCCAGGTACAAGTCGCCGGTGCCGCTCGCTTTGCTCAGCGCCGCCCCCTCGCCGGTGGCGAACTTCTTGAGAAACTGCCCCAGCCCCTGCTCAAGCAGCCCCTCGCGCTCAAAGCTGATCTGCCCGCGATAGGCCACCATCGCGCCCATCTTCATCCACACCCGGTGGCCCTTGAGGTGCACCTGCAGCAGGCGGTCCCGCTCCAGTTCAAACATCCCCGGCTGCGTGTGCGGACGGTCGCTGCTGGACTGCAAGAAGGCGTCGAGCGTCTGGGCGGACATAAACATCCTCCGAAAAGGTGGTCGCCAAGACTATCCTATACGTACCTCGTTCGGCATCTCGTCTGTGTGATTTCCCCGGAGGCTCCGTCATGCCTGGCACAACTCTGCTCCGCTGCGGTCGCGTCCACGCCCTGCTCGCCGCCCTCACCATCGCCGGCACCGCCACCGTCGCCGGCTGCCAGCCGCTGGCCGCCCCCGAAGGCTCCGGCCTGCCCCAGCCCGTTGCTGATGTGCCCGCCCTCCCCGGCATCAAGCCCGTCACCGTTCTGGAAGGCCTCAACCGCCCGTGGGGCATCGCCTGGCTGCCCGACAACCGCGCGCTGATCACCGAGAAGGGCGCCACGCTCCGCATCGCCCGCATTGACGGCGACACTTGGACGCTCGACCCCACACCGGTCTCCGGCGTGCCCCAGGCCTTCTCCGGCGGCCAGGGCGGCCTGATGGACGTGGCCCTCCACCCCCGCTTCGCCGACAACAAGCTCGTCTACCTCACCCTCTCCACCGGCACCCGCGAGGCCAACCGCACCGTGCTCATCCGGGGCACGCTCGAGGGCTCGGCGCTCTCCAACGTGCAGACCATCTTCACCGTCTCGCAGAGCAAGCCCGGAGGCCAGCACTTCGGCTCCCGCCTGCTCTGGCTCCCTGACGGCACCGTGCTGCTGGCCATCGGCGACGGCGGCAACCCCCCCACTCGCCTGAACGACGACCTGATCCGCAACAACGCCCAGTCCACCTCCAGCCACCTTGGCAAGGTGCTGCGCCTGAATGACGACGGCACCGCCCCCAAAGACAACCCCTTCGCCTCTCAGGCCGGCGCTGAGGCGCACGTCTGGAGCATCGGCCACCGCAACATCCAGGGCCTCGCCGCCGACGCCGCCGGCCGCCTCTGGGCCACCGAGCACGGCGCCCGGGGCGGCGACGAACTCAACCTGCTCACCCCCGGCGGCAACTTCGGCTGGCCCAAGGCCACCTTCAGCCGCGAGTACGTCGGCCCCCGCATCAGCGAGAACGTCACCCTCCCGGACATGCTCGACGCCAAGGTCGTCTGGACCCCGTCGATCGCCCCCTCCGGCCTGGCCATCCCCCATGCCGGCAAGGTCGCCGCCCTCAACGGCAAACTCCTCGCCGGAGGCCTGATCAGCCGCGACGTCCGCGTGGTCACCATCGAGGGCGACAAGGCCGCCGGCCAGCAGAAGATCTCCATCGGCCAGCGCGTCCGCGACGTCCGCCAGAGCCCCGACGGCTTCGTCTACGTGCTCACCGACGAGGCCAAGGGCCGCGTGGTGCGACTGGTCGCCGAGTGATCGCCCATTGACCGGCCCATTGACCGGCCCATTGACCGGCCTATTGACCGGCCTATTGACCAACCCCGTCGCGGCCCAGCAGCCGGCTCGCCCGGTTCGCTCACCCCGCCGGCCAACCGGCATCACGTCGGCCCCGCGCCGCCCATCGCCGTCCGCACACTCTGGATCGCCCGCACGAACCGCTGCCTCGCGGCCGCTTCGGTCAGTCCGTGCTCAGCAGCGATCAGCGCAAACGCCCGGCCATCAAGCAGCCGTGCCGCGATGATCCTCATGTCGATCGGATCCAGCGTCTCCAGCGCCAGCCGATACACCCGCTGACGCTCCTCGGCCGCCGCCAGCCCGCTCAGCGGGTCGCTCCCGGCTTCCGGCCGCTCGCCTCGCTGGCCGGCCGCGCGCTCGCGATACCACTGAGCGACCCACCGCCGGGCCACGCCGAACGCCACCGCCCGCCGTTCATCCTCCGGCAGACCGGCATAGCGGGGCGCCAGCACCGCCGCCACCGCTGCCTGCGCCGCGTCTTCGGCCGCTTCCGGCGGCACGCCCCGAGAGATCACCCACCGCACCAGCGCAGCCCGCGCCTTCTCGGACCAGCCAGCATCGCGATGCACCTGGGAATCTGTGCACATGGTGTCACAACCAGCCCGCCCGCGCAATGACTATACGGAAGTCTCGCCCCTCCCTCAGCCCAAGGAGCTCCCCTCATGCCCGCCACCTTCCACGCGACCGACTCCGCCGCCCTGCAGAACCTTGGCCCGTGGCTGACGCGGCTCCCGGAGAACCAGATCGGCCAGATTCACCTCCCATCCGGCCAAACGCTCGTCGTGATGCGCCCGGAGCAACTCGGCGACCTGGAGAGCATCGTCAGCGACCCCGCCTTCCTGGCAGCCCTGGAATCCGGCGTGCAGGATCTGGAACGCCAGCACGTCAGCCCGGCGACCGCCGCCAGACCAGCCGGGCACACCTCCGGTCTCGCGGATGCGATCGAGCGCGGCGTCGATGATCTGCTCGCCGGTCGGCTCTCGGAACGATCGCCCGACGCTGGCCTGAAGCGGTCAGCGCCATGAGTTGGCCAGCGACGTGAGTCCTCACACCAGCCGATCCTGACGGTTCACCCGGCCAAGGGCGATCAGCGCGAAGCCGCCCTGATAGGGGCCGACAACAGCGAAGGCCAGCCACGGGGGCGGGCTCGCCGGGCCGGCGATCGGCTCGTACAGCACGCGGAACGACCCCGTCGGAAGCGGACCGAGTCGGGCCAGCGCACGCACGATCCGTTGCGCCTGCGGGTCGGCTGACGGCCCCAGCGGCAGTGGCGTGCCCTCGTGGGCCGGGTCAAGCGAAAACCGCCCCCACAGCAGATCGAACGCCGCCGCCGTTGGCGCATCGTGGGCTCGTGCGTGGTCGTACGCCGCCTGAGCGCTGTCGGTCACGAACAGTTTCATTGCCGCCAACCTCCCGCCGGGCATCGCACTTGGTCCCGCCGTCCAGAGGCCGCCCCTGAACGCGGCCGGATGCCGCACCGCCAGCAGCATAGCCCCCAAAGCACACCGCCCGCCCGATTCGCCCGTGTGGCTCACGCTCCACGGACGCATCAGGCGGGCGGGTGTTCATCTGCATCGCATGCCGGGCCAGTCCCGGCCGTGCGTTTCTCGTCCGATCAGCGCCGGCCGGCCGCCAGCAGGTCGCGGATCTCCGTCAGCAGCTTCTGGTCCGCCGTCGGACCCGCCGGAGCCGCAGCGGGCTTCTCCGCCTCCATCCGCTTCCTCGCGGTGTTGAACAGCTTCACCACGATGAAGATGCAGAAGGCCAGGATGACGAAGTTGATCGTCACAGTGATGAAGTTGCCATAGGCCAGCACCGGGCCGACCTTCTTCGCATCCGCCAGACCGAACGGCGCGCCGGCCTTGGCCGCCGCGTCCGCCGCCGCCGTCACCTTCTCGCTCAGCGCGATGTAGGCGTTGGAAAAGTCCACGTTGCCCGCAATGCCCACCACCGGCATGATCACATCCGCGATCATGCTGTTGACAATGGTGCCGAACGCGCCGCCGATGATCACACCGACGGCCAGGTCAAGCACATTGCCCTTGAGGGCGAAGTCGCGGAACTCGGAAATGAAGCCCATCTGTTGTTCTCCTTTTCTGGTGCCGTCGCGGGCCCCCGGTCAGGGGCACGGACGACCTCACGGTCCATACGTCTTCGATCGCCGCCGGGGATGACGGCTCAGAACGCCAGCGACAGCATGATGAAGTAGTCGATGTCGTTCTTCTTGGCGTTCCCGCCCGGCTTGGAGTTGTAGCGGTTCTCGGCGCCGATCTTCAGGCTCATGTTCACCTCCGGGTCCACCAGAATCTCCCAGCCCGCCTTGGTGGTGTGCCGGTAGTCGGTGAACCGCTTCAGCGACGGGTAGTAGTCGAAGTTGAGGAAGATCTTCTGACGCTCGGTCAGCTTGTTCTCGTAGTCAAAGCCGAAGTTCGCCTCCGGCAGCCACTCGTTGCGGGCCTGATCGCCGATCTCCCGCGTCAGACCGGCGCCGGCCCGGAGCTTGAACTTCACGTTGTCCTTGTCGATCAGCCGGAATCCCGGACCCGCGAACAACTGCACCCGCCAGTCCCACGGCTGGAACTCGTCATACTCCGCCTTGAGCAGCCCGAAGATGCTCCACGGCCCGGGGTTGAAGTTCCAATCGTTGCGGATGAACCCCTCACCGCGCGACTTGGACTTGTCCCCGCCGCTCGACGCGTACGTGTAGTTCACGCCCAGCCGCGTCTCCATCGGCTTGGTGATCCGCTCAGTGCCCAACGCGCCGCGGATGTTCAGCGACTCAGAGTTGCCGTCAGAGCCGGTCAGGCCGACATCCACATTGGACTTCCATCCCTCGCTGAACGACGTCGGCTCAGGCTTCTCCGCCGCCTTGGCCGCCTGCGCCACCGCCGCCGAGGCCAGCAGGTCCAGACTCGTCGTCGACAGCGTCAGGCTTTCCTGCGTCACCGCAGTCGACGCCGAGACCGTCGTCCCGCCCGCCGCCACCAACGCCAGCGTCATGCCGCACTGTGCCCAGCGCGCAACACCACTGCTCTTCAACACACTGTTCATGCCAATGCTCCTTTGTGCCTGCCCGCCAGAACGGCGGAATCGCCCGAATATACCCCACGCGACGGCTCTTCAGGGGCCAATCTCGGCATGTTTTCTCTTCTCCCGCCGCCCGCCCGCACGCCCCATCCCCAACAAACGACAGGCCCTCCCACAATGCCGGGAGGGCCTGTGCCACGCTCCATGTCTTGTCACGCGACGACCGGCACAGCCTCAGGCCGTCGCCGCCTGCGGGGTCCCGCCCACCAGGTTCACGCTGCCCGCCCGCCGCGCCGCCGGGCCTTCCGCCATCGCCTCTTCCGCCGCCGTGTACTGATCGCCGAAGCGGAACAGCCGGAAGCTGTTGAGGATCACCAGCACGTCGGCCACAAAGTGGAAGATCAGCGCCGTGAGGATCTCCAACTGGCCCGTCGCCGCCAGCGCCAGCCCCACGATCGCCACCACCACCGAGATGGCGATGTTCTGCGCGATGATCACCCGGTTCTTCCGCGACAGTTCGATCATGAACGGGATCCGCGACAGGTCGTCGTTCATCAGCGCCACGCCGGCCGAGTTGGTCGCGATGTCGCTGCCGCCCAGGCCCATGGCCACGCCCACCTCCGCCGAGGCCAGCGACGGCCCGTCGTTGATGCCGTCGCCCACCATCAGCACCTTGCGGCCCGTCCGCGTCAGGTCCTTGATCTGCTGGTGCTTCTCTTCCGGCAGGCACTCCGCCTCGATCGAGTCCGCCCCCACCGTCCGGCCCACCCGCTCGGCCACCGACAGCCGGTCGCCCGTGAAGATCGAGACCTTCTTCACACCCAGCTCGCGCAGCCGGTCCACCACGCCCTTGGTGTTCGAGCGAACCTTGTCCTCAAGCCCCACCGCGCCCAGATACCGCCCGTCCTTGACCACGTGCACGCCGGTCATCCCGTCGATGCGCTGCGTCACCCCCGCCACCTCGTCCTTGATCTGCGGGAACAGCTCCATCAGCCACGTCGCCCGGCCCACATGCAGCACGCCAAGGTCCGTCGTCGCCTTCACGCCCCGCCCGTGCACCTCTTCAAACGTGCCCTGGCCCGTCAGCGCGATCCGCGCCGCCGTCGCCGTCGTCACGATGCTCTTGGCAAGCGGGTGGTTGCTCTGCTGCTCGCCCGAGGCCGCCGCCGCCAGCAGTTCCGCGCCCTCCACGCCCGGCGCCGGCGCCAGACGCGAGACCGTGAACTTGCCCGTCGTGATCGTCCCCGTCTTGTCCATCACCACCGTGTCGATGTCCGCCGCCGCCTCCAGGTAGCTCGTCTGCTTGATCAGAATCCCCAGACGCGCCGCCGCCGCGAACGCCGCCACCATCGCCGTCGGGCTGCTCAGCAGCAGCGCCGCCGGGCAGGTGACCACCAGCACCGTGATCGCCCGGATCGCCGCCTCCTCGCCCCGGGCCCCGTTGATGAACCACACCAGGAACGCCAGCGACAGCACCACCGGCACATAGAACCGGCTCACCTGCTCGATCAGCAGCTGCCGGGGCGTCTTGTTGCTCTCCGCCTCGCGGATCAGCTGCGTCACCTTGCCGATCGTCGTGTCCTGACCCACCTTGGTGCACTTGAGGTCGATCGTCGCCGACAGGTTCGTCGTGCCCGCGTACACCGGCTCGCCCGGCTGCACCTCATGCGGAGCCGCCTCGCCGGTCAGGCTCGCCTGATCCAGCGTCGACCGCCCGGCGATCACCGTGCCGTCCACCGGCAGGTTCTCACCCACGCGCACCCGCACCACATCCCCCACCTTCACCTCCGTCGCCTTGATGTCCACTTCCTGCCCGTCGCGCACCACCCGCGCCACGTTGGGCGTCAGCTTGATCAGCTGCTCAATGACCCGCTGCGCCGAGAACGCCGTCCGACGCAGAACCTGGTCCACCACCAGCAGAATCAAGGCCAGCCACCCCGCCGTCGCGTACTTGCCGATCGACATCGACGCCAGAATCGCCAGCGCCGCCAGCGACGAGCTGGACGCATACCCGCGACGCAGCTCCAGGAAGCTCGCGTAGAACAGCGGGAAGCCCAGAAGCAACGCCGCGATGATCGCCGGAATCTGCGCCACCTCCGGGCTGATCACCCCGGGGAACACGTACTCCGCCAGCCACGCCGCCACCAGCAGCATCCCGCCCAGCAGATACAGCAGCAGGTACCGCTCGCTCTTGAGCTCGTGGTGCGTGCAGCACGTGCCGTCCGCGTTGTGCGTGTGCGCCCCCTGCACCGTGTGCTGCTGGCCGTGGGCGTGCTTGTGATCATGACTGTGGGCGTGCGCCATGGAAGCGAAACTCCGCGGGTGATGCCGGTCGGCCAACCTCGGCCCGGCTTCGGCTGCCGCACCCCGCCCCAGGGCGGAACAGAACGTTTCCGCCGAGAACTCTGCCCCCGTCAACCCGCCCCTCGCCACCCACCCTCCACCCCCCACCCTCCACCCTCCACCCTCCACCCTCCAC
>Ga0209972_10000823_pt1 | contig 30157 bp, 36 predicted proteins | sample NOAtaG_7_FD_187302 | JGI IMG/M metagenome (GOLD analysis project Ga0209972, IMG submission 187302) | Freshwater lake microbial communities from Lake Erie, under a cyanobacterial bloom - NOAA_Erie_Diel1S_2200h metaG (SPAdes) (version 2) | ecosystem: Environmental > Aquatic > Freshwater > Lake ...
AAGTGCATTATGAGCCTGGCGACTACAAGGCTCAGCGCGAAGCCTGGGCTCGGTGCGTGACGCCAATCCGCGAGGCGCGGCGCAATCAATGGTGGCGGGTGGCGCTGCGCCGCTGTGGCCTGCGGGCCTAACGTTCGAGCTAAGCTGCCCGCGGAGGAAGCCGATGACCGGCCGCGCAGGGACGATGGCAACGCCCGCCCGGAGCGGCCGGGCATTGGCTGCCGTAGCGGGTCAGCTTGAGCGAGGGGTTAGGGCGCTTGGTGGAGAAACGAAACGATGCTTGAACTGAACCGAATTCACTGCGGCGACAACTGCGACTTGCTGGGGCAGATGCCGCGCGAGAGCGTTGACCTGGTGGTGACGAGCCCGCCCTATGACGACTTGCGCACCTACGGTGGGCATGGCTGGGACTTCTTTGGCGTGGCGTGGCACCTGAAGCGCGTGCTGAAGCCTGGCGGCGTGATCGTTTGGGTGGTGGCCGACGCCACGAAGGACGGCAGCGAGACGGGAAGCAGCATGGAACAAGCGCTGCACTTCAAGCGGCTGGGGCTGAACCTGCACGACACGATGATTTACAAGAAGCGCAGCTACCTGCCGCAGAACAGCCCGACCCGCTATGACCAGTGCTGGGAGTTTGCTTTTGTGTTGGTGGCCGGCGCTGCGCCGCGCGTTGCCAACCTGCTGCGCGACAGGCCGAACGTGAAAGCCGGAAGCCGCTACACCACGGGCGGGCGCCGAGGTGCTGACGGGGCCACGGTGGACACCCGCAGCATTGAAGCGGAAGAGTGGGGCCTGCGGTCCAACGCCTGGGACTATGCAGCCAACAGCAACGATGGGCACCCGGCGCAAATGCCCTATGACCTGGCCCGCGACCACGTAGCCACATGGAGCAACCCCGGCGACCTGGTGCTAGACCCGTTCAGCGGCAGCGGCACGACAGCCAAGGCAGCGAAGACGCTGGGCCGCCAGTTCATCGGGCTGGAGGTGAACCCGGACTACTGCGCGATAGCGGAACAACGCATCGCGCAGGGTGTATTGGAGCTGGCATGAGGCAGCGCCCTAACGTCTGAGGAAAGCCGGACCCAACGTACCCGTTGGGGCTCGGCTTGTGCGAAAAGTTAGGCCTTGGTGGCCGGAAGGAATGTCATGCTTACGAGGGCCGGTGTGGACGCAATAAACCGTGGGATTGATGCCGTTTTGGATCAGCAGACGGCGCGGCATTTGGTGGCGCTTGCAGAGATTGAACGGCTGCAAGCGCTGCTACGTCAAACGCTGCCAATGGTGGATGCGCTCGACGCCACAAAGACCGCCGTGGTGTGGACGGCAGCCCTTCAAATGGACGCAGCGATTCTTGCGCGTGAGATTCGGTCGGCTTTAAGGCCTAACGTTGGAGCTAAGGCGCCGACGTAGGGCCGCAGGCCCGTAGGAGGTCGCCCTTGAGCGACCAGTTAGGCCCGCTGTGGCCGGAGCGAAAGGAAAGATGATGGGCGTTTACTACCACCTGTTGAACGACACCAAGCGCGAGAGCGTTCACTTGGCTTACCACATCAAACGCGGCCCGCTGACGCACAACGCGGCAGTGCATTTTGCGCTGTGCAACTACATGATGGCGAACCTTGGCGACACGCTGCGCCTTTGCGGTGACACGACCGACGAGGGCGAAGACTATGCAGAGGTTGACCTTCTCGCCTACAAGTTCGACGAGCCTGAAGTGATCGTGAAGATTGTTGAACTCTTGAACGCAGTCTACGGGCGCGAGAAGTACGCGGTAGTGGACGGCGTGGGTGTTGAGCGGGCCTAACGCTAGGTTAAGCGGCTTGCCGTAGGCAAGTCCGCTTGAACCGTCAGTTAGCCATCACGTTTTTGCACGCCACCATGCCCGCCTATTACAACGAAATCAACACGCACGCCGCCGAGTGGCTGCGCAACCTGATAGCCGCAGGGCACATAGCGCCTGGCGACGTTGACACCCGAAGCATTGCAGAGGTAAAGCCTGATGACCTTAGAAGCTACACACAGTGCCATTTCTTCGCAGGCATCGGAGGATGGAGCCTTGCGCTACGGCTTGCAGGATGGCCCGATGACCGACCTGTTTGGACAGGTAGTTGCCCCTGCCAGCCCTTCAGCGTTGCAGGCGCCCAGCGTGGCAGCAACGATGAGCGCCACCTATGGCCTACGTTCTTCGGGCTCATCCGCGAGCGCCGCCCTGCAAGCGTCTTTGGCGAGCAGGTTGCCGGCGCTGCTGGGCTCGCATGGCTCGACCATGTTTGCTCTGACCTGGAAGATGAAGGCTACGCCGCTGCGGCGGCAGATTTGCCAGCTTGCAGCGCGGGCGCACCCCACCAAAGACAGCGACTGTTCTGGGTGGCTCACGCCCCGGGCGCGAGGGGATGCGGGCGGGAAGCGCTGGCGCGACCGACTGGCGAAGAACTTGGAGGACCAGGCACGCATCTATGCGCTGATGCGTGGCCTGACGGATACGGAAGTGGCTCGACTATCCCTGTCGGCGACGTTTGTTCGGCGTCTTATGGGGTACCCGGGCGTGTGGGACGCCTGCGCGCCTACGGCAACGCCATCGTGCCGCAAGTCGCCGCGTATTTCGTGATGGCTAACGCCAGGTTAAGCGGGAGACAACGGCCGTGACGCTGCCGACGAAGCGCACAGGTGCGGATAGCCGTTGGCGCTCCGCTTGAACCGACAGTTAGGCATCACTGGAGGCATGCCAATGGACTACGACGAAGAACTGCACACGGCCTGGGTGACGAAGTCCCTGCACTTGGCGATGGTGTACCGCGAAGCAGAGCCCGGCCGCGAAGTGCGCGATGCCATGCGGGCCATGAAGGCGCATTTTGAAGGGCGCCCGGCTTCGATGCCGATGCAGGACGCGATTGCCGACGACATGGACGAGGTGGCGAAGCAGTACGCGCACAAGCTGGCGATGAACCTGGAATGCCTGGTGCTGGAGTGTCCGCCATCGGCGCGATTCTTTGACGAGGCGAACACCACGCTGGGCGAGTACCGCAGCGCGATGAACAAGATTCACGAGCGCGAGTGCCCGACGCACATGGGAGAGCCGCTGCTGAAAGGCGAGCGGTCGCGGGTTCGTGATGCCTAACGTGTTTTGAACAACATCGGGAGATTTTGAGCATGCAACGCGCCCACCGCTGGCGGCCCAGGAGCAGGCGCTATGTCCACGCTGCACGGTGCCGATGGCGAGCCGCAGAAGCCAGGGCCGAAGCAGAGCGCGACGATGGCATCCCTGACCGCGAGCCCTACGTCGACGCGCGCCAGCCGATCACGCTGGATCTGCGCAGCTACGGAGGCCAGCGGCTGCGCATCGAGCCGCGCCTGGGCTACCACGCATGTCGTGCCATTGGCGACGCTGGCGAAGTCGTCGCGTGCGCCGCGATGAAGGCTCTGCTGCACCAGATCGCCGACAGTCTGCCGCGGACGCTGGCGCCTCGGCACGTCATGGGAGCGTGAGCCTACTTCGTCGCGCCCTCGCCCTGCGCCGGCTTCTTAAACCGAGCGGTCAGGATGTCAACGAATGACCCAAGGTGCGGCGCGGCGAAGTAGAAGCCCAGAATGAGCATTGCCGCCGCAGCCATGTCGTCCGCGCTCTTCAAGTTGATTTCGGCCAGCGCTTTCAACTGTGAGGATCGATCCGTCCAAAAGACCGCCACGCTCATCGCCAGTTGCGCGATGACGTATTGCGACAGCCAAACGCCCGTAACGGCAAGCGAAATGATGCGGCGCGCGAGGTTCTGCCCTTGTGTCGCTTCCATCCACTGAACAAGCATTGATCGGGCCTGCTGCCGCTCCGATGCCGCCGCGTCCGCTTTTTCCTCGTCGGTGTAGACCAGCTTGTCGAGCCCGCTTTTCACGGCGTCTACCGCGCTTTCAATGGCTCTGTCGCTGCCCAGCACTTTGCCCCAAAAGCTCATGTTAGTAGCTCCAAACGGTCGGCCGCGGGAACGCGCCGCTGGGCAAGTCGTCCAAGTGAATGAACCGCCCGTTGCCCTTCTGCTGCACGCCAATGCCTGTGAACCCCTCGGCAATCGCCATCGCGATCAACCGAACGGCGTCGGCGCCCTGAACTGCGATGTCAACCGCGCGGCCGGTGCTGTGCGCGCCAGGCGCGGCCTTGGCGGCTTCGATGGGGTGCGTGGGGTGCCGGTAGCCACTGGTCACCGTCATGGGGCGCCCGTAGGCGATGCGCAGCCGCTGAAGCCGGGCCATGAACTCCGGGACCATGACGCACTGCCCGGAGTGCTTGCAGCGGAATTCATCCTCGCCAAAGTTCGGGTACAAGTCCCAGTTCATGAGCCGCCAGCCCCAGAAACGACAGCCTTGAACAAAGCGACGAGAGCACCCCAGCCGCCTAGCAGGTAGACGCCAAGGCCAATCACCGTCAACCACGCCGCCCGAGACACGACAGTTCGGATTCCACCGAATAGCCAGCCTCCAGCGTGAGTCTGCGCGCGTGACTGAATCGCCGTCACAGCCGCCGCCCAAAACTCAGGATCTGACCAGGCGTCGCGCAGTCCTTCGCTGACTGCCTTGCGCACCACGGCAGAGAGTTGATCCTCACTCATCACGGAAGCCTTCCCGCCGCGACTGCGACGCACACTGTAAGCAGCCACAGCCCGACAAGGCCCAACGGCACACCCAGCAGCGCGCTGCACTGCGGCTGGCCGGACTCGACCTCCCAGGGGTACACCAGCCACGCAAGCGAGCACCCCGCTTCGCTCAGGGCAAAACACGCGGCCAGCACGCAAGCAAGGCGCACCATGCGGCCACCAAAATAGGCGCCAACGGCTGCAAGCCCGGCCAACGTCGCATTGGTGCCGACGTTCCATACGTCAGCCTGCGCGGCCAGCGGCGCCAGCCACCAGCCGAAGTGGCCGAGTCCGACTACGGCGAGCAGGCCGCAAGCCAGCCGGGCATCCTGCACGCGCGTCATCGCGGCACGCGGGGCCGTGGACCGGCAAGGAACGGCACAACCTCGCGCAGTGCCTCGGTCATCGTGCGATCACCACGCAGGCGCCAGCAGGCAAACGCCACGCCGAACACGGCGCCAGTCACGAGCATGGCAAAGGACAGGATAAGGTAGAGCATGGGAGCCTTTCAACTTAGTTACGCCAGCGTGTATGAAATAGAATTGGCCGTAACAGCCTTTATGCCAGACGCTGTAAACACATTTCCGGCAACAGTTGCGTACAGCTCAATAACTCCAGTAGTTTTGATTCTTGCAAAACCAACCGCATTGGCGCCGTTGTCTGTAATTCTCAGGAAAATATCTTTATCAACAGCGGGGCGAATAGCTACTGGGCCGCCAGTGAGTGTGAAAGCCGTACTGTTCGACGTGCCTGAGATTGATGGAATATCCAGCGTCACAGTATTGCCGACGACTGAATACTTTACGGTCCCCGTGGGGGATGTCGTCATGCCGGTCGCTGTCGCGGTGTAAGAGGTTTGCGAAACAACCCAGCTGGACATGCCCCAATATTCAGGCAGTTTTCCTATCAGGTTTTCGTTTGAAAACACGACAACGCCGGCTCGTTGAGCGTTGACGACCCCCGCTCCGGCGGCGGTAGTTCCGCGAACCATATTGCCCGCAATCAGACCGCTCTCGCCGTCGCCGTTTAGCTGTACCAACTTGCCAGCGTAGGAGTCAGATCCATGCGTGACATAGTTTCCGGTCACTGAAAAACCGCGCAAAGTTCCGGAGGAACCACCAAAAAGAATTCGATCTGCGGAAGAGTTGTCGCTTGCGCTAAAAACGCACCCTGAGATATTGATGCCGCCAATGTATTCAGAGGCACTATCCGGGCGAAAATTGAAGTCATGTGTGTCGCCGCCTTCGGTACGGCACCCTACAAAGGAAATCCCTCTACAAGTGCCGCCGATAAAAACCCCAACGCCAACGCATTGTTCCCAGTTGCATCCAGTGAAACTGAGATTGTCGACTGATGCTGTCGTTGGAATGACGACTGCGCCCGCAGATGAGCCAGTGGTAAACGTACACCCATCAAAAACGAACTGACCGCCTCCAGTGAAACCGGCAGTAAATCGAACGCTGGCGTCGGAAATCTGATACCCAACTACCTGTTTATATGAATGCGTGTAGCACCTAGCGCCTTCAATAGTGATGCCAGTCGTAACACCATACAACCTTACTTCTGTGATCAATACATCAGCTACATTCTTGAGGCGCAAACCGTTTGGCGCACCATTGTCGCTGCGGATTGTCAAGCGGCTAATGTGGATGTTCTCCACATTGTTTGCAGCCAGACAGTCGAAGTCTAGGATGTGCGCACCAGCAGACATACCCACACCATAGAGCAACGAGCCGAAGGTGTTGTCGCCCAGAATTGACAATGGTGCAGAGACTGTCAGCGGGGCCGATATCTTGTAATACGCTCCAGCATTGGCGGGCGGGATGAAAACAACCCCGCGCAATGCGACTGCGCGGTTGATTGCCGCCTGTATCGCGGCCGTGTCATCAGCTACCCCGTCACCCAACGCACCGAAGTCTCTCACGCTCACCACATCCCGCATCTTTGCCTGCGCCGTGCGTGCAACCGCCCCACTGCCGGCCTGCAAAAATCCAACCAGCGCAGATCCGCCCGGCGACGAAAGTTCAGTCTGAAACGAGTAGGTCGATGGGATGTAGACGACCAATCCGCCGCCCGCATTGTTGACAGTGATCGATACATCAACGTTCGTCCAGATTTGGGCGGGCATGCCGCCGCGCTGGATCGCGCCGCTGACGGTGCGAGCGGGCTGCGATACAGGTTGCGTCCCGGCCGCGTCGAAATAGACCTCGACCGGCGACGTTTCCGGGTTGGCGTTGGCCGTGCCGAAGTAGACGAAGCCGCCATCTAGGGGCGTGCCGTCGCGGTCAACGAATTGGGGGTAGACGGCTTGGATGGGGTACATGGTTTACTCCGAGTCAGCTTGTGTTGCCTGATAAGCCGCAAGGGCACGCTTCACAAGCGCCGCCTCCTCAGCCGAGCCGGCTTTGGTCTGCGCGAGTCGCATCAGCGCGCCGCGCATTGGCTTTGATTCCACCGCCCGCGCCAAACCGCCGATTGAAAGCGCAGTCACAGTGGCCGCACCAGCGCCGCCCATCAAGTCGGTGAGCAAAGCGCCGCCGACAAACGGGAGAGCCTGCACGCCAGTAGGCGGAGCCGCAGCCGCTTCGCTTGCGCGTTGCGTTGCGATCAAGACTCGCCGCAGCCCCTCAATGCGCTGCCGTTCGGGCGGAGAAAAGAACACCCCGACTTGATCTGACAAGCGTCCGAGTTCGTTGGAAAAGACCTTCGGACTCACGTTGTCAAGGCCGTCCTTCGCAGACTTCTGCAACGCTTCCTGAATGACCGCCATCTGTGCATGACGGCGACCATCTGGCGTCAAGTTGCGGAACAGAGTTTGCACGTCACTGGGGCGAGAACTGAACAACAAGGCCCGTACCGTCTCCGGCGTTTCGTTGCCAGAGTTCAGCGCCAGCGACAACCGCTTGTTGTCCGTCTCGCGCATCAAGCCAGACAAGGATGCGTTCGCCACCTTCCACTGACGTTCAGCCCGTGCGCCTCCGTACTGCGCAACGTGGTCCGTCATGTCCTCGCGCAGCGCACCGTAGATGCGGCCGGGGATCTTGTCGGCCAGCGAGCGAGGGGCGCCGAGGGTCGGGTCTTTCAACCGTTCGCCGAGCAGCTTCCGCACCTCGTCGAGTTGATTGATCGGCTGATTCTGGACAGACGCTTTGAAGTCCTGAAGCACGCGCAGCACGCCCGTATTCTCAGCAGCAGGGCCAAGCGCAGACACGTTGGCGATCTCGGTATCGATGGCCGCTAGGGCGCGCGACACGTCCACGGGCTGCGCACCCGATGCCTGCATCGCGCTTTGCTTCATGCCGGTGTAGCGGGTCAGCAGTTCGCCCCGACGCCGCAATAGGTCGGCGACAACCTTGTCATCGTACCGGGTGCCAACGTCAACGCCGTAGTCCTGCGCCAGCGTGCGCACGGCATCTTGCCTTGCCTGCTGCTGTGTCTGCCTCATCCCGCCAGTGCCGGCCAACGGGATACGCTCGCCGGTTGCCTGAAGGAAACGCCCGACGAACGTCTTAGGTGGCACCGCGTCGCTTGTCATCAGCGGAACGCCTGCTGTCTCTGCCTCGCGCACGATTGCCGGCACGGCTTGGCGTGGCGTCGTCGCACGCTGAGCCAGACCAGCAGCGCCAGCCCCGAGCACACCGCCACCCAGCGCCGCAAGGGCTTGCACGCCTTCTCCGGCTCCGGCTTCCCTCGCCGTCTCCGCGCCAACGCCTGCCCCTGCCGCGCCAGCCAGTTGCTGGGCTGGCTGTGCGGCCATTGCCTGAGCGCCACGCTGCACGGCTCCGGTCGTTGCGCCAGCGATGCCACGGGAGGCGGCCACCGTGCCGCCGCCGCCAGCCATTGCCTCAGTTCCGGCCCCGACCACTCGCTCTAGCGCGTTTTCCGGGCTTGGCAGACCAAGCGTGTCGGCCAACTTGACCGCCAGGCTGCGCGCGGTCTTCGCCTTGTCTTCGTCGTTCGGAACAAACTGATTGATGAGCGCGCCGATAGGATCGGTCACCAGGCCAACCGTGGCCCCTGCCGCTTGGATGCCCGCCCGAGCCGTCAGGCCAACCTGCCGGCCAATCTCAGCCGGGATGGACCGCTCAGGCGTCGATGCGCGCGACTCCTCGGCGACCGCTTCCCGATACGCTGCGGCAACCGTCTCGAAATCGGGCGTGCCTTTCTTCGCCTTGTTGGCGACGATCCAGGCAGCGTATTGGTCGGCGGTTGCCACTATTGGCCCCCGCTCAGGATGGCGTCAGCTTGAGAGCGCACGTTGCTGCCTGCCGGTCGTCCAGCCGCTCGCGGCGCCGCTGGAGTGTCAATCGGACCCATCGGAACGCCGAGCCGAGTGCCGATGTTGTTCCGGGCCTTCTTAAGCAGCCGCTGGGCTTCGGTCAAGTTCTCGCGGAACTGTTTTTCAGACTGGACGCGGGTCATGTTCTGCAAGGCTTGTTGCAACTTGTCGCCTTCGACGTTTGACAACTGGCCCATGCCCTTGATGGCCGGGATTTGGGCCAGAAACGCCTGAGAGCCGAGGTTGTCGATCAGCGCTACCGCATCCGCCGCTTCGTCACTCAGCAACACAGGCATGCGGCCTTGGATGGTCCCGAGAACGCCATTCAACGACGGGTTTTTGCGGATGCGCTCAACCGTGTTCAGCATGTTGTCCACTTGAGAGGCAGCATTCGCGGCTTCTGCTGCCTTCTCGCGCGCCTTGCCGTCAAGTGCTGAACGCGCCTCGGCAATCTTTAATTCCAAGTCGGCGCGGCGCAGGTCATTGCCCTCGCGCGCCATGCCGGCATTGATCGCTGCGATACGGTTGGCCTCGCGCTTGAACCCAATGTCGGCCTTCAGCGCCTCAATGTTCCAGCCCTTCTGTTCAAGATCCAGAAGCGTTTTTGACCCGGCGTATTTGGCCTCAACTTCGGCCGTGGTCGCCTTGGCTTCGGCTTCGCGCAGAGCCGGCCCGGACATGGCGACGCGTCGGCCTTCCTCTGCCGCCTTGCGCGCATCCTCGGCAGGCGTGAAGTAGGCCGCCAACGAATCTTTGCCGCCAGGCGCCGCCGCCACCATCGCCAACATGGCGTTGCGGGTCTGCGTCGGGTCCGCCTTCAGAGCTTCAACCATCTGCCGCGCCTGCTGAACTGCGCCGACCTGACCGGCTGCTTCCGTCGCCTGCGCCCGCTCCATGAGCTTCATTTCGGCCACGTCCAGCCGCTTGTTGTCAATGGCACTGGCGACTTGCAGGGCGTGCGAAATGGTCGCGCGGTTCTCGGCCTCCGACCGCTTGCTCGCCAGCAACTCGACCGATTCCTTCATCTTCGGATTCAGCGCCAGCACCCGGCCGAAGTCGTCGAGACTCGCGTTCGGGTTGCCCATCACGCCCATGATGAACTGCTGCGCCTCTTGCTGCGCCCGCGCGGCTTCTGCTGCCTGCGCGTCCTGCATCATCTTCGCCCGGATGGTCGCGCCGGGGCTGTCTGCTTGAAGCAAAATGTTGCCGGGCATCACCGGCTGCGCCGGCATGTAGTTGATCGGCTGCACCATGTCTTAGCCTCCAGCGCCGAAGTAGTAGTCCAAAGACCGCGACAGTGCGTCGATGTAGCCCGCGCGCTCTTGACCCCTGGCCAGCGCCCCGCCCGCTTGAGCCGCGCCGGACTGCTGCTGTAGGTTGGCGATCCCCGAAGCCCCGCCAGTGGCCGCGCCTTGTCCGCGCTGGGACATCTGGCCTAGTCGGTTCAGTTGCTGTTCGACCAGTTGATTCAGCACCTGGGGGCGGAAGTCCCGAAGCGCTGCCTGCACGTTGCCGCCACGAAGCCCGCCCGTCGCCGATGCGTTGCCAAGGATCGCGCCTTCGCCTTGCTTGACCATCTGCGAAAACTGCGGACTGTTCTCCAGCACCGCCAGCGCCCCGGCTTGCTTGTCCGGGCCGTTCAGCCCGAGAAGGTCCATTTCCGCGCTCGTGGACAACACCCCGGCGTCGATGTAGGGCTTGAGCATGGCCGCAATGGTCGATTGCCCTTCGCCTGCCGCGCGCATCTGGATCTGTGAGGCGTCCTGCGCCGCGTTGCCTTGCAGTCGGCCACCAATGATGTTCCCGGCGAGACTGGTCCCGGCGCGCATCAGGGCTTGCTGCGCCAGCGAGCTACCGCCAACACTTCCGACCGTGCCCGCGGTGCCGCCTGCGACAGTCGGAGCCACCGCCGATGGCACCGTGCTGACCAGCGCCCCACTGCTGCCAATGCCGCCGACAGCGCCCGCGCCGCCTTGCATGGCTCCCAGCGTACCGACGCCGCCACCCGCGGCCAGGCCGGCGCCACTGACGCCTCCGACCGCGGCAGCACTGCCGCCCGCGATGCTCGGAGCTACGTAGGTCGGGACCGTGCTCGCAATGGGTGCAATCGCACCAGAGCCGGCCGGGATCGTGCCCAGTGTCCCAACGCCGCCGCCGGCAGCCGGAAACATGTTGCTTAGTCCGTAACCAGCAGCCAAGGTGCCGCCCACAACTAGGCCGCCCTTCTCCACAAAGTCTTGGAACTTGTCCATGCCCGAAGTCTGCCGGGTGGCCCACGGGTCACCTTCGAGCACGTACTCGCCAGTCGCGGGGTCCAGACGCACGATCCCATCGAAGGTGTCGTACTTGTGCATGCCCGGCTGCTGAATGCCGCCAACCCGCAACACGCTGCGGTCGCCCGGTGTTACGGGGTCCGCCCATGCGTACTTGCCGCCCCAGCCTTCGGGAAGCATGGGACGAAACGCCTCCGCTTGGCCGCCCATGAACGGCTGCCCACCGTCGCCGTACTCAAGGTACGACTGCGCGGGGGTGTAGTCCACGCGAAATCGCCGGATAGCCGCGTAGGGATCGGTTGCCATGTCTGGGCCTCGCTTTGTTGATCGATTCTAGCTATGGCCGGTCACTCGTAATAGCCTTGGATTGTCGAAGTCGTCCAGATCACCTGCGAAGCCGTGGCCGTGCCAACCAGGAACTTCGCCACCGTAGCCACCCACTCGCCCGGCGCCACGACAACGGGCGTGTCGAAGTTGATGACGATGGCATCAGCCGCCGCGCCGATGGTCGCGCCAACGATCCACGACTGGAGGCCCAGCGGGACGCGCCGGTAGGCTTTTGCGGTGCCCGTGGCAAACGATGCCGATTCGCCTTGCGCCAAGCTCGGGATCGTGCCGCCTGTAGCCCCGTAGGCCAGCGACCATTGCAGGATGGTCGCTGTCGTCGCCACAGCAGCCCCGAGGTTCACCGCGTCAATGCGCACCCCGGTAATGTAGAGGTTTCGCGCCGTCTGGTTGATGCCGCCCGTGGGCACCTGAAACGCCGTGATGAGGCCATCGGCTCCTGCGGTGTTTGCGATGATGCCGGCCTGCCCACCCAGGCCCGTGGCAATCGCCGCAGTCTGCGAGATCGCTCCGCCCGTGATAACCGTTGCCGCCGCAGCGTTCGGCAGGGCAGCGGTCGTGCCCATCGTGCCGCCGTTCTGGCCCTGGGCTGCGTTCATGCCCATGCCGGCCATCTGGTGCGCCCACGGCTTGGCCGTTTGCAAGTCCAACAGGGAAACGGTGATGTCAGACACGCGCATGGTGTTCGTGTTCGACACCGCGCCCGTGTTGTATTTCATCATGAACGCGGGGAGCGCCGCCTGCAAGAACGGTTGCCCGTTGCCTGCCGGGACGAGCTGCGCCGCCAGCAGGTCGTCGTCCATCCAATACTCGACGGTGCCCTCGCCGACCACAATGGCGAACTTGTAGAACGTGCCGACGTTCAGTTGCGCCATCGTCCGCAGAACAGCGGTCTGCGTGGTGACACCGTTGTATCGCACCTCGCCAATCAGGCCCGCGACAGTGAGCCGCAAGAACACGCCATCGGTCGGCTCAGTCACAGCTGCGGAGGGCAGGCCAAGGCCGCACAGCCAAACCTCGTTGGCGACCAGCGCGGCCGTGAACATGCCGAAGGTGAACTCGGCAGACACCGGGGCCGTCCCGATCAGCGGGAAAACTTGCCGGGTGCGCAGGAACGCGCCGTGCGTGTTCGTCGTGCCCTGAACCGTCGAGAAGTTGACAGAGCCGGCGCCAGGCTGGGCAGCGGTCAACGTGGCAAACGTGTAGACCCAGTTGGACGTGTTCTGGTTGGTAGCGTTGAACGAGTCGGTAAACAGCACGGTGTCGATGCCAACCCGCAGCCGGTAGTCCTGCGTGGTCTCGGGGCTGCGCCGCTGCCGGGTGCCGGTGAACGTGCCGTCGTCGTTCTCGCTGAAAAACGCGACACCGCCAAACTCGGTAGGGTCGGACGGAGTGTTTACTTTTGCGTTGTCGTTGGCGTCGCCCTGAAGTTCACCAGGAGCGGAGCCAAAACCAATCTTTGCGCCAGCCATGTCATGCCCCAATGCAAGAAACGTCGTACACGCCGCGCGCTTCCGGCTGGCTGTAGAGCGTGAGGGTGAACCCGACCCCGGCCACGCGATCCGAGATCACGGGCTGGAAGTCGAGGAGGTACATCTCGTCAGGGTCTGTCCCGGTCGGCGTCATCACGTCGGCCACAATGCGCGTCGTGGGTGTCACCCAGGTTAGGCCGGTCACGACAATCTGCGCCTTGTCGGTGAAGCTGGCCCCGAAGTCCACGGGAACGGTCACAGCGTTTCCGCCGCCGCCAGCGCCAATGGTGACCACGGTCTCAGTCGGCGAGTCGGTCACCGTGACGCCAGCGCCAACAAAGTTCAGCGCCGGCCGCTGCGCAAGCGGAACGCCCTCGTCTTCGATGACGTGGCCCGGGATAAGCGCCGCCACGATAGCTTCCAAGGCGTCAATATCATCCTGCAAAGCCGCAATCTCGCCCGGGATCGTGCCCGCCACGTCCTCGCCGAGGTTCTCCAGGTACTTGATGGCCTCGTGGTTCTGCGAAGCGACAACCGCCAGCAGGTTCCGAGGGATGCGCCGGGTCAACACGTCCATGTCAGGCCCCCGGTCGCGTGCGCATGGGTTCAACGCGCATGCTCAGCTTGGCAACCGACATCAGGGTGTCGCTGCGCCAGCGAAAGCGCTGAATGCGCCAGTTCCGGATCGTGCCTTGCGTCCGCCATCCGATACGCTTGGTCCGCTCGCCGATCTTGCCAGCAGGAATGTACTTTTCCACGCTGAAAGTCACGCCATCAAGGCTATAGCTCGTCCAAACGACCGGATCAAGCCCCACCGCGACGCGCCCAGGGAGCGCCACGAGTTCCAGTTCATGCACGATGGCGTCATCCCCGTCACCGTAGACGATCATCGTCCCGAACTCGTGCGCAACGTCCGACCCGTAGTGCCGCGCGGTCGTGGTTGCGATGCTTGCGAGCTTCTCGGTCGTCGGGTCGCCTGCATACCAGACGCCATCGGACAGGACAAAGCCGCGCGCACGGTAGCGGGTCGGAGTCGGGGCAGCGCTTGAGTCCAGGGTGTACCAAACCGCCGTCCTGAACTCGCGAGTCGCGCCCGCGTCGAAGACCAGCGTTTGCGTCGGAAGGTGGACGTACAGCCATTCATGCCCACGGTCGAAGCGGCCTTCTAGCACGATGTCGGCAAGCTCCGCGTCACTCAGCCCCTGCAACAAGGTGTCGATCTCGCGCGTGCTTACCCGCACCGACGACCCGTTCGCCATCATGTAGACGCCGACCGTTTCGTTTCGGCCACTGCCAACAAAGGCGATGGCGCCGTCACCAAACGCGCAGGCCGCATTGGTTCCAACGGTGCCACGCTGCACCATCGCCGACTCAATGCGCCGAAGCACAAAGCCCGTGCCGCCCACGTTGTCGAAGACCTCGGACGTGTTCCGGTTGATCGCGTAGACCTCGCCGTTCAGCTTCAGCAGCCGAAGGATCGGGTCTGGGTCAATCTCGCTGCTGCCGTACTTCAGCGGATCGATCTGGGTCGGGTCGAGTAGCTCAGTCTGGACGATGAACTCGCCGTCAGTCGTGAAGAAGTAGCCGTCAGCCCACAGCACACAAAGAGCAACGCCTAGATCCGGGTCGGTGACTTGGATAAGCGTCCCACCCAGCAGGTAGTACAGCCGCCCGCCACTGGTCATTGCCAGCCGGTCAAAGCTGTAGTCGAAGGTGCAGAAACCACCCGGGCCGACATCGCCGAGAACGTCAAAGCCACCGGAGGCGTAGACCTTCACCAACGACGTGCCCATGACCCGGTAATGCACACCCTGCCACAGGATGCCGCCTCGGTCTGCGCCTGGCCCCGTCAGGTGTTCAACCAGCCCGTCGCCCGGCCGCAAGTAGCCGTCGCTGATGCCGGAGGCTTTGGAGACCGGGACGAGGTTACGCGGATACCGAGTGCGGATGTCCGCCGACTGGTCCGTGTAGATGCCGGACAGGATCGGGACATCCACCGCGCTACCTCACACGCCGCCAGTGCCGCACGTCACGTAGACGGTCGCCGTGCCCGTTGCCGTGCGAGCGGTGACAAAGAAATTGCCGACTTCTGGGTTGGCCTTGGAAAACACCTCGGTTGCGTTCGGGGCAAGCGCCATGTCTGAAGTCGTGGCCGCTTGCGCCGTTCCATAGGACAGCCTGACGTGCGTTGCGACAGTGCCAATGTTCACAATGCGCACCGACAATGACTCGCGGTCGCCTTGATCGGTAAACGTCGCCGTCGCGCTCGTGGTCGTGGCGGAAATGGTGGCGGTGCCACCGGCCCGGCCGCTGAAAGGTCGTGTCGTCATGTCAGCCCACCCTGTCCCAGTTGCTGGACACGCCATCAAAGCGCAGCCAGAAAGTTCCGTTTGCCGCGGCCATCGTGGTCGGGGCGCCGTTGATCGTCCCGCCGTTCACGGTCAGGGCGGTGATGATCTGCGTGGAAAACACCCTGATGTATTGCTTGTCAACCGGGCCCGATGGCAGCGTGATCGTGAGCGTCGCCAGCGTCCCGGACGGGGACAGCCGCAGGAACACGTTCCCACCGGCAGCAGGGGGCGAAATCGTCACGGTCGCGCCGGTTGCCGGGCTGGCGTACTGCGTTGAATCCGCGGTGCTCGTCAGTTGCCCCTGAAGGAACGTCACCAGCGTAGACAGCGCAGCCCGCGCGTCATCGCCAAGCGAAGCGCTTCCGATGGCGATCTGGTCCGCAGGAGATAGCGTCGTGACTGCGATGAACTGATTGATTGCGCCGGCCATGTCATCCCCTAACGATCAGATTGCCATTTGGCCCAACAACCCACGGGCCTTCTGTGGCGCCAGGGAAATAGGGGTTTTGTGGGTAGCCAAAGCGCCACGGCGTATTGCCAGCGCCAAGCGGCAGCGAGTCGGGCAGTTGCTGCCGGCCGGGCATTGCAGCGGCCACGCAAAGCGATTTGTACGCGTTGTTGGCCTCGCCGATGGTGGCGGGCGACAGTTGCTTGCCCTTGCCTGCCGCGATGGCGACCGCGAGGTTCAGGATCACGGCGAGAACCGCATTCAGCGGGATGCCGCTCGCCACGTTCAGGTCGGTAGGCGGGGACAGGCTGATGTTGTAGCCCAGCTCGATGCCGTCATCAGCCCAGCGAGCCATCATCATGTCCATGCGCCCGCAGGCCCACAGCAGTTCCTCCGGGTCGAGATCCCAGACCCAGCCGGCGATTGCCAACTCGGCGTATGCGCCGCGGACTAGATCGCCCTTGGTGTACACAGTCAGGCCTTAGCCAGCCACTCGGCCAGCTTCTCGGCGCGCTTCGCAGCACCCCAGCGGGCATCATCCTTGAACCCCGCGGCGACGGCTTCAGCCAGGCCAGCGAGTTCCGCGGGCTCTGCCGCCTTGGGCTCCGCGGCGGCATGTTCTGCCTCTTCAAGCGCGCGTTCTTGCATCGCTTCCACCGCGTCCGCAATCGAACGGCGCCAGCCGTCACGCTTGAGAGCGATGTATTCCTCGTGAGTCACAAGGCGCGAATCCCAAGTCACCGACGAATCGATGCCGTCTTTGACGGACCCCGGGCAGCGGTAGACGTAGGCTCGATCCATTCGTTTGCTCCTTGCTCAACGCACCAGTCGATGCGCTGGGAAAGAAGCCGGGCAAGCAGCGAAGCTGCCCGGCAAAGTGGCCCGAAGGCCACGCGGAGGAGATCAGGCCTGGTTGAACAGTTGGATGCCGCACATTTCCGGGTTCAAGACGCCAACACCGAATGGGCAATCGAAGCGGTACTTGACGTTCAGGTTGTCAATCGACCCCTGCTTCGTCATGATGACTTCCATGCCGCTGTCGGTGCTGCCACGCATAACTTCCATGCCAACACCAGTCGGGACGGCGTAGGTGCTCGGCAGAAGCTCGATGCAGTCCTGCTTCCAGAACGGGTTCGCCGAAGCCGCCGTGGTGTTCAAGAACGTCAGCGCGGCGCCGTTGGCAGGAGTCGCGGTGCAGTTCTTGTACTGAATTTCGGCTTGGGTCGGGCTGGAGTCGGCCGAAATAATCGGGGGCGAGAACTGAATCACGCCGGAGCCGCCCGCACCGGAGACGATGCCGGTGATTCGGAAGGTCTTCGGCTGGCCGGTGTCCTGCTTGGTGATCATGTGGACACTGTTGACGCCCGCGATGGTGAAAGCGTCTCCGACTTTCACCGTGCCCGAAGTCACCGCAATGGTGATCGTCATGAAGCGGTTGTCAACGTTCGCCGTTTCGCCAGTTAACGCCGTGCTCGTCGCACGAGGCACATATCGACGATTTGCCGCCGTGGCATCGTTGATGGTCACACCGACACCCAGCGCGGAGGTCAACCGGAAGCCGTAGTTCAGCTTCAGCACCTCGAACCCGGCAACATCGCCGTTCACCATCGCACGCTCGTAAGCGTTCGTCGGCTTCTGGTTGATGGTCTGCCGGCCTGCAAGGTTTGACGCCATGCCGTTGTAGTCGCGCGATTGGTAGGCGACGCGTCGATTCTCCATGTCCACGCCCAGCTCGTTCATGATCGAGTCGAGCTGTGCCACGTCATCAAAGCCAGTCGCGGCCACGGTGCGCCGGCTCACAAGCGTGCCGAAGATCGCAACCGCGTTCAGCACGGCCAAGTTGACATCGGAGCCGAGACGTTGGCGCGCCGCGTCCGAAAGCCGGCCCTGTTGCAGCATGTCGCGGAGTTCAACCGCGTTCAGACTGAACGGAACGGACTTTTTGAAGCCTGCGGCGTTGACGGGGACCGAAAGCTGCGTTTTGGTGTTGAAGTTCGCCGACTGGTCGATGCCATCGTAGGAAGGCAAGACATAGGGCATCGGCCGCCAGATGGTGTCATTGGTTCGCTCCATCGTGGTCTGATCGAAGCGCGTCACCGTGACGGCTTTTGCCAAAACCTCGTTGTCGCTGAAGCCCTCAAGCACCTTCTCGAAGAAGACGACTTCTTCTTTGTTTGCTGAAATCGGCATGATCGTTCCTTTACGCGGCCGCCTCGGCCTGCTTGATGCGCTTCTTCAGCGCCATGACGTTATCCATCCGGCCGGTCTGCGTGGCTTCCTCGCGGGCGCGTTCCAGTTGCTGCTGGAGACTGCCAATCGCTCTGGTGTTTCCTCGCACCACCGTTTCCGGGGCTGGCGTAGCTTTCTTCGGGGCTAGGGTCATCTTCGTCTCGATCTCGCGTAGTTCAGCAGCCAACAGCAGCGGGTCCGTGATCGCCGAAACCCGCTTGAGCGCCGAGGGGTTCGCCCCCAGCGCCGCGACGAGTTCCGCACGCTTGCGACCGACCCTCAGAAGCACCGCCAATTGAGGCGGGCTCATCGCATCGGTCACGTTCGCCTCAAGGTCCGAGAAGTTCGGGACTCTCTTGGCAAGCGTGGTCTTCTCGGTGTCGAAGGTCGTCAGGGTCTGCTGCCATTCCTCCGCATTGCGGCGATTGGCGGCTTCCTGTTCTTCCTTCGCCCGGTCGATCTTGGCCTTCGTCTCGAAGTGGCTGCGGACAGCCGCCCGAAACTTCTCCTCGTCCCCGTCGATGCCGTCATCAAACAACCCCGGCTCGCGGCCCAGGACCGGAAGGCCCTGCGGTTGCGGTCGGCTCTGCTCTTCAGCGGCCCGGGCTCGCCTCTCGGCGTCCCGTAGACGGTTGCGAAGCTGCCGGATGACCGGCGTTTCCTGCTGCGTCTCTTCCGCAGGCGTCTCGCCCGCGATCTGAACTTCGACTTCGCCCTCGCCGGCTGCGTCGTTGGCGGACTCGGTAGGCTCCGGCTGCGTTTCCGCAGGAGCGGCCTCTACCTCGTCGGCTTCGACGCCTTGGATCTCGGTTTCCGGTGCGACTTCAAGCTCTTGTGACATTGATGACCCTTCTCTCGCCCCTGCGCCGGGCGGTAGCGTGGGCGCATCATAGCATTACGCTATTGCGGCGGGTCAAGTGATAGGCAGAAGTCAACCCGCGCCCGAAGCCATACGTCCGCAAGCCCTAGACCGGCCCCGATAGCGGCTGCTGCTGGACCTCCATCACAGCCTGCAGCGTCTTCAGCGTCTGTTCCTGCTGCTCGCCGTCCGTCTCCGCGATGGTCTTGGCAGTCTCTGCTTGAGCCTGGCCCGTCTTCGCCACTGCGAGGCCAGCATTGGCGCGAGCCTTCGCGGCTTCGGCCATCAGGAACTCCTGATTCGCGTCCGGGCCTTGGTTTTGCTGCTCGGCGGCCAGTTCTTCGGCCTCCTCGGGCGTCGGCTTCGCCATGCCAGCACGAAGCAGCTTCTTACGGAAGTACGGCCGGTATTCGGCCATACCCTCGCCGTCCATGTTGTATAGGATGATGTTCTCAAGCGCCGCGGCAGTCTGCGGATCTTTGGTGACCGCGAGCATGCTCGTCAGGTCGCGCACGATGGCAGTGCGACGGCTTGCCGACGACGGGCCAACATCCACCACGACTTCGGCGTAGGCGTTGGCAAGGTCGTTGCGCTGGAATTCCTGGCCTTCATCGTCCACCGCTGGCGTGCCAAGTTCGACGTATTCCATCTCGCCCTGTTTGCCCATGCCTTTCAGCCGCTCATAGCCACCCGGGCGGATGTCGCGCTGCATCGACAGCCACACCTCAGCACACCTCCGCTCAGTGACGGCATAGTTGCTCATGTAGATGAACGCCTGCATGTCCAGCCGCTGCTGGACGAGTTCAACGGCTTTTCCGGAGACGTTCGAAACGATCTCCTCGGCGTTGGCCTGGTTGCCCAGCACTTCCTGTAGATCGCCCTCGATCAGTTGCGCCAAAGCAGCCAGAGCCGGAGGGATGTTCGGGGCTTTGGTGTAGCCGACCGGGCCGCCGCCGTTCACCACGTTGCCCTGATCGTCCTTCGCCATTTCGGCGAGCAGGTACGGGAAATCCTGGGTGTTGTCCGTCTCCCATAGCTGCTTGATGAGCGGGTTGCTGATCTGCGACGGGGTAAAGATGGGCTTCTCTTGCGTCGTTCGGGCCGCGTATTCCGCCAGCTTGGCCCGAACCATGTTCGCCAGCCGCTGGGCATCCTTCGCCATGCGGACATGGCCGTGGAATCGCTCGTTGCCGTCGATGTAGTAGCGCTGCCCGTAGAAGGGCACGATGGGAATGCAAGTGCCCGCGATGTAGCCGCAGTCCTTCAGCACCTTGCCCCCGCTCAAGATCCACTTGTGGACCCGCTTACGCTTGAGCTTCTTTTCCTCGACCTCTCGAAAGCCCGTGACAATCAGCGTATCGAGGATCTCGGGGCTGTCCTCAAGGACATCCTCCTCATACTCGATCCGATCCCCGTCGAAGCCCTCAAAAACCCGCTTCGTGTAGCGCTCGACCTCGACTTTGTAGTATTCGGCGACGTAGACAACCTCGGCCGTACACCAGTCGAAGTAGGTCATCTGCACGTCGCGCGGCCACGTAGCGGGGTCGTCGCCCCACTCGTCCATGTAGCCCTGCCGAGACATGCCCGTGAGCAGCCAGCAGCGCTTAGCGTCTGCCTTGTCCTGCCGCTTGGCCTCAAGGTCATAGTACACGCACGAGTCAGCCTCGAATACGGGCTTGAACTGCACAACCTGGGACTTGTCGTCGGGGTTGTCCTCGTCGGCGTAGGCCGTGCAAAGCCGCACCGCACCCATGCCGCCGCGCATGCCCTCGCTGAAGGCATTAAACCGGGCTAGCTGCGCGTGGCTGTCCAGCGAATCCGCGCGGTACAGCGCCGCGCACGTCTCGGCGATGGTGTCGTCCCGGTCGTCCTTCGGCAGGAACCGCGCCGCAACCTCGTTGTTGCGGTATTCGTTCTCGATCCGCAGGCAGCCTAGAGCGACTTTGTTGACCTCGGGGCGCGGCTTGTTGGCGAATGCTGCGTACCACTGGCCCTCATACTGCGCGCCAGCCACGGAGGCAAAGCGGCGATCCTCCAGGCACTCCATGCGCACCGAGTGCTGCGCACGGGCGACGACATCGAACTCGCTTTTGGCCTCGGCCAGGATATCGGCGTCACGCTCTGCTTTGCTCGGTCGGCTCATGACACCACCTCAATGATTCCCCACAGCGAGACAGTGGGCAGTGCCACGCGCAGACCCGTAGGCCCGACCACAGTAGACAAATCGACGGGAGGCTGCCCCGGTTCGTACCACCTGACGCGGCTGAGTCTCAAGCTCGGCAGCGCCCACGGCTGAACCATCAGGCTCAAGCCAGCGCGGCTTACGCCGTCCATGTTCACGACGTGCAGAATGGTCGATCCAGTCTTTGTCCGCGGGATCACGAAGACATCGGTAAACGTGCCTGTCAGGCGCGCGGCTGACCACTGCGACCAGCTTGTAACCGGCTGATTTGCAATCGTGCGGTAGTTCGCTAGGCCAGACAGCGCAGCAGTGACCGGGCTCGGCGTCGAGCAGTCCACGATGCGCAGCGCCCGCTCCTCAAGGTCACCGCGCCGTGCGTAGCCACCATTCAGCGGGTACAGTATCGCCGGCACGGCGTTTCGCAGGCACATATCCGCCCAGCCGAGGATTCCGCCCGCATTAACCGCGCGGTTGTCGTTCGTCTCGACATCGCAAGCGAGGAGCAAAGCACCGCTGTCGGCCGTCCCTTCAAACAAGAACGGGTAGTCCTTGACCATGTTGTTCAGCGGAATGAACCCGTCGCCAGCCTCGGCAAACCACCGTTCATTCTGCCCAGCAGTCCACGGCTCTAGGTACGTGTCGCACGGGTAGAGAGGGCGACCACCGAGAGCGTAGGCCAGCGCGTATTGCTGAAGCAGGACGGCGATCCGCTGCGCGCGCGTGCTCGTGTAGGTCTCATCGTTGCGCATCGGCTGAAGATGCGGCATGCAATCGACGCCACAGCCCGTAACCGTTTTGATGTTGACCCACAGCCGCGTGAAGCGCTGCGCGTAGTCCGACGGCGTGCCCTCGACGACGCGCGTGCTCCACTCGTCCGCGTCGTTCTCGAACATGGCAAGATCGAACGCGCGCACCAAGTAGCCGCTGTAGTCGATCCGCGGCATTGGGTCGTAGGTGTTCCCGCTCACGTAGCGGACGACGGACGGGTAGGACGCGCGCAATGCCTGGTGAAACGCCACGATGCCGCGCCTTAGATGGGCGACGAAGTTCGACCAGTTCGAGGCCGTCGCGTAGTTCGTGGCCCAGTTGCCCGTGGCTGTGGCGTATGCCTTTGTGCCCCAGTTCCACACGTCCTGGGTGATGCCTGCGCCTTGCATCACCGACACATACGAAGGATTGAAGCCGGCCAGCGTCTCGGCATCGAACGGGCCACCCGTGCGGCTTGTGTCTCGCGCCCGCAGTGCCGACAGGTCAGGCGCCGGGTCGTCATAGTGCGCAGCCGTGGCCGTGGTCAACCCTGCCGCTTCGGTGCGCTTCAGCGCAAGGTAGCCGCTGCGGTAGCTGGCCCCGAATGCCCGCTCACTCGGCATCAGCCAGGCCACGGGCACAGGTTGGCCGTCCCACGACACAGCAGCCGCCGAGGGCGAGGCGATGCGGTCGACCAAACCGTTGATGCTCTCCTGCACGCTGATGCCAGCCGCAAGAAACGCATTGCCCATTGTGTAGGAGCCGCCCGGGTAGTACCAGACAAGATCCGTAGCGCTGGCAGCTTGAGCGAACGCCAGCGGATCGAGGCGAATCGCGGTAGCCGAAGCGCTGGACCCGCCGCCACCCGTGAAAACGACAGTCGGCGCGCTTGTGTACCCGTTGCCATGCGTCAGCACTGCGACGCACTGCACCGCGCCGCCACGGATGCGGGCCACAGCCGTAGCACCGGACCCGCCGCCACCAGTGAATGACACGGTAGGCGCCGTCGCGTACCCGCTGCCGCCGTTGTCCACGCGGACCCAGGTGATCTCATTGATCGTTCGCGGCTGAAGGAACCGGATCGGCCTAGCAGACAGGGAAATCTTCGCCGTCTGCGGGATGGCGGGCTGCCCCTCCAGCGTCAGTGCAGGAGCAACAGGCGCAGGCGGTCGAACTGCGGACATCAGGGGTACAGCGTCAGGCGCTGATAGGCGATCTGCGGGGCGTCAGTCGCGCCGCTCATCGTGGTGCTCAGGCCGACAAACAGCGGGACGGTCGTGATGTTCGGAATGGTCTGCGTCGCATCGGCCGCAGTGCCCGAAATGTTGACGTTGTTCCACGAACTGTTCGCGTTGTTGACGCCCAATCCGCGGATCGTCGTGGCCGACTCAATGCGCATCCACTTCTCAATGCCGCCGCTGCGCGCTGCCGCGGTCATGAACGAAGAAATCGTGGCTTGCAGCACCGCCGAGTCACCAATCGCTCCGTTCTGCCCGACTCGGATGGACAAAGCCGTGAACGTGTCGGTCGTGCCAGCCTTGCCAAGGCCGATGTGATACTGGAGAACGTCGCCAACACCGAAAAGGCCAAGCGGGAACGGTCCAAGGCGCGCGGCAGTGAAATACTGATCAGCCGTTTGAGCCACGCCAGCAACAAGCGTGCTTGTCTCAGCAATCACGGTCGGATACAGCACCTTCCAGCGCGTGCCGTTCCACTGGAAGTAGGCCCCATTCGGGCCGATGTCGGTGGCAAAGATCTGATCGAACAGCGACGGGCTTGTCGGCCGCGTTGCCCATGTCACCGTCTGCGAAGACACCGGGGCAACGCTGCCATTCGGTCGCACGAGAGCCGTCCCGGCTGCACTCGACCACAGCGCAGGCACCTGCGCCGGGTCAAAAATGCTGTAGTCCGTCTCTTGCGTCGTGCGCATGAGGTACTGGACCGTGACATCCCAGGGCCCAACGCTCTGCCCCACCTGGATCGGCAGGAACACCGGCCCGATGTTCGCAGGCTCAGGCGGGACGACCTGAAGCGTGCCGGAGCCCACCAGAAATGACAGCCGCTGCCCTGGAGTGAGGGTCAGCACCAGAGAGCTATTGGCCGCGAGGATGGGCATGAGAGCACCTACTAGCCCGCCGTGGGCAATGCAGGCAGTCTATCACGCGGCGCTAGGCGATAGTCAACCGCGAGAGAAGGCGCCAAGGCTTGAGCCTGGCAGCAGGACCGCGCCAGTTGACTTGCGCGACATGCCCGCCCCGATCTTGTCGGCGCCTCGACCCAGCATGCCCAGCGTATCAACGCCGTCGTCGGGCGACCCAGCCGGAAACACAAGACACTGCCGCTGCAGCTCGGGCACCCAAGCTGCACGCGGCCAGAATAGACGGCCGGCACCAGCGCGAGCGATGATTGCCTGCGCTTTGGCCGCCTTGTCGCCGATGTGCGGGAGCCACTCCATCCGCGCGAATATCTGACGCTCGCCCATCCGGCGCCGAAGCGTGCCCTCGACGGCCTTGGTGATTGGCCCAGTCTCGCCGTACCAAGCCAGCGGGTTGTGTGTGGCGATCATGTCTAGTTTCTTCTCAATCCACTCCTCGGGTCCGGTCTGTCCGCGCCACCAATCGAGCAGGTAGACGCCGCCATCCGGTGCGATCCCTGCGACGCCGTGCTCGGTCCAGTCTCCGCCATCCGGCGTCACGGCGTAGTCGCTGGCCCCAATGACCATGAGCCCGCCCGGCGCTTTCTCATAGGTCGCCATGTCGTCGCGGCGGAATAGCACGCCCTCGTCTGGTGCGGGGCGCTGCTGATACAGGCTCGACCAAGTGCGACGATTGAGCCTGAACTGGTCCCAGTGGCGAGCATCGAACCACTCCGGCCACAGCATCTGGCCCATCCTGCGGCCTAGCGGGTCGCTGTGCGTCTGGCACTCAGCCTGAATGCAGAGCACATCCCATGTGTGTCCGTCTCGGCACCGGATCTGGCCTGACTCACCGGACCAGTCGCTCGGCAGGATGCGCCCGCAGAGGTCGTCCTCGTGCCAGCGCGTGCTGATGATGACGATCCAGCCGCCAGGGATCAAGCGAGTCTTGAGGTCATCCTCATACGCTGCGAACGTCTTCGACCGGATCGTCTGCGAGTCGGCGTCCTCGCGGCCACGGATCGGGTCGTCGATGATGAGCCCGTGCGCCCGGTTGCCAGTGACAGCGCCAAGCACTCCACAGGCTAGGTACTCGGACCCGTTCGCAAGCCTGAAGTCATCAGCCGCGCGTGACTCCGGCAGGATCTCGGTCTGAAGCACGCCGATTGTCTCTGCCGACCGCAGTAGCTGGCGCGTCCGTCGTCCGTGCCGCTTTGCGAGGTCGTCGCCGTAGCTCGCCAAAATGACCCGCCGCCCTTGCCCAGTGCCGAGATACCAAGCCGGCGCGACCACGCTTGCATAGGTGGACTTCGCGGAGCCAGGCGGGGCCATCACCATCAAACGGCCGTGTCGCTCGGACATGCACCGCTGCATCGCCGCCAAGATCAGCTTGTGATGCTCGGCCTGCTGCGTCTCGATCAGCGGGATTCTGGCCGTCTCGTCTGCGTCCTCATACGGCGAGCCAGGGACAGGCACGCGCGAAGCAAACGACACCAGCGACTGCCGGCAAGCCCTGCGCTCTAGCAGCACCGATGCCGCTTGCTGCGGGGTCACGGCTTCTTGCCGGCTGCAATCGCCATCAAGGCTTCATCGCTCAAGCTGTGCGCGTGTCCAATCGGCGGCAAGTCTTCGGCGCCACCGACCGCTAGCTTGTCGCCGTAGCGCTTCGGGTCCCACTTCGCCAGTAGCTTCAGCCGCGTCTCAATCCGCAGCTTCGACCGAGTGACATGCTCGCCGTCCACCTTCACGCCGACCACAACGCCATCGGCGTCCTTGATCGGCTCCCAGTCGCGGCGGTCGTCGTCGGCAATCTCCAGCGTGTCGGCAGCGATGGCGTCAAAGCCATTGTCGCGCGCCTGCGCGTGCGCGATGTCTAGGCTTTCGTCAGCGCGGCACCACTCGCGCCAGGTGCTCATGTCTGGCAAATGCGCGTCGCGACAGATTTGGGCCAGCGGCTCGCCTTTGGACATCCTTTGTAGGATTTCCGCTTCTACCTCCGGCGTTCGCTTGCTTTGGCGCGGCATGTTAGTGCTCGCTCACTTGTCGTCAAAAGTCATGGCGCATTGTATCGGCTGGCGCGGGCTTGTGCTAGATCACTGCATCGACGCATTGATCGCGGCAAAAAACCGAGCGTCGCTGCTTGCGTGCCTGCGAGGCGTTGCCGACTTGGGGTGGTCTGCTTTCTGATCATAGGCGTCGATTTGTTCGCGAGCCTCGGCCCAAGTGTAGGCCTCGGTCTTGAAGCTGGCGAACAGCACCGGCTTTGCAGATGCGCCGATGTAGGCCACGGCGTAGGGCTTGCCAAGCATCGTCCAGGTCCAGGCCACACAGTCGCCGAGCTTGCTGGTGTGACGTTGCGCGAGGCTGCGGCGAGCGCTGGGGATCAAGGCCATGCGGGCGGCGTTGAGGGCTTCGGTCTTGGTCATGTTCTCTGCTCCGGTGCGTTGTCGATGTGGAGAATGTACGCCATTCATAGCGCTTTGTGCAATCTTTTTTATAGGGAAAGCACCTAGACAACACTGCCACTCTTTGCGTACATTACTGCTCATGGGTTCTGCATGTCGCGGGGCCTGAACCGGAGAGACACCATGAGCAAGTACGAAGTCAGCAACAGCCAATCGGGCCACTCTTTCGGCGTGTACGAAGCCGAATCGGCCGAGGCCGCGATCCTTGCCTGCTGCTTCGAAGCTGGCTACGCCTCCCAAGAGCAAGCCGAAGAAGCAATGGGGCGCGCGACTGAGCTTGTCGCGGTCGAAGTGCAATGACCCCAGCCACCCTAGCAGCCCTGCACCTGATCGAGCGTGGCTAATCCGCGCACAGTGGCGGCGCTTTGCGTCGCTCCAAATAGCGTCTACAAAGCGATGCTTGCGGTCGATTGCTACGACATAGCCCGAGACGTGCGCAGCTTTGCTGGCCGCATGCCAGTGGTTGCTCACCCTCCGTGCCGGGCTTGGAGCGCTTACACCGCGCATCAGGCAAAGCCGGCTCCCGGCGAGAAAGAGCTAGGGTTGCTTTGCGCCGATTGGCTGAAGCGGGAGGGCGGCGTCCTCGAGCATCCGGCACACTCCCGGCTATTTCAGGCCGCTGGTTTGCCAATGCCCGGCCAACGTCTCGGCGATTTGTACACGATGCTGGTCTGGCAAGCGTGGTGGGGCTACCCGATGCGCAAGGCAACTTGGCTGTGTTTTAGCTGCGTGGATGTTTCCGCGCTCGAACTGCCGTATAGCGAGCACGACAGCCGAAGCGGCGAGGGCGACAGGCGCCGGCAGCAACGCATGAGTAGGCACCAAAGAGCGGCAACTTGTCCGGCTTTGGCTGAGTGGCTTGTAAACGCTGCAAGGACCGCGACAGCATGACCCCCGCCACCCTAGCAGCCCTGCACCTGATCGAGCGGGGCGTTCCACTCAGGACAGCGGCCACGCTCTGCGGGGTCAACAAGTCCACACTGACCCGGGCCCGGGCTAGGCTTGGCCTGGCTGGGCTTCCAAGGGGTCGGCCGTCATCGCAGCCACAGCGCCAGCGCAGCCCATGCGCCAAGGATCACGGACCACAGGTAGCGCCACCAAATCGGCTCCCGGAAGATCAGCCGCGCGGCCATGTTGGCGCCGTTCCATGCGCCGATGATGGCGAGGGTCCAGAGTAGCGCAGTGGTCATGTCTTCTCCTCGTGCTTGCTGGTGAGCGGTTGAGGGGCGAAGCAAAGCTAACCCTGCGCGAGTTGCTTTGCGTCTTGCTTCCCGGAGCCGCGGCATCGGTTGCATCGGCGGGCTTGAACGACAGCCATCCCGCTTGCGATCCTTGCGCCCCACTGCGAGGGGCTCCTAACAGGCGACCGCATCACGCTAAACCCATCAGGCCGCTTGTCCCGTTTGCGGCTGTTGTCGCTGGCAACGTCGTCCAATTCAGCGACCGCCAAAAGCAAAACCCCGGAATGCTTAGCTGGGGCGTGGCCCTTGGCGTGGGCAGCAACTCGCTCGGCGTAGGTCGAGGTTGTCACCACACACGCCCCAGCTAAAGACTCTCGGGGTTTGTGCCTACGCTTCGCCAGGCTGCCACACCTGACCCGTACAGTGTATCGAGGCTCTGCGCATGGTGTCAAGCAGGCCACCCCTTGAACTCGATGCCAACCCCCCATCCCGCGCGCTGCTGCTCGTACAGGTAGCGCACCCTGCTGCGGTCGCGGTCGTTCACTCCTAGCCAGTCAGCGACGGCATCGCGGACACCCTTGAGCGAGCCGGCGAGGTTGTCGTCATCCAAGCCGTTAGACGGGGCAAAGCGGGTCAGCACGACCACGCACGGGATCGGAGGCTTTGCGGCCCAGCGGGCAAGCTCCCAGGCTGCGCGTTCCTTCTCCGCCTTGACCCGCTTGGCGCGCACCATGTAATGCTCGCGGACGTTCATCCCCGGGGCTGTGCGGAGGTCTGGCAGCAGGATCATGGCCTCGGCTCAGGTTTTGCCACAAACGCCGGGCACCACTGCCGCAGCCTGGCAAGATCCCCGCCGATGTGCGGCGTCATCAGCCCAGCCGCTCGCCACTGCCTGCACTGGCTGCCGGTGTAGTGGCGGCACTCGGTGCAGCACACGCGGGGGTCGGGGTCGTCAGTCATGTCTCCACCCGTATGCGAGACGCGCACAACCGGAAATCGGCTATGTCTTGCTGTCCCTTTGCGCGCCAGCGTTCAGCCTCATCATCGCACAGCTTCGCGCACCGCTCACGCTCTGCGGCGGCAATGCTCGCTTCGTAGGCGTCCGCTGGCCCTCCGTCCACAGCTTCAGCCGACAGGCCCGGCTCGTCGGCGCAGTAGTCGTGCAGCCGCGTGAGGTTGACGACATGATCCTGCTCGACCATGCGCGAGACAACCTCGTACAGCCGGCCCATGCGGACCCGCTCTGCGGCCACAGCGGCGTCAATTCGACCCTGCACCATGTTCAACAGATGAACAAATGCCGGCTTCATGGCGGCGTGATTGTGCTGCCAGCACGCCGCGGCATAGTCCACCGTCCACGCCGACAGCGCTTCGGAAAGCGGGCCCAGCCCATCGGCCGGTGATGTGGTGTCGTCTAGGTCACGTTCGGCTGTCATCGTCGTCCTCCATCCATGCCCAATAGATCCGCGGCCTAGCGCCACGGGAGTGTGCGACCTCGACCCGCACCAGACCACGCGCCTCGGCCTGCACAAGCTCGGCGTAAACCTCCTCATGCGTCAGGCCGCAGTGCGCGCGGATAACGGTAGCAGAGGCGGTGCCTTGCTCGCGGAGGTAGTCGATGGCTGGGGTTTGGGCAAGTCGCATCGCCAAAATCTCCCGATGTTGTTCAAAACACGTTAGGCGTCAGCGCCAGCGGGCAGAGATATGCCGAGCACGCGGCGCACACGTCCGGCGTTGGCCTCGTCGTACATGAACGACACGCCGGACGTGTCGGCGATGTGCTTGGCGCTTGTGATGTCCGAGTCACACACCAAATCGCGGCTGAACGGCTTGCCGTCGATCCAGATGCGGATGGCGTCGTACTCGCGGGCGGCAGTGCTTACCCGCTGAATCCTGACCTGGGCAATGTTCATCACTGCACCGCCACCAAACGCGAAGCGTTGAAACGGCGGGCATAGCCGCCAGCCAGCGAGACCGTCACAGTCTTGGCGCCAGTGGCAACAGCCTCAACAACAGACGTGCTGCCAAAGTTCCAAACGATCACGTCGCCGGCTTTGAGTTCGGCTGCTGGCTTTGCTGCTGTTTTCCCGATGTTTTGGAGATGGATGGTTTGCATGTCTTGCTCCTGGTTGTGTGTTGCGATGGGTGTTATTGAATCACAGTAAAGCAGCCTGCGCAAGTCTTTTTTGCATCACCGGAAATGCTTTACACTTCGCGCCATGAACACAGAACCCAAGCCCAAGGGGCGCCCGCCGAAGCCTGAATCTGAGCGCCTGGTGCAGCGCTCCATCCGCCTGCCGCCTGACCTGTGGGCCAAGATCGACGCACACGGCCTAGAGTGGTTGCGCACGGCCATTCGTAGGGCCAAGCCACCAGCCGCCTAACAGGTCGCTCCAAGCGACCCGCTACGGCCGCTGCGCGCCCTCCGCGGGCGCCTGAGCTTGTCCGTTATGCCGCTTCCAGCTCGCCGGCAGTGTGAATCGCGCGCCGGGTGCCTCGGAAAACCTCGGGCTTCGGCTTGAACTGTCCGCGCTCGGGCAGCAGCCGCGCAGCCTGGAGCGCGCGCCAGTTCG
>Ga0209972_10000828_pt1 | contig 30030 bp, 29 predicted proteins | sample NOAtaG_7_FD_187302 | JGI IMG/M metagenome (GOLD analysis project Ga0209972, IMG submission 187302) | Freshwater lake microbial communities from Lake Erie, under a cyanobacterial bloom - NOAA_Erie_Diel1S_2200h metaG (SPAdes) (version 2) | ecosystem: Environmental > Aquatic > Freshwater > Lake ...
TAAGAACTGTGAAGAAAGTTAGCTGTTGATAAGCGCAGCAATATTTGCATACGAACGGCGATGGACTTCACTCACGCCAAGCTCAGATAAAGATTTTTCATGGCTCCGGGTCACATATCCTTTGTGTGCCGCAAATCCATACCCGGGATACTGTTCATCCAACTTATCCATGATTCGATCGCGATGGACTTTTGCCAGAATCGACGCAGCCGATATTGTGATTGCAACTTGATCACCTTTCCACACGGCCAGTGATGGAGCGCTTAAACCATCAATCCGGTATCCATCGGTCAGAATGTATTGCGGCTCGGTTTTCAGCGCATGGATCGCACGACGCATGCCTTCAAGGTTGGATTTATGTAGCCCTATTGAGTCTATTTCGGTTGGTGAGATTTCAATGATTGCATAGGTAATTGATTCAGAGATTACAAGATCAAAGAGCTCTTCCCGTTTCTGTGCCGTTAACTCTTTAGAATCGCGAACTTCTTCCAGCGCAACACTCTTGGGATCTTTAAGAATGGTTGCAGCAACAACGAGTGGGCCAGCACAAGCTCCGCGCCCCGCTTCATCAACGCCGGCGATAGTCGACATGCCAGCCGCGATGAGTTTTTCCTCAATCATGCGTGGACTTGCTAATTGTTTTGTTTGACAGGAATTTGAGCAAGATCTTTTCCAGCATCCAGTACTCCGAGATGCTTGAAAGGCCAAATTACAAAGAGGGCTCGGCCCGTCACTTTATCGAGCGGGACCATTCCTTTATTGGGGTCGTCAGTGTGAAAACGTGAATCTGCGCTCGCGCCACGATGATCACCCATGACCCAGATGAAACCTTCAGGGACTGTCACATCAAATTCGGAATCTGAGGGTTTATTGCCATCGTATATATATGGTTCATCGACAGCTACTCCGTTGACTTGAAGTTTCCCATCTTTATTGCAACACACCACTCGATCGCCACCTACACCGATAACTCGCTTAATTAGATATTGCTTGGCAGGGTCAGGAAGTATTCCTACAAAAACAAGGGTCTCTTTAACTAATTTGCGAATCCCTGTGCTGTCGTCATAGGACTCTGATAGCCAATTAGCTGGATCCCTAAATACGACAACTTCTCCACGTTTGATATCACTGTAGAGTGCGGCGAATTTGTTCACTCCAACCCGGTCATTTACTTGGAGTGTGTTCTCCATCGAACCTGAAGGAATGTAGAAAAATTGAACGAGAAAAGTTTTAACAATGATGGATAGGACAAGAGCCGATACAACAAGTATGGGCAGTTCGCGAAGGCTGGTGCCCTTCGCTTTAGGCGACATAAGAGTCGACTTTAGGAGTTTTTGGTTTCAGACTCGGCAGAAGTTTCTTCTGTCGCTGCTGGGGCGGTTTCTTCCGCAACAGCTTCTTGCGTAACAGGAGCCTCTTCTACAGTTTCAACAACGATGTCTTCAACAATTGCCTCTTGAACAATGGCCTCTTCAACAGCAACTGCTTCTGGAGCTGCGTAGAGAGTTTCAAGATCATCTGCGCCACGACGCTCGCGGATCTTTGCAGCCTTGCCACGAAGATCACGGAGGTAATAAAGCTTCGCGCGACGAACTTCTCCCTTGCGGACGAGTTCAATCTTTTCAATAACAGGTGCGTGGACTGGGAAAATTCTTTCAACGCCAACGCCGTAAGAAATTTTGCGGACTGTGAATGTCTCACTGACGCCAGAACCTTGGCGCGCGATAACGAGACCTTGGAAGACCTGGATACGGCTCTTATTACCTTCAACGACGCGGACGTGAACTTTGAGTTCATCGCCGGGGCGGAAATTAGGTAGGTCCTTACGGAGGGAGGCGGCATCTACCGCATCAAGCACGTTCATGGTTTGTCCTAACAATTAGTCTCTACGCTTAACGCTCAATAACTCGGCGTATCTTGCCACACCTCCTCCCGAAGCGCTAAATCGCAGGTCTAGTACGCCTGACCAGCCCGAATCTGGGCGCTGAGCGCAGGATGAAGCGCTGGCCCGGCCACTATCACCATGTTCTTCTCTCCATTCCAGATTCCCGTGTCGATGGAGATCATCGCGCCAGCTTCAGTGGCAATCAAACCTGCAGCAGCGTAATCCCATTCATTAACGCCCGCTTCAAAGTAGGCATCAAGCGATCCGCTTGCAACATGACACATATCTACTGCGCAAGCACCCAATCGCCGTAAATCTCTAATTTCCGGAAGTAATCGAGCAATAAGTGCTGCTTGGATTTTTCTTTTCTCAAGATCATATGCAAAACCCGAACCTACAAGGGCTCTATTGAGAGCAACAGGATCGTTACATTTAATGGGATTTCCATTAAGAAATGCCCCACCGCCACGATGTGCTTTCCAAAGAGATTGCGTTGCAGGTGAATAGACAACTCCAGCTAAACCTCCGTCTCTGTCTTTAGCGGCGATACTGATGCACCATCCTGGAATGTCGTAAAGATAATTGACAGTCCCATCAATCGGATCTATGACCCACGTAACTCCCGATTTACTTTCGCGATTTGCTCCTTCCTCGCCAATCAGACCATCATCAGGACGAGCGGCAAGAATTTCACTGACAATCAACTTTTCACTTTCATGGTCCATCTGCGTGGCAAAGTCAAAGACTCCACTTTTTTCATCTAAATCAAATTTTGAAGGTCGATTAACAAGAAGTGACCCAGCTTTTAGCGCGATAGATTCTGCAAGATTGAGTAGTTCCATGGCTAAAGACATATCCCAATCTAATCACAATTCTTCATGAACAAGTACACTCGCATCATGTTGACCTCCTATAAACGGTTATTTGCTATTCCTGGAGGTTGGAATTTCTCATTGGCAGGCTTCATTCTTCGTCTACCGATTTCGATGTTGTATTTAGCAATTGTCTTATTTGTCGTGGCCGAGACCGACTCCTATTCACTTGCGGGAGCAATCTCGATGGTCTCCTCGATCGTGTTGGCTGTTGCAACGCCGCTCTGGTCCCGAGCAGCCGATCAATTTGGGCAGAACAAAATCCTCTCAATTACTGCGCCCATCCACATCATCTTCTTGGGTCTCTTTGTATATTTCGTAAAGACAGATGCTCCAGTTTGGAGTTGGTTTTTCTGTGCCATCGTCTTTGAATCCTTTGTTATTGGTTCCGGACAGATGGTTCGACGTCGTTGGATTCATGTCATAGGCGATGACCGCAAACTAATCGACACCGCCTACTCGTTTGAAGCTCTGGTTGATGAAATCATCTTTACAACAGGCCCTGTTATCGCAACTCTTGTTGCGTCGTATTTCATGCCAGAGGCTTCCATCTTTACCGCTATGGGTTTCTTAGTTTTCGGGGCCTTGATCTTTCTCACTCAGAAGCGAACTGAACCTCCCGCACATCCAAAAGAACCGGGCGATGATCACTCACTTCTCATTCGAGATCGATTCATTCAGGCACTTTTCATTCCCATGATGATGTGTGGGGCTTTCTTTAGTTCAACGGGTCTGGTAATCGTTGGATATCTCGATGATTTTGGAACTCGTGAATACAGCGGATTCTTCATTGCAATCTGGTCTCTCAGTTCCGGGCTCTCAGCTTTCGTTAGTGGATCTATTCATTGGAAGATGAATGAAACTCGTCGCTTTCTATACTCGCTCGTCGCGCTCTTTGTCTTAACTATTCCAATCGTTATGGCTGCATATTTCTATGAAGGCAATCTCTTTATGTTGGCAATTGCACTCTTTCTTAATGGCCTTGCCATTGCACCTATCCTTACAGCTGGATTTGCAGTAGCTGAAAGATCAGTAAGCCCCAAACGCACGACAGAAGTTTTGGCTTGGGCTATCGCCGCATTGAATCTTGGCGGAGCAATCCCCACAGCAATTACTGGCTACATCATTGACACATTTGGCTCATCTGTCGCATTTATTGTTCCACTGGCATGTATGGCAATTTCATTGCTCTCGCTACTTCCTTTTTTCGGATTGTGGCGTCGCAAACTCCATCAAATACCAGCGTAGGTTCCCTTAAAACCAGACTCTTGTATGGCAATCTTTACCCGTGACTGAATTGCGTTTAGTTGGCCGCACCGACGATGGTGACCACATCGAGATGGTTGATAACGATGGGAATAAATTTACGGTTCGCCTCTCCGATTCACTCCGTTCCGCAGTCAATGAGCGTCGTCTAACGCCAGTCGTTGATGCCGCCCCACAGTTTTCAATTAAAGAGATTCAAGCCCGTTTGCGCGCCGGCGAAAGCTACGCCGAAGTTTCACGAATCTCAGGTCTCTCCCTAGAGAAGATTGAGAGATATGCCAGTCCCATTCTTCAAGAGCGAGCATGGATCATCGAACTTGCAGAAAAATCTTCACCTAAAGGAACATCGCTTCCACTCTCCGAATTAGTTATTCAGCGACTCGCACCTCGTGGCGTCAATATGAATCAGATTTCTTGGAACACATGGCGCCTTGATGATGGAACATGGCATTTAGTGTTGAGTTACCCATCTCGTGAAGGTCAATCCGAAGCAACCTGGACTTTCGATTCCAATAAACGAACACTCGTATCAAAAGATGATGGCGCTCGTTGGATTAACGGCGAAGAGCTACCCGCGAAACAGCCACCTCGCCAAGACCGTATGAGTGATCATGGAGTTCTCTTTCCTGTTGAAGGAGAAACACCACAACCACCGCGACTTGTCGCAGTTCGAACTGACCCTATGGTTAATGACGAGCCGAGTGAAGTTAAAGAGATTGCACCTGACGCCAAAAAAGATGGCGTTACCAAGAGGATTTCTATCCCGTCATGGGATGACATCATGTTTGGACGAGGCAAGAAGAAGGATGAAGACGAAGAAGATTAGAGAGTCTTCGTTAGTAGCGGAATCGCTATCTCTGGTTCAGTAACTCCTCCATGGTGCCCGACCATCGCGAGCTGAAACTCTTCTCGATCCGGTTCTACAAGAATGAACTCACCATTGGCAATAACGATCAAATCACCAATACGTTCGAGATTTTTCTCAGACACTGATGGTCCAAAAAATCCTTGATTGACTGACTCTTCACGAGTCAATACTTGCACTTTCTCCCCAAAGAATTCTTCCCATTGTGATTTTGTCTCAGCAAGCGCTCCATTCCTTACATACAAATAGCGAACTCTTGGTTCTCCCCCGAGCAGCTCAACATTCTGCAATAAGTCATTATCTTTTCCAAGAACGCAGAAGTCATCTCGATTAATCATTCCGTGATCTGCTGTTATCCAAAGTCTCGTACCGAGAGGCAAGTTCTCAAGAAGCTTAGTGATGAGCTCGGATGCTTTTGCCATGGCAGCATGAAAGCGCGGTGAGCCGATGCCATCGCGATGGGAAGCATCATCGACATCATTGATATAGACATAAGCAAATGAACGCTCTTTCGATAACGCTAATTTAGTTTCAGTTACCATCTCATCAACCAGATTCGCACCATGATAGGTAGCACCTCGTAGAGCTGCTCTGGTAAAACCAGTCTCTTCGTAACGCTTTGCTGCAATATGCGAGACGCTGATTCCCTCTCTCTTCCCACGTTCAAAGAGAGTTTCTTCTGACTGCCAGATATATGGATCAACACGTTCATCCCACTTCAGGGCATTTAACAAACGTTCCGGAGTCCCACTATGTGGCACGCGCATCGTGTAACCGACCATTCCATGTCGGCCCGCAGCGTTTCCTGTGCCAAGTGATGTCAGGCTAGTTGAAGTCGTAGAGGGAAAAGTTGCCTGCAGTGAAGAGAAACTGGTGAGCTGATTGAAAATTGGTTGGTTCTGAAGTGAAAGTTGTAAGGCGTTCATTCCCATTCCATCAACAAGAAGAATGCATTCTCGCTGCGCAGGATTATTCGGAATTTCAAGGATATTCGAAGTACCAGAGAGCCCAAGTGTGGCGAAGACTGATTGTGATAAGTCTGAGAGCAAGTAGGCCACGCACCTATCTTTCCAGTAATCTTCCTTTTGTGATCCACTATTCATCTGAGGTGAAGACCGCGCTGGAAAACAAGGCGCCTATCGTGGCTCTCGAATCCACAATCATCAGCCATGGTCTTCCTCGTCCAACCAATATCGAGGTGGCCACTCAAGTAGAAGCAATTGTCAGAGAAAATGGCGCGACACCTGCGACGATTGCTGTCATTGACGGAGCTATCCACGTTGGACTCAACGACAGTGCGCTTCAAAGAATTGCAACAGATACCAATATCTCCAAAGCTTCGATACGTGATCTCCCTATTGTGATTGCAAAGAAGATGAGCGCTGCCACAACAGTTGCCGCTACATCACATATCGCTCATTCTGCTGGCATCGCGATCTTTGCTACGGGTGGACTTGGTGGTGTTCATCGCGGTGCGCAAGAGACGTGGGATGAATCAGCAGACCTTCATTCGCTGGCAAATATTCCTGTGATGGTGGTAAGCGCAGGAGCAAAATCCATTCTTGATGTCGCTGCAACGCTAGAGAGACTTGAAACTCTATCGGTCCCCATCATTGGTTTTCAGACTAATAAATTTCCAGGTTTCTATCTCTCTGACTCTGGCTTTGAACTCGAGTATCGCGCTGACTCGCCCGAAGAGATTGCCAAGATCTGGAGCGCACGACATCAAGCAAGAATCACTCACTCTGGCATGGTGGTTGCAAATCCCGTGGTTCGCCAGATGGATCCGGTATTGCACTCACAGACACTTGCAGATGGATTGGCTGCTGCCGAACGCGAGCACATTAAAGGCAAAGCAGTCACGCCATTCTTACTTGAATATTTCCACTCCCACACCAATGGTGAGTCACTTCGAGTGAATATCGAGATCATAAAATCCAATGCGGCTCTTGCTGCTCAGATTGCGGTAGCCGCACAATAAAATGGCTCGCATTCTCTGCATTGGCGATGCCATGCTCGATGTCGTTGTGCTTATCGACTCAGCTATTCACTACGGAAGCGATACGCCGGCCCACATCACTACGCATGGCGGTGGAGCTGCTGCGAATACTGCAACCTGGATGGCTCATCAAGGCCACCAAATCTTCTTTGTCTCACGCATCGGTAATGATGCAGCCGGTAGCGCAGTCCTATCGGAGTTGGATGCTTGGCGGATAGAACATAAAGATATGAGCCACATCAAAGGTAAAACTGGCGTTGTTGTAGTGATTGTTGATGAAACGGGACAGCGCACAATGTTTCCTGATTCAGGCGTTAACTCAGGACTTGGCGTTGATGATCTCCCGCCACTTGAAGACTTTGATGCTGCCTTCCTCTCTGGATACTCATTGTTTAATCCGCTCTCAACCCCAGGAGTCTCAGAGATCATCGCTGAAATTAAGAGTGCAAAGATTCCGCTCTTCTTTGATCCTGCATCAGTTGGAACGATGTCTCACTTCGATCGTGATCGAGCCCTATCGTATTTGAAGCAGATGGATGTAATTCTCCCTAACGAAGAAGAGGCTTTATTTCTCACTGATCAAAATGACATTGAGGCTGCAATTCAAGATTTACAGAAGCACTGTCCCGTCGTGGTTGTAAAACGCGGTGATAAAGGCGCGATGGCGGTTGGGCATGGTTCTAAAATCATTACTTCACCAGTCGATAAAATCGATCCTCTTGATACCACAGGAGCTGGAGATGCCTTCGCAGCAGGCTTCATTCCACAATGGATTGCTTCGAAAGATTTACGAGAAGCAATGGATGCTGGTAACGAATTAGCCCGTCAATGTGTCGCAATTATCGGAGCGAGACCGAGCGTCAATCCCCAGTAAATCAACCAATCATTGGCAGAATCGCGCCATGGCAAAGGCAGATGCAAAGGGAACAACAGGATCGAAGAAGAAAGTAGTTGGTCCTAAGCCCGGCGAATTTCCCGGCAAGATTGTTGATGTTGATGTCTCATCAGAGATGTCTGATTCCTTCTTGGAATATGCCTACTCTGTTATTTATTCGCGTGCGCTTCCTGATGCACGTGATGGATTAAAACCAGTTCATCGTCGCATCTTGCATCAGATGTCTGAGATGGGACTTCGTCCCGATAAAGGACATGTAAAGAGCGCGCGAGTAGTGGGTGAAGTGATGGGTAAATTGCACCCACACGGTGATGGCGCGATTTATGACGCGCTGGTTCGTATGGCTCAGAACTTCTCAATGCGATTACCACTCGTTGATGGTCATGGAAACTTTGGATCACTCGATGCTGGACCTGCGGCGATGCGTTATACCGAGGCGCGTCTTGCCAGTTCGGCTCTTCTTATGGTCGAAGAGACAGATGAGAACACGGTTGATTTTGGCGCCAATTACGATGGCCAAATTTTAGAGCCACTAGTTCTGCCTGCTGCTTTCCCTAATCTCCTCGTTAATGGTGCAACCGGAATCGCAGTTGGAATGGCCACCAATATGGCTCCTCATAATCTTGGCGAAGTCATCGCAGCTGCAAAACATCTGATTGAAAACCCCAATGCAACCCTGAAACAACTTATGAAATTCGTTCCTGCCCCTGACTTCCCTACTGGTGGAACCATCATCGGCAAAGAAGGCATCCTCGAGGCGTATCAAACTGGTAAAGGCGCATTTAAAGTTCGCGCCAAAGTTGAAACTGGAAAAGTTACGACCCGCAAACAAGGTATCACTATTACAGAATTGCCATTCAACATCGGACCTGAAAAAGTTGTTGAGAGAATCTCTGATCTCGTTAAAGCCAAGAAGATTCAGGGTATCTCCGATATTGTCGATCTTACCGATGGACAATCTGGAACGCGTGTTGTCATTGAACTTAAGAATGGCTTTGAACCTGATCAGGTTCTCGAGAATCTCTTCAAACTCACACCACTGGAAGATGCTTTCTCCATCAATGCGGTTGCGCTCGTTAACGGGAAACCTAAGACCCTTGGACTTAAAGAGCTTCTTCAAGTCTTTGTTGATCACCGTATCGAAGTGGTCACACGACGCTCTAATTTCCGCAAAGATAAAGCTGCGGCTCGTCTCAACCTTGTTGATGGACTTCTGAAAGCCATTATTGATATCGACAAAGTAGTGAAGATTGTTCGCGGCAGCGATGATGCGAATGAAGCAAAGGCTGCACTCATCAAGAGCTTTAAGCTCACCGATGAGCAGGCCACCTACATTCTCGATATGCCGTTGCGACGTCTCACGAAAATGTCGAAGATTGAGCTCGAAACTGAGCAGAAGGAATTGAAGTCGACAATCTCGAAGTTGACTGCACTACTCAAGAGTGATGAAGCGCTGCGCAAGCAAGTAGCAGATGAATTGACTGAGGTTGAAGCTAAATACGCTACCCCGCGGCGTACTCTTATCGCTTAATGTTAATTGCTTAGGCGTCGATTCTCTCGCGATCAATATCTGCCGTTGCAATAAAGTCTTTACGCGGTGCAACCTCATTGCCCATCAATAACTCAAACATCTTCTCCGCTGCGGCAGCATCTTTAATGGTGATGCGGCGCAGTGTGCGATGGTCTGGATCCATCGTTGTTTCGCGAAGCTGGTCGGCATCCATCTCGCCTAGGCCTTTATAGCGCTGGAGCGGCTCTTTCCAACGTTTACCTTGCTTCTTGAGATCTGCAAGAAGTTTCTTCATCTCATCATCAGAGTAGGTGTAGTGAACTTCGCCTTTCTTGCCACCGCCGCCCATGACTTCAATACGGTGTAGTGGCGGAATTGCAGCGAAGACTCGACCATCATCAATGAGAGGCTTCATGTAACGATAAAGCAAAGTCAGCATCAGACAGCGAATGTGTGCACCATCAACATCGGCATCGGACATCAGGATCACGCGTCCGTAACGAGCATCATCAAGCGTAAATGATTTTCCAGAACCCGCTCCGATGACTTGAATTATTGCTGCGCACTCGGCGTTATCAAGCATCTGCGAGAGTGAAGCTTTCTGCACATTGAGAATCTTTCCTTTGAGAGGAAGGATTGCTTGATATTCAGAATTTCGCGCTGCCTTAGTGGTTCCTAGAGCAGATTCACCTTCCACGATAAATAACTCGGTGCGCGAGACATCTTCAGAGCGGCAATCCGATAATTTGGCTGGAAGAGAGGAGCTCTCTAACGCATTCTTACGCCGCTGCAATTCTTTGTGGGCGCGAGAGGAGATGCGAGTACGGGAAGCGTTTGCCACCTTCTCGAGGATGAGCAGACCATTAGCTTTATCGATTCTTTTTGTGGTGGTAAAAAAGCGCTTGAGTTCATCAGAAACTACTTGTTGCACAATCTTGGTAACTGCAGGAGTTCCAAGAACTTCTTTGGTCTGGCCTTCAAACTGAGGTTCCTGCATCCGCACAGTTACAACAGCGGTTAAGCCTTCGACTATGTCATCTTTAATGACATCTTGTTCATTCTTCTTAAGCACGCCTTTGGCACGGAGGAATTCGTTAAAAGTTTTCGTCAGAGCTCGCTCAAATCCTTGGACGTGCGTTCCGCCTTTAGGAGTTGCAATGATGTTCACAAAGGAGCGGACTGTGGTCTCGTATCCATTGCCCCACTTCACCGCGATATCAACATCCATATCGCGCTCAACTTCTTGAGGCTCGAGATGGCCTTTGTCATCGAGGACCGGGACCGTCTCTTGATAATGACCCTTTCCGGTTAGACGGATGACATCGCCAACCGCCTCATCGGGTTGGATGAAATGGCAATACTCAGAAATTCCACCTTTATGGAAGAAGGTCTCGGAAGTCTTCTCCTTTGTACGATTGTCATTAACAATCAAAGTTAAGCCAGGAACAAGATAAGAGGTTTGGCGCGCGCGGGTGTAGATCTCTTCTAAGTCATATTGCGCATCTTTAAGGAAGATCTGTTTATCAGACCACCACTTAATTCGAGTTCCGGTAACTTTTGAGGAAACTTTCCCTATAACGCGGAGCCCTGATTGCGGCTCAAATGTTGCATTAGGGCCATCGCCATCAAAGATTCCAGCTACGCCACGCTTAAAGGACATCCAATAGATTTTCCCATCACGATCAACTTCGACATCAAGACGCGATGCAAGAGCATTAACAACAGATGCGCCGACTCCATGGAGTCCGCCAGTGGCAGCATAAGAGCCACCACCAAATTTTCCGCCCGCATGAAGTTTTGTCATCACGACTTCAACGCCCGTGAGTCCAGTCTTTGGTTCTTTATCTACGGGAATACCGCGACCATCATCATGGACCTCAATTGATCCATCTTTCTCTAAATTAATCTCAATCTTCTTGCAATAACCGGCGAGTGATTCATCAACCGCGTTATCGATAATTTCCCATAGGCAGTGCATAAGTCCGCGTCCATCGGTGGAGCCGATATACATTCCGGGACGCTTACGAACCGCATCAAGCCCTTCAAGAACTGAGAGGTCTTTTGCGGAATATGATTTTTCGACGCTGCGATTTTCTCCGTCTGCCACGATGCGCAAGGGTATCTATCTCACCAATTGAGCAGCGTGTTACGCGCCGAACAGCCTGAGAATATGTCGATAATTTCACAAAATATGGCAAGAATCTGAAAAAAATTCGATTTTGACCTGCGGGGAATAAGTCATAGGTGGTTTGATGTTCCACTGTAAGTACTTGCGCTCCCGCAAGCATCACGAAAGGCAGGCTAGAAATGACCGAGAATGTAGTACTCGATTCCACGCCGCTTAATGCCCTCGATCGTTGCGATCGTTGTGGCGCGCAAGCATATGTTCGCGCAGTTATGGCAAATGGATTCGAATTACTCTTCTGTGGTCACCACGCCAAGAAATATCAAGATGGTCTTGCCGAAGCAGCAGCTCGTATTGATGACGAGACCTCTCGCCTTATCGAAGAATCAGCGGCGCAATAATCCTTGAGACCAAACTCGGTCTCCCCGTTCTAGCTTCTTCCTTATCTGCGATACCGCTCAATTTCACCATGCTGTTAACAGCTATATACCTCAATGGTTCTGGTTCCCATTTACGAATCTTCTTATTCACAAAGTGAAGATTGGTTAAATCATTCTTCTGCCCTGTAATCACATGGGCGAGAATCTTGCTGGCCAAGTAACTCATCGTTACGCCATCACCGGCGTATCCACCTAGCCGTCCAAAGCCACGAGAGAAATCAAAGTGCACGTAAGGTTCCCAATTACGGGTAATTGCAACAGCCCCGCCCCATGCATGGGTAAATTTCACATCGCGCAACGCAGGAAACCAGGATTGAGCTAAATTTCGCAGACTTTCATGAACAGAATCTGTCATTTCTTTTGCAGGAATGAGTCTGGAGTTAAGTGGATACGTGGCACCACGTCCACCAATCGCTAAGCGATTATCTGCGGTGCGCTGGGCGTAATTGATGAGATGCGATCCCTCAGCAAAAGTGAAGCGTGAATCAACCCCGATTTCGCGCCATTGCGCATCCGTTAAAGGTTGCGTTGCGACCATCAAGGAATAGAGCGGTATGAACTCTCGTTGATGGTCGCCAAATACCTCAGTTGCTTGAATGACGATTGGGGCGCTTACAAGGGAGCTATTCGCGAGCACTCCATCCTCGGTGGCGGTGGCATACACGCTTTCACAGATTGTTACGCCTTTAGCAAGAAGATATTTAGAAAGACCTTGCACAAGACCAATTGGATTGATTGTTGCGCACTCGGGATTGAAAAGTCCTCCGCGGGCATCGCGAACTCGAATCATTTCTTCGAGCTCACTCTTCTCTTTCCAGATATGTAAATCATCTTGGGAATCTTTAAGGCGGCGTTCTTGGGCGATGTTTCTGGCAAACATCACCGTTCCTGATTTCACAAAGTTTGCTGCTGGCGCGTTATTCGCAGCAAATTCGCCAATCTCATCGATAGCACGCGTTATCGCGCTAAAGAGCTCTGCTGTCTTCTCTTTGCCATGGCGCTTTTCTAGCGTGGAGCGATACACGGGATAGTCAGAGGAAGCCCATCCCCCATTGCGTCCACTGGCGCCAAAACCGATTCGCTGCGCTTCAAAGATTACGATTGATAGATCAGGATTTAATTTCAGTAAGTGATAAGCAGACCAGAGTCCCGAGAATCCACCACCGATGATTGCTACATCGTAGGAATCTGAGTGGCTCGAAGAATAAGAAATCTCGCTCGAGGAATCTGCCCAGAGCGAGTTATTCGGCTTGGAATCCGGCTTCGCGGTGTGAGCCATCGCAGAATGGTTTCTCTTTGGAGTGACCACAACGGCAGAGTGAGAAATTCTCTTTAGTTTCGATGACATTTCCATCAGCATCAACAAAATCAGCAGCGCCAGTGACGCGGATTGACCCGTTTGGTTTTACAAAAATCTTGGGACGATCTGACATGGATAGCTCCTTAGTTGGACGAATTAATCGAGGTAATCGCGGAGAACTTGTGAGCGCGATGGGTGACGGAGCTTGGACATCGTCTTGGACTCAATCTGGCGGATACGCTCACGTGTAACGCCATAGACCTTGCCGATTTCATCGAGAGTCTTAGGCTGGCCGTCGGTTAGACCGAAGCGCATCGCTACAACGCCTGCTTCACGCTCAGAGAGAGTGTCAAGCACAGAGTGGAGCTGCTCTTGAAGCAATGTGAATGAGACAGCATCGGCAGGAACGATTGCTTCAGAGTCCTCAATCAGATCACCAAACTCTGAATCTCCTTCTTCGCCAAGTGGAGTGTGAAGTGAGATTGGTTCGCGACCGTACTTCTGAACTTCAACCACCTTTTCAGGGGTCATATCTAGTTCTTTTGCGAGCTCTTCAGGTGTCGGTTCGCGACCAAGATCTTGGAGCATCTGGCGTTGGACACGAGCCAACTTGTTAATAACTTCAACCATGTGGACTGGAATACGGATGGTGCGAGCCTGGTCTGCCATCGCGCGAGTGATGGCTTGGCGAATCCACCACGTTGCATATGTTGAGAACTTATAGCCCTTTGTGTAATCGAATTTCTCAACGGCGCGGATCAAACCGAGGTTTCCTTCTTGAATCAGATCAAGGAAGAGCATTCCGCGGCCGGTATAGCGCTTTGCGAGAGATACAACGAGACGGAGGTTCGCTTCAAGGAGATGGTTCTTGGCGCGCTTGCCATCTTCTGCGATCCATTCCAATTCACGTTTCAATGAGCGATCAAGTTTCTCGCTGCCATTGAGACGCTCTTCTGCAAAGAGTCCGGCTTCAATACGCATCGCAAGTTCTACTTCAAGTTCGGCGTTGAGAAGTGCAACGCGACCAATCTGCTTTAAATAATCCTTAACGGGGTCAGCTGTTGCACCCGCGGTAAGGACGGTCTGGGGTGGAGCATCATCCTCTTCGGAATCTTTAAGTGTGAATTCGCCTTCTTCTTGCTTTGCTTCTTCGGTGAGATTGACGACGCGGACATCAGATTGTCCTTCGGTGCTCTCCTCACCAGTTTCTGCAACGAGCTTTTCAAGATCTTCTAATTCAACTTCCTCTAATTCAACATCTTCACCATCAATTTTTTCTACGAGTTTCTTGCCTGATGGTTTTGTTGTAGCAGATGTTGCTGTATCGACGGGTGCGCCAGATTTAGCAGCCTTCATCGCTTCTAATTCAGCTTTGGTTGGGAAGCGACGTGGACCTTTCTTCTCAGCAGGTTGGCTCTTTGCTTCACGCGCCAACTTCATCGCTTCTAATTCAGCTTTCGTTGGGAAAAGACGTGGGCCTGACTTCTTAACGGCTTTCTTAACATCCTTCTTATTGCTTTTCTTTGCAGGCGATGGCTTCGTGCTCTTCTTTGCAGCGCTCTTTGACTTACTTGCGTTTTTGGGCGCACGAGATACAGGCACGAAATAGTCCTTTGCTTTGAACTGACGATCTGTCAGAGTTACTTGCCAGCCACGGGGATTTGGCTATGGCTATATTATAAATTGTCCACAGGTCAGAACGCACATTCTGGGCACTTTATGCCCTTCTGGCGTGGGCAGTCTTCGCTCCTATGAGCGGGCGGACGGCAGAAGATCTACAAATCTAGAGACGCCCAGCCTCATGAACTCGCTTCAAAAACTCCCGAGTCTCAGGCTGCGTGGGGCTTTCTAGAATCACTGACGGGACTCCCCACTCCAAAATCCGTCCATTGTGGAGATAGCAGACTTCATCGGCTACCTGCTTTGCAAATCCCATTTCATGGGTCGCGAGCACCATAGTCATGCCTTCGCCTTTAAGGTCGCGCACGGTGCTGAGAACTTCATTGACGAGAACTGGATCTAAAGCGCTCGTTATCTCATCAAGCAATAGCAGCCGTGGATGGCGTGCCAGTGAGCGAATGATGGCAACTCGTTGCTGCTGTCCCCCACTTAGTCGATCGGGATATTGATCCGCTTTATCTTTAAGGCCAAATCGCTTCAATAACTCAAGTGCTTCATCAACGGCCACATCTTTGGCAACGCCCTGAACTTTGGTGGGGGCCAGAATCACATTTTCCAGCACGGTCATATGTGGGAAGAGATTGAACGATTGAAAGACCATTCCAAGCTTCTTACGCACTTCATCAGGATTTACATCTGCAGCGGAGATATCTTCGCCATCGAGAAGGATCTGTCCATCATCAATCTGATCTAAAAGATTGATACAACGTAGCAACGTTGATTTCCCGCTCCCAGACGCTCCAATAAAAACAGTTGCGGTATGTACCGGAACAGTGAAAGTAATGTCCTCTAGAACAACTTCGCTGCCAAATGTTTTGCGAACTTTCTCAAGGCGGAGTACTGGGGTGGTCATGCTTGGCCCTGGGCATTCTGTTTTTCCAGGGAATTACGGAGCATACGATCAGTCCAACGAGTGAGTGGAATAGTGACCAACAAGAAGACAATCGCGGCCATCACATAAGGGGTGTAATTGAAAGTCTTTGCGGTTTGAATCTGTGCAGCACGAACCGCATCTGTGACTCCCAGAATTGAAACTAAGCCAGTGTCTTTGATAAGCGCTACCAAGTCATTGAGAAGTGGAGGTGTCACTCGCTTAAGCGCCTGCGGCAGAACCACATGGCGAAGTGTCTGAAAATGGCTTAAACCCAAGGATCTCGCAGCCGCTCTCTGGCTGGGATGAACAGTAAGAATTCCTGAACGAATTACTTCAGCAACATATGCCGAATAGGTGATGATGACTGCAAGTGTTCCTAAGATGAGAACGTTATTGGTGAGGCCTTTAATCTGTAGAGCCGGGATTCCAAATCCAACTAACAGGATCACCAGGAGCATCGGGATTCCGCGAAATATGTCTACATACGCGGTGGCAAGGAATCTAAATGGAGTAAGTGCTGGTGAACGTGAGGTGCGAAGTAAAGCTATAGCTAATCCAAGGAGAGCGACAGATGTGCCAGCAATAACGGTGAGCATCGCGTTAGTTCCAAATCCAAGGATTATCTTAGGAAGAACTTCTACTCCATAAGCCCACTTAAAGAACGTATTTCGTAACGTCTCCCAACCTGGAGAGGTGACGATGACAATCACTAGAGTCCCAAGCACTAAGAAGCTTGAGAGGGCCGCGATGAGCGCACTACGTTGATTCTTCTTTTTTCGCGCCTGGCGACGAGCAAGCTCTAATTCACTTGGCGACCATTGACCGCCAAAATCGTAGCCGCTATTAAATTCGGAAGGCGTGGCTCCTTCAAAGGAACCACGCCCCGAATTCTTCTTCATATGTGAGAGTACTAGCTAAGTACTGGCGCTCCTGCAGATGCAGTCAACCATTGATCAATGATTGCTTGCAGAGTTCCGTTATCACGGATTGCATCGACTGCTTTGGTGACGCAAGAGGTGATGGGATTGTCCTTAGAGAGCAAGAGACCAAAGCCTTGATCGCCCGCATCGCTGCCATCAATCTGGCCAACGATGATTCCGTTGGGAACCTCAACAGCGGAGAGATAGAACGCTGTAGGTAGATCTACGACAAGTCCATCAATCTGCTTGTTCTTAAGTGCGGTAACTGCAGCAGCGTTATCGTTAAAGACCGATGCTTTGAGGCCGAGCTGGGTTTCAATCACATCGAGTGATGTGGTGGAAACCGCTGCGCCAAGTTTTGCACCGGCATCTGCAAGACCTTGCAGTGTTGTGACGCCATCAATCTTGCTGCCCTTGAAGGAGACGATTGCTTGGTTTGACTTGTAATAAGGGCTGGAGAAATCAACGACTTGCTTACGCTCATCTGTGATGGAGTATTGCTGAAGGTTGAAGTCGAATGTCTTTGGACCAGGAGCAATTGCTGCATCGAAGCTGGTGCGAACCCACTTCACAGCGCTTGCGTCGTAGCCAAGTTCTTGTGCAACGGCGTATGCAACTGCTGCTTCAAAACCTTCGCCGGACTCTGGCTTATCGTCAATCACCCATGGGTAATAAGCAGGTTCGCCGGTAGCGATGGTGAGAGTTCCAGCTTCAACAGTTGCCAATGATTCTGGAGAACATGTTGTGGATTCACTCGATGCGCTGTTGTCTTCTGAGGAAGAACATGCGCTAAGTACGAGCGCAGCAACAAGAAGTGGAATTACTTTAAGAAGTTTTTTCATTTCTAGCCTTTCGCAATTAATACGCTTGAGGCCTGACAATTATTGACAGACCCGCGCTTGTCGATGCACCTTGCAGTCGACCAGGTCCTCACCCGGAGCACCCCACCGCGGTGGAGGGTTGCCGTCCAGTTAGCCGGGGCTTAATGCTGGAACTCGTGACCTAGCGCGGACTTTAGAAAATGAAAGTTAAAAAGTCCACTCAGACGCGGGTAGGCCATGGGCGTCACCGACGGCGCGGTAATAAATCGTTCCATCATGGACATTTAAGCCCTTTCGCAGCGCCGCATCATCTTTGAGCGCGGTTGTCCAACCCTTATTTGCCAACGCTAGGGCATAGGGAAGTGTCGCATTCGAGAGCGCGTAAGTTGAAGTAAAAGGAACTGCGCCAGGCATATTCGCAACGCAATAGAAGAGGGTTTCATGGACTTTAAATGTTGGATCGGCATGGGTTGTGGGGCGCGAATCTTCAAAGCAGCCACCTTGGTCGATAGCGATATCGACAAGGACTGCGCCGGGCTTCATTTTCTTTACTAATTCATTGGTGATGAGCTTTGGAGCTTTTGCGCCATGTACCAACACCGCTCCTATAACGAGATCAGCGCTCTTGGCTTGTTCCTCAATCTCATGAGTATTCGACATCAGAGTCTTCACAGTTCCGCTAAAGATCTGGTCAATCTCACCAAGTCGTCTCTGATTGACATCAACGACGGTCACATCTGCGCGCATGCCATGAGCAATCGTCGCTGCAGCTAATCCCGCTGTACCGCCGCCAAGGACGAGAACTTTTCCGGGACGAACGCCGGGAACTCCACCAAGAAGAACCCCGCGCCCTCCAGCACTTTTTTGTAGAGCAGCAGCTCCAACTTGTGCTGCCATACGTCCAGCAACTTCGCTCATGGGAGCTAGGAGTGGAAGCGTCCCACTTACTTCTACAGTTTCATAGGCAATAGCAGTTGTTCCACTCTTGACTAGCGCATCGGTGCACTCACGAGATGCAGCAAGGTGGAGGTAAGTAAATAAAACTTGGTCTTTGCGCAACCTTGAGTATTCAACTGCAATGGGTTCCTTAACTTTGAGAATGAGTTCGGCTTTCGCCCATACCTCATCGGCAGAATCAAGGATTGTCGCACCAACGCTGGTGTAATCAGCATCAGTTATTGCTGATCCAAGGCCAGCGCCTTTTTCGATGAAGACTGAATGTCCATGCTTAATAAATTCTCGAACGCCAGATGGGGTTATTGCTACGCGAAATTCATTATTTTTTACTTCTTTAGGAACACCGATGTTCATGCACTCATGGTACCTGAGAAAAGAGCATCGCAAATTTTGGGATGTAACTCAGCTCTCATCGCAGCAAATGACTTTGGAGACCAACCTGCTGAAAAGACTTGGCGCAACAAACCGGTCATGGCGTAATCAGGATTATCAAGCTCTGCCCGATCTAAAGCGCGATGCGCAATTGCGCCATCACCTCGTTCATATGCAACTGCTGCAAAAAGAGTAGCCACTGGCGCTACATATCCTTCTGGGGCAACTCTTAATAGCCATCTCCAGGCGCTGAAATAGGTATCGCTCGTTTCATCTGTAACACTCCCCAACGCAAAGTCACGAACTTGTAGATCCAATAGCCTCACAAGAACAAGTGCGAGCAGCTTCTTATCTCGACATAATCCGTCAGCTACAAAGTCTGCGATGAAATCGGTGATGGCTTCTGCCCCTTGTCGCTGCAACGGTACCGGATCACCTTCATAATCAATTTCTCTTATCTCCTTCATTAGGTTGAGTAATTCTTGGTCTGGTTCGAGAGCTGAAATTGAATTGACGAGTTGATTGATGTTTTCAAAAGGAACGGGTTTTCCAAGAGCAACTTGTTCTGCAGCAATTCGGGAATGATCAAGTTCGGGAAGCGGCGAACCTTCGGGAGGACAGCACTCTAAATCCTCACAGATAAGCGACCTCCAACGATTGGCATGAACAATCAAGGATTCGCGCAGCGGAATATTCTTCTCATCGATGGCATCTGTTATGGTCTTTATGAGCAAGTCCGCATCAGAGCTGGACTCAGGGATGTAATAAACCGAGATTGCGGCGTCGGCGTCATCTCTCTGTAAGTAGGAAACCAATGTATCGATCTGCTCAGGGTCGAGAGAATCTGGGAAATCAATACGAAGCGCCATGAAGATTGAGTCATCTTTGATGCTCATCAGAACAATGGAATCTTCTGGTTTAAAACCAACGAGGAATGGAATTGCTGCGAGTAGATCATGAGGTGAAGTAAGTGTGGTCATGGGCGAAGCATCAGCGCCCTTGTCAGCTTCTTTATCGAGAGTTTGATAAATGTTGATAGCTGGGCTTGTTGAAAATCAAGAGATGTACACCGCTCTCCCAGATCGCACAGTAAGGCGTTTAGTGATGGATTGGGTGATACCGCCATTAATCGGCGCGCTCATGCCACCTGCGCTCCATCTCCCGCTCCACTTGATGGTGAGCCTCACATCCTTCTCACCCGATGATCGATATGTGTTGCTAATCATTGTTAAGGGATAAGGAGCGCCTTGAACTCGCGTGGTGATTGATCTGCCATCGCCAAAATCCCATTCATAAAGTGCGGTGAGATGAATTGTGATCGGAATTCGGAGTACGACGATGACGGTAGAGAAATGAGTAGGGACTGTGGTCATGAAATTTACTGGCTCTTGAACAAGTGGGTTATCTAGAGGTTGAGTGATGATGAGTCCTGAGGGCAGCAGACTACGAACTTGATCCGAAATTTGGGATCCTGAAATCTTTTTTACTCGTGGTTTGACTGTCAGGCTTGGCCGAGGTCGTGGCTTCGCTGTTGTAACAGGTTTAGGTAGCCACGGAATAAAGAGTTTTCGAGCTGTTGACCTCGCTCGCGGTCTTGGGGATGAAGTGCTAGAAGTTCCTGCCTTGCCTTTCTTTACCGTAATCACAACTTGATTACTCTCTTGATCAGCGCTCACATCAATACAGGTATCACCCTCGCAATCAGCATTAACCGTTGGAATTGAAGTAAGAAGAAAGGTTAAAGTCAGCAGCAGAACTCTCATCGCAGGAGTCTCTGCGGAAATTGGTTAGGGAATTAAGGCTCCGTAAGAGTTAGTGGAAAAGTGTGAGCTGTGAGGATTACGAACTGAATTGTTGATGCAATCTCGTGAGCGATTCCTTAACGGTCTTTCCATCGCTAGTACGCCATAGCGGCGGCATCGAGTTGAGAAGTATTGATCCATAGCGTTTATTGACGATGCGAGAATCAAGAATCGCAACCACTCCCCGATCATCAACGGAGCGAATCAAGCGACCCGTGCCCTGGGCCAGTAAAAGCGCAGCCCGAGGAAGAGAAACCTGCATAAATCCTGAACCACCTGCAGCATCTGCTTCAGCCGCGCGAGCGGACATAACGGGATCATCGGGGCGCGGAAATGGAATGCGATCAATGGCTACGAGAGTGCAGGAAGGTCCAGGCACATCAACGCCCTGCCACAAACTCATTGTGCCGAGCAGAATTGAGGTCGGATCGTTTGCAAATCTTTCCACGAGCGCACCGACGCTATCGCCGCGTCGCTGGGTGATGATTGCAATGGGAAGTTCGGCTAAAACGCGACGGAGATGTTCATCTGCCATCTCAACTCCACGCCACGAAGAGAAGAGCGCAAGGGTGCGACCACCTGCGGCATCAATTAACTCCCCTAATTCGACGAGCGCTTCTTTGCTGGGGCCATCACGTCCTGGTTCTGGGAGATCTTTTGGAAGATAGAGCATGCCTTGATTTGCGAAATCAAAAGGTGAGCCAACATCAAGCATTTGTACATTGGATGGATCGATTGCGGAATCCTGCTCTTCACTCTCTTCTTCCGTTGTGGCGCTGGTAAGAATTCCTAAGCTTCGCGCGATGGGATCAAAACTCTTTCCTACAGTGAGCGTTGCACTTGTAGCAATGACGGGGGTTTGAGTAAAAAGGTTTTCTCGCAAAACATGGGAGACAGCAAGAGGTGCGAGATAGAGAGTTGAGAAAGTCGGTTCGTACCAGAGAACTTGGCTCTCACCCATCCGCATCATTTTCTGGGCCGTGGTTTTTACTTCATTAACGGCTCCTTTAACGCGGGCGCGATCTGCGAGGCTATCGGGATCAACGATCTCGCTATCAGCGCTGATATACGCGATCACCGCTTCGGCAGCTTCTTTGATTTTTCGCACGGGAGCGGCCAACGCAGTAGGTAATTCACTGAGCTTTCGCTCTTCATCGCTCCGCGTTCGGTAATCCTGACCGTACTCATCCATGGCATCGGCAAATCCTTCGGCAGCTTTTACAAAGGCATCAGCTAATTTGCCTGGCATATGGCGGCGGACCATATTTGCAGCTCGTGCAACGCGACCTGAAGTAAGTTCTTCAGTTACTGCTTGGGTGGTGCGATCCATAAATTCATGGGCTTCATCAAGGATGACAGCATCGCGGTCAGGCAATATCGGATGCGAATCAACGATCTCGATCGCAAGAAGCGTGTGATTGGTGACAACGATATCTGCGGTCTGGGCTTTGGCTTTTGCATTGACCGCAAAACATTCACTTCCAAATCGACATTCATCTGCGCCAACACATTCACGTCCTGATGTGGAATTCGCGAGCCAGACCCGACGATCAACATCGGGAGCATCATCGCGATCGCCAGAAATCCCGGGCTTTGCTGCCCATTCACGGAGGCGACGAGCATCTTTTTCTAGCGAGGAGATATCAACGAGAACTTCGCTATCTGCGGTGCCATCATCAGCATTCATTTTCTGGAGGCATAGATAATTTCCAACGCCTTTATAGACTGCGAAAGAGATACTTCGTTTCAATTCTTTTTCAAGTGCATCTTTAACGCGCGGAAGATCGCGCTCCACAAGCTGGCGTTGTAAGGCAAGAGTTGCAGTAGCGACCAGAACTTTCTTGCCATGAACAAGTGCGGGAACTAGATATGCCAGTGATTTTCCGGTGCCGGTACCTGCTTGGACCAAGAGATGGTGGCGATCAGAGAGGGCGTTTGCGACAGCTTCGGCCATTTCAATCTGGCCTTCACGAGGTGAGCCCTCAATAGCAAAGACCGCAGCGCTGAGGGCGCTGCGGACTTTGTCGAGTTCCATTGCCTTACCTTAGTTCCGAATTGAAACGAGGTAAGAAGTTAGCTGTGGTTTAGCTACAACCTGAAGTTGAGCCACAACCTTCGCAGACATAGCAAGCACCAGATGCACGCATCTTGACGCCGCATGTTACGCAGAGTGGTGCATCAGATTTGATGCCAGCAATCTTCTCGAGAAGTTCAGTAGAAGAACCGATCTGTGCAGGAGCTGCCTCGATCTTTACTTCGACTGGCTTGCTTTCTACTTTCTTCTCAACAACTACCTCGGCCTTTGGTGCAACAACTTCTTGAACCTGGGCATATTCGCCAGTCTCAAGTGCGTGGGCACGTTCTGCGGAGGTGTAGATGCCATAGGCAGCGCGCTCTTCATACGGTAAGTAATCGAGTGCGAGGCGGCGGAAGATGTAATCCATCATGGATTGCGCCATGCGGATATCTGGATCATCTGTCATACCTGCTGGTTCAAAGCGCGAGTTTGTGAACTTAGAAACGTAGGTCTCTAGCGGAACTCCGTATTGCAAACCAATGGATACCGCGATTGAGAATGCATCCATAACTCCGGCAAGAGTTGAACCTTGCTTACCGAGCTTGAGGAAGATCTCTCCGAGTTGTCCATCTTCGTAGGTTCCTGCAGTCATGTAACCCTCTGCGCCACCTACTGCGAATGAAGTGGTGCGTGAAGGACGTGACTTAGGAAGACGCTTACGTGTTGCAGGAGCTGGAGCTGATGCTTCAGCGCTCTCCTCTTTCTTAGTTGCCTTCGCATCTGAAAGTGGCTGACCTACCTTGCAGTTATCGCGATAGACAGCGAGAGCCTTGAGGCCCATCTTCCATCCTTCGTAATAAACCTCTTCAACATCTTCAACAGTTGCTGATTCTGGAAGGTTAACGGTCTTGGAGATTGCGCCAGAGAGGAATGGTTGGCAGGCCGCCATCATTCGAACGTGGCCCATCGGAGCGATGGAACGTGCACCGAGCGCGCAATCAAAGACATCGTAATGTTCTGGCTTGAGGCCAGGCGCATCAACCACATGTCCATTTGCGGTGATGTATTCGACGATCGCTTCGATTGTCTCTTCGGTGTAACCGAGTTTGCGAAGCGCTTGAGGAACAGTCTGGTTAACGATCTGGAGTGAACCGCCGCCAACAAGCTTCTTGAACTTCACGAGTGAGAAGTCAGGCTCGATACCAGTGGTATCGCAATCCATCATCAAGCCGATTGTGCCGGTTGGGGCGAGAACTGAAGCCTGGGCGTTACGCCAGCCATTCTTCTCACCGATAGAGAGGCAGGAATCCCATTGCTTATTAGCTTCGGTCCATACATCGCGATCGAGAGTTGAAACAGCCTTTGCAGAGAGTGATGCTGCTTGGTGCTTCTTCATGACGCGAGTGTGCGGCGCTGCATTTCGAGCAAAGCCTTCGTAAGGTCCGACGATTCCAGCAAGTTCTGCGGAGCGGCGGTATGAAGTTCCGGTCATCAACGATGTGATGGCGCCAGCAAGTGCGCGGCCACCTTCGGAGTCATATGCAAGACCTGAGGCCATCAAGAGAGCGCCGAGGTTTGCGTAACCAATTCCGAGTTGGCGATATTTGCGGGTCGTATCTCCGATTGCTTCTGTGGGGAAATCTGCGAAGCAGATTGAGATATCCATAGCGGTAATAATGATTTCTACCGCCTTCACAAAGTTCTTAGCGTCAAAAGATCCATCGCTCTTGAGGAACTTCATGAGGTTGAGTGATGCAAGGTTGCATGAAGAGTTATCAAGGGACATGTATTCAGAACATGGATTTGAGGCGTTAATACGGCCTGTTTCTGGATTGGTGTGCCAATCGTTGATGGTGGTGTCGTATTGAATTCCTGGGTCAGCGCATGCCCATGCAGCTTCTGCCATCTTGCGGAAGAGTGCGCGGGAATCTACTTCTTCAATAACTTCACCTGTTGAGCGAGCGCGAAGACCAAACTGTGTTGAGTTTTCGTAAGCGCGCATAAATTCATCGGTAACGCGGACTGAGTTATTTGCGTTCTGGTATTGAACAGAGATGATGTCTTTTCCACCAAGGTCCATATCAAAGCCAGCATCGCGGAGGGCGCGGATCTTGTCCTCTTCACGAACTTTGGTTTCGATGAACTCTTCAATATCTGGGTGATCAACATCGAGAACAACCATCTTTGCAGCGCGACGGGTAGCGCCGCCTGACTTGATGGTGCCTGCTGAGGAGTCAGCGCCACGCATAAAGGAGACGGGGCCAGATGCAGTTCCACCTGATTTGAGAAGCTCTTTTGAGGAGCGAATTCTGGAGAGATTGAGGCCGGCTCCGGATCCGCCCTTGAAGATCATTCCTTCTTCGCGATACCAGTTAAGGATGGAATCCATGGTGTCATCAACGGAGAGGATGAAGCAGGCAGATACTTGTTGGGGAGCTGCAGTTCCGACGTTAAACCAGACTGGAGAGTTGAAGGAGAAGATCTGGTGCAACAACATATGTGTTAATTCATGTTCGAAGATTTCTGCATCTTGAGGAGTTGCGAAATATCCATATTCCTTACCAGCTTTTGTGTAGGTAAGAACGACGCGATCAATAACTTGCTTGAGTGACCATTCACGATTGTCGTGGCCAACAGCGCCGCGGAAGTACTTGGTGGTGACGATGGTTGAGGCATTGACGGACCAGAAATCTGGGTATTCAACGCCGCGTTGTTCAAAGACAACCTCGCCGGTCTTCCAGTTGGTCTGAACTACATCGCGACGTTCCCATGTGACGTTGTCATATGGATGTACGCCCGGGGTGCTAAATACCCGCTCAATTGTGAGGCCTTTTCCAAGCTTTCCTTTTGCTGATGAGCGATTGATCACCGTGTCCGACATTCGAGTTTCTCCAGTTTCTTCTTGAAAATTCTTTAGTTGTGTTTTTTTCTTATTTCGTTTTTTTCTACGTATTCAGTTTTTCTTTTTATCTACTTATCGGACTCATCATTTGAGTTGCGGGGATGCAACTTGGGAATCAGCTTCAGCGTTTTTCTCAAAAGGCAGAGCGCGGAGAAGTGCTATCTCGCCTTCGAAATCTTCAAGGGAGGAAAAGTTACGGTATACAGAGGCATAACGCAGGTAGGCAACCTCATCCAATTCTCGCAATGGCGCGAGAATGGCCATACCGACTTCTTGAGCTTCGATCTCAGCCTGGCCTGTGGCGCGGAGAGCTTCCTCTACACGCTGGGCCAAGAGAGCTAAATCGTCGTCATCGACAGGTCGGTTCTGGCAGGCCTTGCGGACGCCATTGATGACCTTCTCGCGACTAAAGGGTTCTGTGGCTCCACTTCGTTTGATGATGGAGAGAACCGCAGTCTCCGCAGTTGAGAATCGTGAACCACATTGGGTGCACTCACGACGACGACGGATTGAGGTGCCTTCATCGGTAGGACGCGAGTCAATGACTCGAGATTCCTCATGTCGACAGAAGGGGCAATTCACGGCGTGTCGTCCTCTCAATGCTGGGAAATTTCTGATTTTGGGTGTATCGGCGGTTCAGCTCCGAACCACTACTTATGGAAGCCTACACCAAAACAACCCCAATATCTAGGGGTAAGAGTAAAGCAAGGGTTGAGAGTTCGCACCTTATTGACGAGCCAGAGGCGCTATGGGCGTGTCGGGATGTAGATCTTCTGTCCGGCCTGGAGTTCTGGGGATTTCAAGCGATTGACCTCAACGATATCGGCAACAAGTGAGCGACGGTCCCCTTCAGGTGCAATCGAAGCTGCGATAGACCAGAGGGTCTCACCAGGCTTCACGCTGACCTTGATATACGGGGTCGGGATCGCAGTATCGGTCGATCCCGCAGATGCGCCAGTAACGGCGGCAAAGCCAGAGAGAAGTAGTACGGAGAGTGAAGTGATGACCGCCAACCTTGCAAGGAATCGACCACGGGGGGTTAGTCGAACGCGTGAATCATGGCGATTTACAGGGGTTTTCGCGCCATGATTTATCTTCTTCACATTGGCAAGGGACGGATTGATGGCGATGGTCGTCATCTTCTCTCTCCAGTTACTTCTAGATCAGATCGGTAAAGAGCGGGGATACTCTTCGAACGTCTGTTCTAAAAGCAAAGGTACACCCCGCCACTGACATCGGCAAGTTTTTTTAGAACATTTGTTTGATTTTTTCGTACCTTTGTTCTAACCTTCTGCCATGGCGAAAAAACCCACCAAAGTCACTGAACTCCCCGATGGCCCCGTTGATGAGAACGGCCTGACCCCTCGTCAGACAAAGATCCTCATGGCCATCAAGAAGGCGATGGAGACCAATGGTTATCCCCCTTCCATGCGTGAGATTGGTGAGGCCGCCGGACTCTCATCTCCTTCGAGTGTTAAGTACCAACTCGAAGCTCTCGAGGAAAAGGGGTGGATCCGCCGTGATCCGTCTCGTGGTCGCGCCCTTGAGGTCCTCACTCCTGGCGATGAACGCTTTGAAGATATCAAGCCCGAGAGAACTCACAATGTTCCTCTCGTTGGACGTATCGCTGCTGGTGGACCGATTCTTGCCGAACAGAATGTTGAAGAACTCTTCCCACTTCCCGCCTCCCTCGTTGGCGAAGGCGATCTCTTCATGTTGAAGGTTGTCGGAGATTCCATGATTGATGCGGCGATCTGCGATGGCGATTACGTTGTCATCCGCTCCCAGAAAGATTGCAATAAGGGCGAGATCGTTGCCGCAATGATTGATGGCGAAGCCACTGTTAAAACTTTCACCAAGAAAGATGGACACATCTGGCTAATGCCAGCCAATGATGATTACAAGCCGATTAATGGCGATAACGCCGAGATCCTTGGAATCGTTACTGCGGTACTTCGCTCGCTTTAATCTAATTTCTTACTGAGTACTTTTCTAGCGCATGGGCGAGTGACCCATCGACCATCGCGTGCAGTGACGTTCCTTCTGGCAGATACTCCTCACTCAAAATTTCTCCATGTTCGTGAATCTGACTAACTAAATCTCCCCTGTCGTACGGCAATACAGTTCTAACTTCTATCCGAGGCCGTGGCAGCGAGGTTTCAATTGCACGTACCAATTCCGCAATCCCGGCTCCGGTATGAACTGAAATTGGATAAGCATCGGGTTCTGCCCTCATCACCAAGGCCATCACTTCAGGATCTGCAATATCAGCCTTATTTAACGCGATTATTTCCGGGATTTTCTCGCCACCAATTTCAGCGATAACGCCGCGGACTGCTTTGATCTGGCCGAGCGGATCAGGATGTGAGCCATCTACGACGTGAACAATGACGTCAGCTCCAGAAACCTCTTCTAGCGTTGATTTAAAAGCATCAATCAAATCGTGCGGCAAGTGCTTTACGAATCCGACGGTATCGCTCAAGGTGTAAACGCGACCGTCATGTGTTTCAGCGCGACGGACTGTGGGATCAAGTGTTGCGAAGAGAGCGTTTTGGACAAGAACTCCGGCATTGGTGAGGCGGTTAAGAAGCGATGATTTTCCAGCGTTTGTGTAACCAGCGATTGCAACAGAAGGAATGGAGTTGCGGCGCCGTTCTTGACGCTTTGTGTCGCGCGCAGTCTTCATCTCGTTGATTTCGCGACGGAGCTTTGCCATCTTGTCACGGATACGACGACGATCTACCTCAATCTTTGTTTCACCAGGGCCGCGTCCGCCGATTCCAGCCGATCGTCCAGCCTGTCGTGAAAGTGAGTCACCCCAACCGCGGAGCCGTGGGAGTAGGTAGCTCATCTGCGCTAATTCGACCTGGGCTTTACCTTCTTTGCTCTTTGCGTGCTGAGCAAAAATATCCAAGATGAGAACAGTGCGGTCAACAACTTTTACTTTAATTCGATCTTCTAAATTTCTTAATTGCGATGGACTTAACTCACCGTCACAAACCACGGTATCAGCGCCAGTGGACTTCACAATTCCCTTAAGTTCACTTACCTTTCCAGAGCCGATAAATGTTGCGGGATCGGGTTTATCGCGTCGTTGAATGAGGGCATCGAGAACTGTGGAGCCAGCCGTTTCGGCGAGTGCTGCGAGTTCCTCCATCGAATTCTCGGCATCCTTCACAGTTCCTTCAGTCCACACACCTACCAAGATGACTCGCTCTAATCGGAGTTGGCGATATTCCGCCTCAGAGATATCGGTAAGTTCCGTTGAGAGACCAATGACGCGGCGAAGAGCTTGGCGATCACTCAAATCTTGTTGGGTAGATTGAAATGAATCGGGGATAAAAATCTCTGAATCGTATTCAGCAGCAACATCGCGGCTCTGTGCGATTAACTCATCTACTTCATCAAACTCGCGTTTATCAGACAAGAAATGGCTCCAAATTGTGTTCTGCAAGCAGGACTGCTGGACCAGTCAGGGTCGCATTGGAGTGCGGGTCTATCTCAACAATTAATCGACCACCGGGAGGATTGATAACCCACCGCGATGGAAGCTTCAAGCCTTTTTTTGCGGTGGCTGCGAGGGCAACTGCACAGGTGCCAGTTCCACAGGATCGGGTCTCGCCACTTCCCCGCTCATGTACGCGCATCTTTAACTCGTTATCACTGAGAAATTCAACAAACTCAACGTTGACGCCTTCTGGATAGGTTTCTTTTGGTCGCACGACAGGTGCATCTTTTAAATCTCCGACGTGATCCATAGATTCAACAAATACAACTGCATGCGGATTTCCAACGTTAACGTTGTAGCCGCTCCATACCTTTCCATTGTTTGCTGCCGTTATTTCGCCATCAAGAATCTGAACTTGTCCCATGTTGACGCTAATGTCACCAGAGTCGGGAACGCTGAGATATTTCGCTCCATCACGTGTAAGAATTGAGAAGATTCCCGAAGGTTGGTGTCCGCGATCCACAAGGTAGCGGGCCATCACACGAATTCCATTGCCACACATTTCTGCAAGCGAACCATCGGCATTGCGGTAATCCATGAACCATTTACCATCGCGTTTCGTGATGCGAATGAGGCCATCAGCGCCAATTCCAGTAGCGCGATTACAGATCGCAGCCGTCTGTTTTGAAGAGAGATTGTTCTGATCTTCTGGATCAAAGACGATCACAAAGTCGTTCTCTGTTCCGTGGCCATAAGTGCCAGTAAGCGATGAGTTCATGTATCGCTAATCGTAGATGAAACAATCTTTGTGACGAGCTCTGAAATTGGCGCTTTCTTCACCCAAGTAATGCGTTCATCTCGCGAAAACCAGGTCTCTTGGCGCCGGGCATATTGGCGCGTTGCCCGCTTTGTTTCCTCTTTCGCTTCTTCTTCTGTCATCTCTCCTTGCGCGAACTTGATGATCTGGGCATATCCCAGCGCGGCTTGCGCGGTCCGGCCCTCCAGCAGCCCTTCTCCCATCAAATCACGTACTTCGCGCACCAAGCCTTTATCCCACATCTTCTCAACGCGAAGATCAAT
>Ga0209972_10000829_pt1 | contig 30027 bp, 27 predicted proteins | sample NOAtaG_7_FD_187302 | JGI IMG/M metagenome (GOLD analysis project Ga0209972, IMG submission 187302) | Freshwater lake microbial communities from Lake Erie, under a cyanobacterial bloom - NOAA_Erie_Diel1S_2200h metaG (SPAdes) (version 2) | ecosystem: Environmental > Aquatic > Freshwater > Lake ...
AGTCTTGGCGCAGTCATTGGGCGCATATTATCCCTTTCTTTGCTTTCCCGTCTGAGATTCGTAGGGCGATTTATACCACTAATGCGATTGAGTCGATGAATAGCAGTTTGCGGAAAGTGATTAAATCTCAACAGATTTTTCCTTCCGATGAGGCTGCTTTCAAATTAGTTTACTTGGCTTTGCGGAATATCTCCATCTGGTTGGTAACAATTTGGTTCGTGGCTGGGCAATCAAGGGCAAACGATAGTAGTAGGTCAACCTCAAACAGATGTAGAAGGAGTCTGGTCTAAAGAACTCCAACAGCCAGACTGTTATAGTCGTGATGGGGGGTGTGACCAAAATTTTATGTATATCGGCTATAACCTTGATACTAAGGGTTTTCGGAATTTCCAAGAACTTTTATCGGAATAATTTCATTAATTGCTGATTTAAATTTTAAACCCTACTATGAGTAGGTAATATACTCATTAAGTTGAACATCAGATTTTGGTCACGCCCCTTCCCTTTTTTAAGAAACACTTTTAATAGCTTCGAGTAAACTGCGAGTACATGCGCCCTTATCACAAAAAGCATCGATATTTGCTCCGTTAGAAATTGCTTGCATTTTGCCACCCTCGGCTGCAGAATAAGCCACAATCTTTATATGTGGATACTGATTTTTAATTTCACTGGAGGCTGCCCAGCCATCCATCACGGGCATATGTAAGTCCATGACCACAACATCAGGCTCAAGCTTTTTGACTTTAGCGATCGCTTCTTTACCATTGATGGCAACCTCAACAGAAGCGATACAGGCTTGTAAAGAAAGTGCTAGTTGTAAAGTACATCGGGTGAGCTCGTGGTCATCCACCACCAAAACGCGCAAAGTTTTTGTAGAAGATGTCATGATTAGGTACGGTAGAAAAAATTTTTACAATGACGCTTTTATGTAACTTAAGATACCTCTTTTTTGTGGTGAAAGCTTCTATCGCAGGGACTAATAAAGAAAGACAAGTCATTCAAAGCATGACTTGTCTTTTCAATTAACTACGCCATTTTACTTTCGGCAAAATTTGCTTTTCATCGATGCGATCGCGATATCTAATCGCAAAATTAAGTAGTGAATCGAGCAAAGCATCTGATAAAAAATGCGGCTGAAGTCCGAGATCGAGCAGATTAGTGTTTTTGGCATTGAAATAATGCTCCTCTAGCTCAACACGTGGATTCTCAATATTTTGAACTTCAACTTTTATACCAAGGGTTTGACCAGCTTTTTGTACCATCAACGCCAGATCAAGGATTGAGAAAAGCTCGGTAAATTGGTTAAATACACGCATTTTGCCAGTTTCCGCAGGATTAGCGATCGCCAGTTCAATACAGCGCACAGTGTCACGAATATCCAGAAAACCTCTGGTCTGTCCACCCTTGCCATAAACCGTCAAAGGATGCCCAATCGCTGCTTGGATACAAAAACGGTTCAGTGCTGTACCAAACACTCCATCATAGTCAAGGCGATTGATCAGTAACTCATCAGTACCCGTCTCCTCAGTCAAGACACCGTAAACTACACCTTGGTTTAGGTCAGTTGCCCGCAAGCCCCAAGCTCGGCAGGCAAAATGAATATTGTGGCTGTCATGTACCTTACTAAGGTGATAAAAGCTACCTGGTTGCTTGGGATAAGGGAGAGTATCTTGGCGACCGTTATGCTCAATGGTGATATAGCCTTCTTCGATATCAATATTAGGCGTGCCATATTCACCCATCGTGCCTAGTTTAACCAAATGACATTCGGGATTATTCTCTTTGATGGCGTATAGCAAATTCAATGTCCCCACCACATTATTCACTTGCGTGAGTACAGCATGTTCACGATCAATCATTGAGAAGGGAGCCGAGCGCTGTTCTCCAAAGTGCACAACTGCATCAGGCTCAAAATCACGAAAGATTTTCTGTAAAAAATCATATTTGGTAATGTCACCGATAAATAGCTGAATATCTTGACCTGAAACAGCTTTCCACTTATGGACACGCTCTTGAATCGATGCGATCGGGGTTAGCGTCGTCACACCTAACTCATTGTCCCAATGTCGGCGAATTAAATTATCTAAAACACCAACTTCATAGCCTTTATTGACAAGATGTAACGCTGTCGCCCATCCGCAATAACCGTCACCACCAATTACCAGTACTTTCATGAATTCTGTGGGTTACAACTATTTTGAGTTACAGTTTCCAAATTAACCCTATCAGGATTTTACCGATTTGTGATGTGCAAGACCGAAATTTATTAACCTCTATGTATGCAGCAACACATATAGCGTTTTTCAAGCTTAATCGTTTCAGTAGATATTCGTAACTAGGTCAATCAGATTTAAAATAAATCACACACTCACGCAATTTAGCGGATCGCAGCCTTTCCTAGGCAGGTGTAATGTATTGAGATATGACAAACAAGATTAGCCAAAAGCTATTCACTAATTAGACTAGGATGATTAGTCAAAAGTATGCTTTCGATTGCCGAACTTGCCCATCAACGAGATCCACAGGCGATCACCGAAATTATCCGTCAGGAATTACAATCCCTTAACTATCAAAATCTTCATATTGAGGTCACTATTGTTGATAGCAATTTAGAACTACAAATAAGGACAGATTCTGCTATTGATAAAGAGAAACTACTGACATTAATCTCTAGCAACCTCCAAAATTTGCATATAGAATCAGTGGCGAAGTTCAAAGTGCAATGTTGGCGTAATGATGGCGAAATGCATGAGCAGCGTCTATTGTGGAAGGAGAAAGTTATGCTAGAGCCACTACAATCAACTTTATCTCAAGCATCAGAGATGGAGTCTGAGCAAGATGTTTCTGAAGGACGCACCCCTGAAACTCAGCTTTCTAAGGATTCCGTATTACAAAAGGCGATTAGTACCCTTTCTAAAAAATATTCAACAGAGGAAAAATCTCTACAGGTAAATGCTCACCTAATTGATCATCAAGAAGCCTCTACATCTGTTAATAGAAATGGTGTATTAGCTAAAATTCAGAAACAAGAAGAGAAAAAGCTCTCATCCTCCAATGATTACTGGCAATTGGTACTTGTAGGTTCATCAATTATGCTCCTAGGGTTAGGTATTGGCGCATTTGCAAGAGCACTGACTACGAAGAGAGTTACTGAACCACTTACCGCAATCTCTTCCACCACTTCATCCGATGACAAGCTATCAAACCCCAAGCCTACTACTTCGCCAAATCTTGCAGGTCAAATTAGTGATCCTATTGCAACATCGACATCTTCCCCCACAACAAGTACAAATTCACCTAATATAGCTGCAACAGAAAACTCTACGGCTTCAGAAACTGTTTCTGTAACACCGAATTCATCAACCAATAGTTCACAGGAAAAGGAGAACCTAATTACCTTAGAGAAATTTAATCGCGTGCAGAAAGGAATGACGGTTGAGCAGGTAGAACAAATCTTTGGTGTATCAGGCAAAGTAATAGCTGAAAATACAGCGAATAATAGCGTGGGCAAGGTTTACTCTTGGAAAAATCCACAGGGTAGTAATGCCATTATCGAATTTAAAGATGGTCAAGTAGTGGCTAAAGCGCAAGCAGGCTTATAACCAGTTTCGATTGTTTCCCGACTTCGGCGGGAAACAATCTTTATAAAGTGATTCGTTTGCTATAAGAGTAACCTACACCTATAGGTTTTAATTATACAGAGATACTTCTTGCTATAAAATTACATCTTGAGTGATCTGCCAAGCTATGGATGATCTGGCTAAGTCAGGCAACTCAATTAACAGCCTAGTGGGAGAACAATTTTTTGGGTATTGATTTACGCAGCTATGTCTACTTGGACAATTTACAGAGACAACATGCTGCTTATTTAGGAACAGTTGCACAAGGCTTTTTACCCTTACCAGGTGACACATCTATTTGGATTGAGATTTCTCCTGGCATTGAAATTAATCGTATTACTGATGTGGCTCTCAAATCTACTTCAGTTAGACCAGGTGTTCAAATTGTTGAGCGTTTGTATGGACTGCTAGAAATCCACTCTGCTAGTCAAGGTGAAGCCCAAGCCGCAGGTAGAGCGATCTTACAAATGCTAGGCGCAACTGAAGAAGACCGAATTAAGCCAAGATTATTATCTAGTCAAATTATCCGTAATGTCGATGCCCATCAAACCCAATTAATCAATCGCTTTCGCCGTGGACAAATGCTTTTGTCGGGACAAACGCTATACATTATGGAGGTTGAACCTGCTGCCTATGCTGCGCTCGCGGCAAATGAAGCTGAAAAAGCTGCTTCAATTAATATTTTAGAAATTGTCGCCGTAGGTAGTTTTGGTCGTTTGTACCTTGGTGGTGAAGAGCGCGATATTATGGCTGCGGCTGCCGCAGTACTCAACACCATTGAAAATATTAAAGGGCGTGATATCTGGAGCGATCGCAAAGAGTAATCATATTTAGCTTGACAAGTTTTGATCACAAATCATCTTCCCATCCACAGCATTTACAACGCCATTGCTCTGGTGGTAGCCGCAGTCGTGAAAATGATGTGCGGCATTCAGGACATTTACCAGTAAAGATTGGATGCCAACCATATTCTGATTCCATAGCAGGATCATAGTTATTGGGATTATCTGGCTCCCATAAATCGGCTGAGACGAAATCTGCACAAACTCCCCATTTGGGACCATAGGGATGTAAAGCACAAACTAAGTAGCTAGTGTGTGAGTAAAAGTCGCAGCGATCACATAGAGATATTTTTGACATAGTCATTTGCCCTAGTTAACTAAAGCGCCCAATTTCAACACCATTTTGACGGATCACTAACTCTAGAGTAAGCGAACTTGCAGGAAAAATTGCTTCTTTAGCCACAGCTCTTATTTCATACGGCGCTTTCAACTCACTGACAGCCTTAAATAGTTCTGTCAAAGCTTCAGGTGGGAAATTGCCAACTTGACCTGTAAGCGGATTGGCTAACACTCCTTCACGTCTTGCCCGAAAGCTCACTAATAGAAATAGCTGTTCGATTCTTGAGGCTAAAGCCTGTGGCGCAAGATTGGGAGTGAATTGTAAAGTTGCAATTTCATCGCCTCGAGCAAATATTTGACGGTTGAGGGTGACATCGGCAGAGATTAAAACTCTAGTTTCGCGTTTTAAAAAATTACCTGCTGAGAGAATCCGAATCACATAGCTCTGTCCATCTTTAATCCGATTTAATAGTCCTTCAATTTGCGCTTCAGTAATTTTGATAACTGGTTCTTTTGGAGCTTGATCAGGAAGGAAATCTAGAAGTTCACGGGCATTGCGTTCCGCTTGTTGCAGAAGTTGAATACTAGCTTGACGTAACTCGGCACTACTAAGGTTTGGACGCACGACTCCAATTGATAAAATCTGATCAGCAAAAATTGCTACGTTACCTTTGCGTAAGGCTTCAAGACTTACAATCAATTGTTCACGGGCGGTTTCTAAGGAGGCGATTTCAGAAGTCAGTTTTGATCTCTGCTTCTCGATTGCAATTAAACGTTGTTCTGATTCATCTACTTTTTGTTTGAGAGTTTCGCGATCGCGGGAAATGCTAGCTAACTCCCCAGAAATCCGTTCTTTCTCCTGTCGTAATTGACTACTCTCATTTTGCAGATTTTCCTGCTCTTTGGTTAAATTTTGAATACGCGAGAGTAAGTCCGCTTCTTGCTGCGAAGCTTTTTTGAGATCTTCATCTGCCTTTTGGTATTTATTTTCGACCGTTTGTAGTAATGCTTGAGTTTCTGCCTGTTTACGCACAGCTTGGGATAAAGACTTATTAATTTGTTCTAAGCGCTGTTGTGCCTTTTCCTGCTCATTCTTGGCAGCACTGAGCTCAGATTCAACTTTTTGTTTTTGATCTTGACTACTTGCTAACTCTGAACGAATACTCTCTAAGCGAAATAAGCCATCCCTTAGCTGTCCACTGAGTAATAATAAAATACCTAGGGTTGAAGCAGAAATCATTCCACCTGTAGCGATCGTGACTAGGGTCGCAGTATCTCGCGGTCTCAGGTTGAACATACTAAGTCGCGCCTTACCGACCTTAGTGCCAATGCGATCACCTAAGGTCGCGATAATTCCACCTAAGATCAAAATCGCTAAAATCAGCGTATATCCAGCCATGTAACTCCTAAGTCCTCACGCTGTAGATTTTAGCAGACAAGTAGTAGGAGTGAATGATCCTATGACCATCATAAAGGGAGATAATCAAATGTGATACGTCCCTTCAAAATTCGATTTGGGGTAAACTTGCAAATTTGAATATTTTCAGAGAGAAAGACCTTGATTAGCAAGGTCTTTCTCTCTGAAAATATGACTTACACAAAAGGAATTGAAAATCTCATTTTATCGCAGGAAAAAATCATGAATTTTTCCTGCGATAAAATAATTTTGCGTAAGTCCAAACTATTTCTATAAGCTAAAAATGTTTAGCCTTAGCACAATTATTTAATTGATCATCTCCTCAATATATTAATCTTGTATTTCCCGTTTAATGAGAAATTAGAACATTTATAGCCCCCTGTTGAAAGTTTTATCCTAAAGGGGCAAGCTATGAAAAGGCATGATAGTGTTACGCTAAAGCAAGCCATCATCAGTACATTTAGTCCAGCTTGCGCTATTTATTGATCGACAGAGGTTTTTAAGAGCAAAATATGGAAAAGCATCTCAAAATACAACAGTTAGTTGACAATCTAGCCAAAGCGATCGTCGGTAAAGATGAAGCGATTCAACTAGTTTTAGTGGCACTATTTTCGGGGGGACACGCCTTACTCGAAGATGTCCCAGGGGTAGGTAAAACTTTACTAGCAAAATCTCTCGCTGCTTCTATTTCTGGCAAATTCCAACGGGTGCAATGCACACCTGATCTATTACCCACAGACATTACAGGTACAAATATTTGGAATCCTCAAAAGGGGGAGTTTCAGTTTTTGCCAGGACCGATCTTCGCGAATGTCCTATTAGCAGATGAGATTAATCGGGCTACTCCACGTACTCAATCGGCATTGCTGGAGGTCATGGAAGAAACGCAAGTAACGGTTGATGGCATCTCGCGGAAGGTTCCTTCACCATTTTTTACGATCGCTACCCAAAACCCAATTGAATATCAAGGTACTTTTCCTCTGCCAGAAGCACAACTTGATCGTTTTGCCTTATCTTTTAGCATAGGCTATCCAAGTGAAGTTGAAGAATTAGAAATGCTCAAAAGATTACAATTGGGGGAAATTGGCTCAGCAAACCTAGAACCATGTATTACTCCTGAAGAAGTTCTAGAGATTCGGAATCTTGCCACCCAATTACCTGTAAGTGATGCAACTAGCGAATATATAGTCAATGTGGTACGGGCAACACGCAATGATGAAGAGATTACCCTAGGTGTTAGTCCTAGAGGTACTTCGGCACTATTGCGGGCTGCTCAAAGCTATGCCTTAATCCAGCAAGCACTCGATCCTAATCGACAATCTAACTACGTACTACCCGATGATGTCAAGTTTCTCGCACCCTACGTGTTAGGACATCGCATTATTGCTGCAGGTAGGCGATCGCCAAAGAATATTATCCAGCGCTTACTGGATGCTGTTACTGTTCCTTAAACATTCAAATAAAAACCAAAAAGAGAGTTGCGGTGCTTCGCACCACAACTCTCTTTTTGGTTTTGTTGGTTATAGCGTCATAGTAATGCTCCACCGCAGCTAGAGCCACTACCTGCGGTACAGCCATAACAGTAGTCAGCCGTTTGAATTTCTTGGATAACATCTAACGTTCCATGTTCTAGAATTTTGGCGATAGTCAGAATTTCACCATTAGGCGATTGCGCTGGTAGATTTTCCATCTGATTAAAATCGCAATCATAGATATTCCCTTGATAATCTACTGAAATCTGATTGCGACACATGACATGACCGAGTGTAGTCGGATTAAAGTTGGTTTCTAAGAACGATGTGTATTCTTCTTCTAATTTACGATGCTGCAAATGGAACTTACTTCTACCAATAGGAAGATTGGTAATTGTAAACAGGTTATTAAAAATAATGCCGAAATGCTCTTGAAGATGGGATTTGTAATCGGCTTGTAAATTCTGTTGATTGGGTGCAAGGGAAAATTTATTAGCAGTAGGAAGTTGGGGATTGTATACCAAGTCTAGATTTAACTGAGAGTCACTTCCATAGCCTAAGCGATTAAGCCATTGTAAAGCCTGAATTGATTTGTCAAAAACACCTTTGCCACGCATTTTGTCCACATTATCCTCAAGATAACAGGGCAATGAAGCCACCACGCGCACCTGATGCTGAGCAAAGAATTCAGGAATATCCTCGTAGCCCTTCTCAAAATAAATCGTCAAATTAGAACGGGCGATCGCTTCTTTCCCAGATGCTCTTGCCGCTTTTACTAGTTCGCGGAATCCATACAGCATCTCTGGAGCCCCCCCTGTGAGATCTACTGTCTGAATTTGGGGAAAGCGTTGAATTATTTCAATAAGTTGTTGGCAAATTTCTGGAGATAATTCCTCGGTGCGATGGGGGCTTGCCTCTACGTGACAATGGCTACAAGCGAGGTTGCAAATCTTGCCCAAATTGATCTGTAACACCGAAATATCATATTTTAAAAGTGGGGCTGTGAGCTTCTGGGAAAAAGGTGTAATCGCGATCTCAGGAACTTGCATATAGAGATAATCCAAGTCAACTTCTCAATCATTCTGCCATAAACTTAATAGCCAGCGATTTGGAGAGTCTGAAACACTTGTTCATATTCATTAGTTAGTAAATGCAAAATATCATGGGAGACACTGATCTTTCCAGTTTTACCAATCTGTTCCAAGTACTTACATATTTGTGACAGCCTAACAGCACCAATACTGGCACTAGTTGATTTGAGAGAATGTGCTGATAAGCTAAACTGACTGGAATCTTGATTAGCAAAGCCTATTTGAATTTCCTCTATCAAGTTTTTTGCAGAATTTAGATAACTCGTAACTAGGTCAGAGAATGCCATATCATCATCAATTAATTGGCGTAAACCCTGAAATGTATCAATATTGAGAGTAGGCAAATCGGCAAATTCTGGATAGTTTTGCAATATATTTGATATATCTGTAATCGCCCTAGTCTCTATATTTTCAAACATAGTATTGATCCATAGCGGTTAACGTGCAAAGAGGATCAAGTCTAATAGGCTTTTCTTATGCAGCCTATTGAGACTTTGAGTAGTAAAGAAATATTGTTGAAAGTGTCGCTTAGCGATACTTTCAACAATATTTCTGGGTTTTAAGTAAATGCAAAGGGCTGTAAAATTTTTAGATTTCGCTCAAAACAAACCAAAATCTGAAAGTTTTAACTGGAACTGACTGCCTATTTGCAAATGAATCTACACTAATTTGGAAACCTTCATAGTTGTCTATAATTTTAGTCTTCGCAAATTATCAACTGCTAATGCAATCGTACTATCTTTCTTAGCAAAACAGAACCTTAATCCATTTACTTGGTTACGTTCAGGATGACTAAAGCAAGTTCCAGGGACAGCCGCTACTAAGGCTTCCTTGGCAAGACGAAAGGCTGCGCTTTCAGCATCCTTAGCGATCGCTGAGCTATCAGTCCAGATATAGTATGCACCTTTGGGAAGTACTGGCGATAAACCAAGTTCAACTAAAGCTGGATAAAGCAGATCTCGCTTGCGTTGGTAATCTAGTGCCATATTGGTAAAGTACTCGTGTCCAAACTGCATTGCTGTAAGAGCCGCATGTTGCAGAGGAGCAGGCGCACAAATCGTAATGAAGTCATGGATGCGACGCATGGCAGCAGTGAGGACAGGATTAGCGACCGTATAGCCCAAACGCCAACCAGTTATACAAAAGGTTTTTGAGAAGCCATTCACCACAATTGTGCGATCGCGCATTCCTTCAATGCTCATCAGGCTAATATGCTCTTGTTCATAAATGATATATTCGTAAATCTCATCGGTAATGGCGTAGACATCGTATTGCTGGCAAAGCTTTGCAATTAGTTCCAATTCTGTCCTTGTCCAGACCTTCCCTGTTGGATTGGCAGGGCTGTTGATGATTACAGCCTTAATACCTATTTTAAAAGCAGGTTCAAGGATTTCTTGGGTAATTTCCCATTGTGGTGGTTGCAAGGTAACAAATTCAGGGATGCCGCCCACCGTTGCTAAATTGGGAATATAGTTTTCGTAGAATGGCTCAAAAATTAAAACGCGATCGCCTTGATCGATTAGTGACATCAGCGCAATATTTAAGCCTTCGGTTGCCCCACAGCATACAGTAACTTCAGTTTCAGGATCAACGCTAATCTGATTATCTCGCTGCATTTTTTCGGCGATCGCCTCGCGCAATTTGTCCCAGCCCCAGCTATCAGCATATTGATTAAAATTTAAGGTGATCGCTGCTCTGGCTGATTCCTTCAGAGCTTCTGGTGCAGGGAAGTCAGGCAAACCTTGGGCTAGATTAATCGCACCAAATTTTTCGCAGTAACGAGAGGCTTCACGAATTTGGGATTCTTTGGTTTGCAGGGCGCGTTGTGATAGCGGAACGATAGTCAAGGTAATATCTCTAAATTAATGTTTAAGTTGATTTATCGGTTACTGGAGGCTATTTTACCAATATATCAATTAGCATGACTAGAAATTATGAATTGACCAAGATAGCTTAGGTTCATTAAAATAACATTAATTTCAAGTTAATTAACAAGTCTAAAAAAGCACTAATCTCTACATCGCGCAAAATTACCAGACTCTTGGTTGCAAATTCTGACTATTGGAAATAATTACAGAATCTCCTACGAGTTCAATATTTTCTACCAAAATGTCAATTTCCATCGATCCGTGATCGTCATACCTTTTATTTGTATTGCGGTGTAATGCAAATCTATTCCCTGTTCTCTAAAAATTCTCACGGCGGCAGGCTTGATCATGTTTTCCAGAAATTCCCTCCATCGGCTAGTTAAATATCCTGCTTATTGATTTGCACAACTAACTTTTCAGTTTTGGCAAAAGATGCTCGTAATTCTGCTGTTTCTTGTTCAGAATCAATAGGCGATCACGATATTACGAATCCCATAAATAAGTCGCCTTGGAATAATTATTGGTAGTTTAGGAAGTGGAATTGAACTGGGGATAATTTGGTTAATTGTGTTTACAGTCTCAATATCTTGGAATGCAGATTCAGCAAAACCTGAGTCCCTAACTTGATGAGAACCGCGATCAGTGAAGATATCATTACTATCTCATACTTTGCAGTCAAACAAAGTAGAGGATGTATTTTGTTAAGGAAGGGCGGTGCAAAGCACTGCCCTTCCTTAACTATGCTGATCAAAGACAATGATTTCGGCAACAGAATGATGTTGAATCGATCACTTTCCTCCATATGTTAAGCATCATAAAATTAACCACTTGTCATATCACAAGCCTAAAAAGGGAACCCAGGAATAAACGATGGCACAGGGATAAATTGTCTTAGGACTCCTACGCCCACAGCCAGCGCAAAATCCTGTTCCCAACTCTTCACCTCTTGACGAGTCACCGCAACTGCGGGTTTATCATCAGGCTTAGAATTATCAAAAGCTAGATCGGATTTATTCATATTGAGTGAAGACATAACTGCTGTAAAACTATTAATAGGAATAGCCGCATTTAAACCCGTTTTGATTTCCACCCCTGCTGATGATGACTCCTTTTCACGATCGCCCTGACCATGAATTCCAACCACGCGACCACTCACATCAAACACAGGTCCACCACTCATACCCCGTCTAGTAACAGCAGTGTAACGCATCGTGTAACCACCAGCCCGTTTATCTGGACGACTGGAAACCTGACCATTGGTAAACTCATATTCTCTCTCTCCCTCTGTCTCAATCGACATAGGATAACCTGAGATATAAACACCAGAACCAATACCTGCCTCATCAGAATCAGAAATTGGTGCAACTGCCTGCTCCTCAGGGCTATCAAACTTAACGATCGCTAAGTCCAGATCACCCGCAGTACTAGATAAATAGGTAACTTGAGTCACCTTATAGGTTTTCTTTTTACTAGTATAGATTTTATATTCGAGATTAGGATTCTTAACGACATGGTTACAGGTCAATACTGTATATGTATTACCATTCTTAGCAATAATCACCCCCGAACCACCGAGATTAGAACCAAGAGGATTGTCAATACGAACTGTAGTGGGAACAGCAACCTGAGCAACTTCTTTAGCTGTTTTAGCTGATACATGCATAGGCTGAGCAATCGCGATTGACGCCATAATTGCTGTACTAGTAACTGAACCCTTTAAAAAACTTGGTAAATCGAAACGCATTTTTAGCTCCTGAAACTATTGTTTAAACGGATAGAAGTAAAGTGCAAGTAGGTACTAATAGGCACACCCCAACTTGCATTTAGCATTTGCTGCAAAAGCATTGATGAAGGTTCAGTACCATCAGAGAAGGTATAACCACCAAAATCAGGATCGCGATTTTTGGTACGCCCATTGATTCCAATTAAAAAGCCTGAGACATCAAAGATTGGACCACCACTCATGCCAACAACAACATCGTTGCTGTAGCCAATTTGATAGCCTTGCACCAAAGATTTAGCTGGTAGCATTGATATGCGTCCTTCGGTAAAATGGAAGGCTTGCATACCCAAATTGAGTGTCGAGATTAAACTATGGGCTTGATAAATGGGAAATCCAGCCGCAAAAACGCGATCGCCAATTTGCAAAGGTTCTGTCTTAATTTGAGCGATCTCATATTGTTGAGAGCTTTGAAATTGGGCGATCGCCATATCATTACTACCAAACCCAAACTGCACAGAGCGTGAGAGTAACAGTGGCTTATATTGCAAACCGTCATGGGTCACGATCATGTAGCGATCAGCAAATTGCAAAACATGCAAATTTGTAAGCAGTGTGTAAACATTTCCTTGTTTCTGGATAATCACCCCAGAGCCAGAAGTAATTGCATTTCCAGAACTATTCAAATTTAGAATTCTGACAGTAACCGCAGTTGCTAATTTCTGTACACTTTGTTTTTGCAGTTCAGCTTGACCATCAATAGATATACTTTTGCTATTTTGATCTAACTGAATCTGCTTAGGGAAAGCTTCAACATTAGCATTAAAAGAAACATTTATAAATGCATCTGCACACAAAAACATAGAGATACTGACAAACAGTAACTCAGTAGATGTACAGACTATCTGTTGAAGCGATCGACCTTGCATTTATCAAAGAACTAAATGAAGTTAGTTCTATTCAAAATCACCTTTACGGACTCCTGGAGAAGTTTTGGGATTAACGGAAGGAGTTTTAACAGCAGGTGTTTGTACTTTAGGAGTATTAGCTGAAGCATCATCACCTAAGCGCTTGCTGACATCAATATAGGGAATTTCGCCGCTTTCACTAAGAACAGGTACACCTGCTTGACCTTCACGCAATCCGAAGAAGTTGTAAAGTGTTATAACCGCATCCTGACTCGGTTTGAGAGTATAAATCAGTCCACTACAGCGACCATTCTTTTCACTTGCAGTGCAGATGACCCGTTCACCGTTCATAATTCCCACAGTGACATATTTCAAGAGTTTCGACTTCCGAAAAGACTCTAAACGTTTGCTAACTTCATTGCAACGCACCGCTGGAGTCCAACCTGCATCCGAAAAAAAATCGGAATCCCAAGAAATCCATTTTTCAATCCCCCCCTGTGAATTTTGATACATCGTGGCAGGACTGACACCAGAAAAATCACAATAAAAGCCTTGACCTCTTTGCGCTTCACTAGGGCTTGGCAAGAGAGATACACTGGTAATTGCGATTGCAGCCAAAGTTAAAACATTAGTGAAATTAGTTTTCATAGTTATAGCCATAGCATGTTCGTAATATCAACATCATAGCAAGATTTGCAGATACCAGTAGATACTACATGTACCTAAAATCATCTCCATTATATTCATTCTCAAAAAAAATCTAAGACTTTATTACAGAGCTTTGAGCTTACTTAAAACCCAAAAATATTTCTCTACTACTTTGGAGAAGTACAGGTTTGTTTCACCGCCTTTGGCGGTGAAACAAACCTGTACTTCTCGCTTGCTTGAAAAACGCTAAATATTTATATTTTGTTTGGCATTTGCTGTAAATAATGTCATCTGTGAGTCTAAAAGTCTAATACAGTTCAATATTAACTTTTTCTAAAATTTTAGCTTCATAAGTAACAATGCTCATAGTTAACACATCGCGCCTGATCGCACTGTAGTAAACTAATCATTTAAAAGCGTCTCTACAGTAAACTTTTGCGTTTCAACGCGACCTATGGACTTTGCATATCAATACGCATGGCTGATTCCCTTGCTGCCACTCGCCGCAGCATTGATTATCGGCACAGGACTGATCACCTTTAACGAATCAACCAACAAACTGCGATCGCTCTGGTCTGTCCTCAGCGTATCCGCCACAGGCGGCGCAGCCGTCATTGCCTTTAACTTACTCTGGAGTCAGATTCAAGGACATACTCCTTATACATACACCTTTGAGTGGGCTCAAGCAGGCTTATTTCATTTGAACATGGGATTTGTGATCGATCACCTCACTTCACTCATGCTTGTCATAGTCACCACTGTTGCCTTCTTAGTCCAAATTTACACCGATGGATACATGGCACATGATCCCAGCTATGTCAGATTCTATGCTTACCTGAGCTTATTCACCTCATCCATGTTGGGATTAGTGGTTAGTCCCAACTTGGTACAGATTTATATTTTCTGGGAACTAGTGGGGATGTGTTCCTACTTGCTGATTGGCTTTTGGTTCGATCGCAAAGGAGCAGCCGATGCTTGCCAGAAAGCTTTTGTTACTAACCGTGTTGGTGACTTTGGGCTATTACTAGGCTTACTTGGTTTGTATTGGGCAACAGGTACGTTTGAATTCACAGAAATGGGAGAAAAGCTGACTCAACTAGTTGAGTCAGGTGGGTTGAGTGTGGGACTAGCAATCCTATTTGCGATCCTCGTATTTATGGGTCCTGCTGCGAAGTCTGCCCAATTTCCCCTCCATGTATGGCTGCCAGATGCTATGGAAGGTCCTACACCAATTTCCGCCTTAATCCATGCAGCAACGATGGTGGCGGCTGGTGTATTTTTAATTGCTCGGATGTTCCCTGTATTTGAGGAAATTCCTGAGGTAATGAACACGATCGCTTGGACGGGAGCCTTTACTGCGTTCCTTGGTGCAAGTATCGCGATTACCCAAAATGACATTAAAAAAGGCTTAGCCTATTCCACTGTTTCTCAGTTGGGTTACATGGTTATGGGTATGGGTGTGGGTGCTTACGGTGCAGGGCTATTTCACCTAATGACCCATGCTTACTTCAAAGCGATGATGTTCCTTGGTTCAGGTTCCGTGATTCATGGTATGGAAGAAGTCGTCGGACATGATCCCGATGTCGCTCAAGATATGCGAGTGATGGGGGGGCTACGCAAGTATATGCCCATCACAGCGATCACCTTCTTCATTGGTACTCTTGCCATTAGCGGCATTCCCCCCTTTGCTGGTTTCTGGTCAAAGGATGAGATTCTCGCTTCTACCTTCAAAGCAAATCCTATTCTCTGGGGAATTGGTTTTCTGACCGCAGGGATTACTGCATTCTATATGTTCCGTATGTATTTCACTACCTTTGAAGGTGATTTTCGCGGTACTGATAAGAAGCTGGTTTCTAACGTCAAAGCAGAAAACTCCGTAGGCAAAGAAGCTCAGGTTGATGACGGTCACGGACATCATCATGCTAGTAAGCCCCACGAGTCTCCAATTACAATGACCTTTCCTCTAATAGTCTTGGCAATCCCTTCCATTCTGATTGGTTTAGTTGGTACGCCCTTGGGGAACTACTTCGAGTACTTTATCCATGCTCCCTCTGAAAAACTTACAGAAGTACCCGTTGAAGGTTTTACTCCTGAATTTTTCTTAATGGGTGGAAGTTCAGTTGGGATTGGCTTGATTGGCATTTCCTTTGCGATCTTGATGTATTTACAGAAGAAAATCGATCCCAGTGCGATCGCCAAATCTATCGAACCTCTATACAAGCTCTCCAAGAACAAGTGGTACATAGACGAAATTTACGAAGCGATATTTGTCATTGGTTCCCGCCGCTTAGCGCGTCAAGTGCTAGAAGTCGATGCCAAAATCGTTGATGGCTTAGTTAACCTCGCAGGTTTCGTCACAGTCGTTACAGGTGAAGGCTTGAAGTACTTTGAAAATGGCAAGGCGCAGTTCTATGCACTCGTTATTTTTATCGGTGTTCTTGGTTTCGTCATCGTTACTTCGATTTAATTGCTAACTTATTCTGAATAGAAAAAGCGATCGCCTATTAATAAAAATTAATAGGCGATCGCTTTTTTCATTATTGAGTTATTTGGTCTCTACTTCAGACTTCATGACAGTAGGTAACGCGAGTTCAGGATAAGTTGAAACAGGCTTTTAAGATTTGCTAGCTTAACCCGAACTGACGTTAAGTATGAATTCCTTTCTATTGATTTCTATTGATAAGGATGGGCAATGTGAAACATCACCTATCCTTGACATAAAGAAGGTTCACTGAGCGAACATTCTTTATGTTATTTAGTCAGGCTTGGTGCAGGTTGTGCTTGGATTGCGGCTAAACGCTTGTTATCACGTTTATTGGCTAACACAGGAACAGCATTACGGAGAACACTAGCTAACTGAGTTGTGGTCGCATCATACATTTGGGTAACGATTTTGGGATAGAAACCAATGCCGATGATGGGAACTAACAAACATGCGATTATAAATACTTCGCGAGGTTCTGCATCGATTAATTCTTGGTTAGAGACAAGCTCAGCATTTTCCTTCCCATAGAAAATTTCACGTAACATCGACAGTAGATAGACAGGCGTTAAAATCACACCCACTGCCATGAGTAATAGGGCAATGACTTTAAAAGTACCGCTATAGGCATCGCTAGTCGCAAATCCGACAAAGACCATCACCTCGGCAACAAATCCACTCATCCCAGGAAGGGCAAGAGATGCAAGGGAGCAAGCTGTAAACATTGCAAAAATTTTCGGCATCTTTTTACCGACCCCCCCCATCTCATCAAGAATGAGGGTATGGGTGCGATCATAGGTTGCGCCTACAAGGAAGAATAAACTTGCGCCAATGAGTCCGTGGGAAATCATTTGCAACATTGCCCCACTTGTACCTAGATCGGTAAAGGAAGCGATCCCAATAAGCACAAAGCCCATGTGTGAAATTGACGAATAGGCAATTTTGCGTTTGAGACTGCGCTGGGCAAAGGAGGTGAGAGCCGCATAAATAATATTGACGATCCCCAAAACTACCAAGATTGGCGCAAAGTAAGCATGGGCTTCAGGTAACATCCCCGCATTCATCCGCATCAGGGCATAACCACCCATTTTCAAGAGAATTCCAGCAAGGAGCATGTGGACTGGTGCAGTTGCCTCACCATGTGCGTCAGGTAGCCATGTATGCAGAGGAAAAATCGGTAACTTGACCCCATAGGAAATCAAGAATGCTCCATAGGCTAGTAGCTGGAATGTGAGAGGGTAGTTTTTGCTGGCGAGGGTTTGCATATCAAAGGAAACCGTATCGCCATAGAATGCCATCGCTAAACCTGCCACAAGGATAAACAGGGAACCGATCGCTGTGTAGAGAATAAACTTAGTCGCAGCGTAGAGACGCTTGTAGCCACCCCAGATCGATAGCAAGAGGTAAACGGGGATTAGTTCTAATTCCCATGTCAGGAAAAACAGCAGCATATCCTGTACAGCAAAGACGGCAATCTGTGCGCCATACATGGATAACAGCAAGAAATAAAATAAACGTGGCTTCAGTGTGACGGGCCAGGATGCCAAGATTGCTAATGTGGTGATAAATCCAGTCAGCATGACCAAGGGCATCGAGAGTCCATCAACCCCCACAGACCAATTTAAACCCAAGTCGGGAACCCATGCGTATTTCTCAACGAGTTGGAGGTTGGGGTTGCTGTAGTCATACTTCGTGCAGAAGGCATAGGCGATCGCTGCGAAGTCAATCAGTCCCACAACTAGCGAAAACCAACGGATGGTTTTACCGTCTCCTTTGTCTGGCACAAAGGCAACTAAGAGTGACATCAGTATGGGAAAGGCGATGATAAACGTGAGCCAAGGGAAGTTTTCGAGACTTAACATAATCAAAAGTAACCGTTGTAATTACCCACCCATTTTCTAGACAGTCATTGTACCTACGGTCACTTATAGAGTTTGCAGTTATTTATAGTTACTTAAACCTAGGCGATCACTATAAATTTAAACTTTAAGACTGGGATCATTATAGAATCAGATATTTGGCTACCTTGAGTAGCTTTGGGTCTATTTGAAGATTTGTAAAGAGAAATTAACAAATAGAGATAATTGTTTACATATTATCGATTTGGATAACCTGTGGCTAGGGGTTTGCAATTTTCTGCTAATCTCGAAAGTGAATAAATTATTTTTTTAATAGAGAGATTTTAGGCATGAAAGCTCTGATACGCTTTTCTGTTTTATTAGTGGCGATCGCGTCAATTTGGACAACTGGCTTTTTAGGTTCTTTGGGTAGTAACGCTGCGTTTGCCGATGAATTACCTCCAACTAATTTTTATACGCAAGACCTTAGCAAAATTGACTTAAATAATGCAAATATCAACACTTTTCGCCAAGTGCGTGGTATGTATCCCACTTTGGGGCGCATCATCATTGATAATGCTCCTTACCAATCCTTTGACGAGGTTTTAAACATTGCAGGATTGACTGATACCCAAAAAGAAATTCTCAAGTCTAATGCTGACAAATTCACTCTCAAGAAACCTGATGAGTCGATGGTTCGTGAACGGATTAATAATGCCAACTACAGACTGTAAGTAAAACTAAATGGATAAAAGCCTTGCTAAACAAAGCTTTTATTCTTATTCAGAGCATTGCGAAGTCTTAGTTTGCTCAGAAAAAAGGTTTGAAAGCTTTGCTTTGCAAAGCTTTCAAACCTTTTTTCTTGTTTTCAATTCAGCGCAAAGCGCTGTATAGTAGCGATCGCAATTAAGAGCAATCGAGTGTGGAATTTAGAAAATTTGATGCAATTGTAATTGGTGGTGGCGCAGCAGGTTTGTATACTGCTCTGTCTCTGTCTGACTCGCTTGCCGAGCACTCCGCATCTCAAAAACAGGACTGGAAAATTGCACTAATTACCAAGGACAACTTGACCATTTCTGCGAGTGACTGGGCACAGGGAGGAATTGCCGCCGTAATTGATCGCAATGACTCAATTCAACTGCATATCGAGGACACTTTACGCGCGGGTGCTGGACTATGTGAGCGTGAAGCAGTCGAAGTCTTAGTGAGCAAAGCCAAGCCCCAAATCCATAAACTTTTAGAATTTGGCGTTGATTTTGATCGCCTACAGGATAAATCTCTTGCCCTCACCCTAGAGGCAGCGCATTCACGGCGACGGGTACTCCATGCTGCCGATGCCACAGGACGGGAATTAGTAAGCACCTTGGCAAGAAGAGTAATTGATCGCCCGAATATTCAGGTTTTAGAAGGAGTTTTGGTTCTAGATGTATTGCTCGAAAAGTCTTCAGCAGGTGATCGCTGTGGGGGTGTTACCTGCATTGAGTTAAAGCAAGATCCTGACAAATTAATCAGTTTATTAGCACCTGTAACCGTCTTGGCAACTGGGGGCGGCGCTCAGGTGTTTTCCCAAAATACCAATCCTCCTGCGAGCACTGGTGATGGGGTAGCGATCGCATGGCGGGCTGGTGCAAAGGTGCGCGATCTCGAATTTGTCCAGTTTCATCCAACTGCTCTAGCCATTGAAGGAGCACCAAGATTTTTAATTAGCGAGGCAGTGCGTGGTGAAGGAGCACACTTAATTGACCATAGAGGCGATCAGTTTGCCTTTGCCTATCACCCAAAGGGCGAACTCGCCCCTCGGGATGTAGTCAGTCGAGCCATCTTTCAACATTTACAAAAAACGGGCGAGCCAACCGTATTTTTAGACTTATCACCTATAGCTCGAGATCGTATAGCCTATCGTTTTCCCAACATCATTAAAATTTGTAAAAAATGGCAGGTTGATCTCTTTTCCCAACCGATCCCCGTTACACCTGCTGCCCATTACTGCATGGGTGGAATCGTCACTGACACATGGGGCGCAAGTTCGATCACAGGTTTATATGCAGTGGGTGAAAGCTCTAGCACAGGCGTGCATGGTGCGAATCGCCTAGCGAGCAATTCCCTTTTAGAATGCTTTGTCTTTGGAGTACGTCTTGCCGAAAAGGTCGCTCAAGATATGATGCAGCACAAGAGTGAGCAAACTTGTGATTCTCAGATTGACTTCAGTATTGATACTTTGAATTTCCCAGATATTAACGCTACTGACGCATCCCAAGATCGGATCGCCACCATTCGCCAAGAATTGCGAGAATTAACATGGCGATCTGCTGGTATTTGTCGTAATGCGGAGGCAATGGAGACAGCGATCGTCCAGATCCAAAACCTACAACAGGAAATTTCCACCTTGCGGAGCAAAACGCGCCTGTGGGCAGAAACCCATAACCTGATTGACTTTGCCTATTTACTAGTCAAATCTGCTCTATTTCGCACGGAAAGTCGTGGTGCACATTTCCGTCTCGATTATCCTGATACAGTTTCCACTTGGCAATTACATACGGTGATTCATGGTCAAGAAATATTTGTCCAAGGGGAAACCACTCCCGAAATTTATCACAAAATATAGCGATACCCACGCTAAATGTGGATACGCTATACGAAAGCATGGCAATGATTTCCTAAATTTCTGGGTTTTCGTGTTTTATTTGTCAGTTTATTTATTTTTATAGATTTATATTGCTAAAATGTTACATACAGCGATATAAATACAGATTCCCTTTAACTTTAGGCAAAAGGAGCAAATAGATGGCAATTTTTGGATTGTTTGGCAAAAAAGATCAAGGTGATGATTCTGAAAAATCAGAAAATTCATATTTTTTAGATACAGATTCCGCAAAAACCTTTGGTGATATTGACTATATGCGTACTCCCAAGACAGTAAAGAAAACATTCCCAACCATTAATGGTGTTCAAGGAGCAAAGGTTGTAGAAATCGTTTCTGCTACTGAAAAAATTGAAGGTTCTGAATTAGAAGTTCCTAGCAGCAAAGCTTCTGAATCGACTCCTCAACCTAAGTTTGAGCCGAAACTAAGCAATGCTCGTGTAGATTCCAGTATGGATATCTTCTTAAATATGGCAAAAGATATCAAAAAGCGCTAGAAATCATTTATTACAAAATGTGATGCTAAAGCCCTCTGTATTGAAAGACGGAGGGTTTCTAGTGGCTAAGCATAATTAAAACCCAAAACTAGATCTTGGGTCGCCCGCATAGCTAGCGAACAGTCGACTCCTCTGCGATTTAAGGTTAATGTCTGTTTGGACAACACTTTCGATGGCCCAATTTGGAGGTATTGGAAACAAACGTCAGCCCGTAGTTGTTTATGCCCGTCGTCAATCAAGGTATTTTTACGAATGCGGATACGAAAACGGATAGATGTGTCACAAAGCAAGTAATCAAACCATTCTTCCCCACAAATTCACGGTCTGCGGTCAAAAAGTCTATTTTGCCGTCTCCAAATATTTCTAGAAATCGATTACACAATTCACATCATTCACGGGTGTTGAAGGAAATTAACCATGGTTCGGGTATTTTCATCACTTTGACGACCATGAAAGCAATGCTTTCATAGTCCACTTCAAACTCTCGAAAAAATCTTTGTAACCGCTTAAAGTTGTGATTCGACTTTGGCTTTACCTCTAAATCCTGTGGCGATTTCTGCTAGGTTGACTGTCTTTACTCGCATTAGCGCAATCAAGAACATGGACATAAAAGCTATTCTTGCTCCATGCCAGTGCAGATGTTGCTGCAATTTTTCGCGAAGAAATAGGTTAATCTCTTCCATCGGGGTTTGATGAATGGTGTAGTTATCTTCTATAAAACCCCTTCCTGTCTACTTTTGCAACTTTTTGTCCTGTACTAAGATTATCTCAATAAAAAGATTTTAAAACGTGGGGAACTTCATTAACTGTACTTCAAGGATTAGAATAAGTAGAATTTAAATAAGATTAGTTAAGAATTTTAGACTGAGCGCATTCATCACGTTAATACGAGGTAAGCGATGTTTGAAGCCGCAGAGAATTTCCCATGAAATAGTGCTGAGAAGATTTGCCCAGTCATCGGCAGTATTTTCGGAATCACCGCCTAAGAAAGTTACGACATCGCCAACATTTATATTGGGCACATGAGTCACATCGATCGCACATTGATCCATGGTAATTGTGCCAATCTGAGCAACTTTTTGACCATTTACTGATACATGAATGCGGTTGGAGAGACCACGGGGAATGCCATCAGCATAGCCGATCGCGACAGTGGCGATGGTCATATCTTGGGAGGCAATAAAAGATCTCCCATAGCTGACACTTGTACCTGCGGTGATGGTTTTGACTTGCGTGATCCGAGCTTTGACAGTAAGGGCAGGATATAAATCTACCAGATTTTGGAGATGGGGGGCGGGATAGAGTCCGTAAATACCTAAGCCTGTTCGCACGATATCGTAATGAATGTGGCGATCGCTTAGCATGGCGGCAGTATTACAGATGTGAATGCGTGGTGGATTAATACCTTCAGCCTTGAGGGATGCAATGACCTGCTGAAATCTTTGGGTTTGCAACTGCATAAAGCTCTGATCGCGGTCATCAGCAGTGGCAAAGTGTGAATACACACTCTTGATCTCTAAATTTGGTAAATGCTGCACTAACTGCACAAAGGTGATCGCTTCTTGCCAGTTCACACCAAGGCGTGACATGCCCGTATCAATTTTTAAATGTACAGGAACCTGTTCCTTGCTTTGAGAGAGAACTTCGTGATAGATCAGGGCTTGTTTAGAATTAGAAATTGTTGGTTGGAGACGATACTCAGCGATCGCTTTAATCTCATCAATGCCATTAGTCGCCCCCAGTACCACAATCGGCACTGTGATCCCCGCACAGCGCAATTGAATCCCCTCAGGAATCGTCGCAACCCCCAACCAAGTTGCCCCCGCTTTGATCGCTGCTTGACTGACATCGATCGCTCCATGTCCATAGGCATCGGCTTTGACAATTGCCATTAACTCGGTTGGCGCAGTTAGCAAAGATTTGAGTTGGCGCACATTATGCTGAACTGCAGATAAATCGACCTCCACCCATGCTCGATGGTTTTGCTTAAGCATGACAGCGCAATCCTCAATGGCTTACAAAAATTTATATTAATGTAATTCGGCAAAAAGACGCTTGATGTTCAATCGGGTTCCATCACAGAATCAAGGTAATTCAATAATTTATATCTATGCGACTAAAGCCTCCCATGAAACTAGTGCAGAATTTTATATCTAAAATTTGCCATGAATATAGTTTCGGGAATGCTCTATGGCGACCTATCCTCTGGCAAATTTGGCGATCGCGTAAGTATTTTTTGACTTTTCTTTTTATAATCGCTTTTGTTACTACTCTGATCTTACCTAGCCTGATTCCTGCTTTGGCAACGACCCACCAAGCGATCGCGCAGATCAAGAAGCCAAATCTACCCAATTCAGCACCTATGCTGCCAAGACAGGAAATTCGTGGTGTTTGGTTGACTAGCAATGACTTCACAATGTTTAGCGATCGCAAACAGTTAAGTCAAGCACTCCAACAACTCAAGCGACTAAACTTCAATACCATTTATCCCGTTGTTTGGGCTTCGGGCTATGTGATGTTTCCGAGCACAGTTGCTCAAAACACAGGAATTCAGCCCTTTGTGTATCGAGGTGCTGAGGGGCAAGATATTGTCGCTGATATCATTAAGCAGGCTCATCAGCATAATTTATTGGTGATGCCTTGGTTTGAATTTGGATTCATGGCTCCTCTTACATCAGAACTTGCTACTAACCATCCTGATTGGCTCACCCAAGAACGCGATGGCGATAATACTTCTATAACTGCCGCAGGGCAAGTTGCATGGCTCAATCCATTTCATCCCGAAGTCCAGAAATTTATGACGGAGTTAGTCTTAGAAGCCGTTTCTAATTACGATCTTGATGGAATTCAGTTTGACGACCATACCAGCCTGCCTAAAACCTTTGGCTATGATCGCTATACGCTCAATCTATATCGTCAAGAAACTAAACGCGAGGCTCCTGCTAATCCCGATAATCCTGACTGGGTGCGTTGGCGAGCTAATAAAATTACCGCATTCATGACAAACTTGAATAAAGCGGTGAAGCAAAGAAAGCCTAATCTTATTTTCTCGGTGTCTCCTAACTACTATGAATTTGCCTATAAGCAACAATTGCAAGATTGGCTAGGCTGGGTACGACAAGGGATTGTCAATGAGTTAATTGTGCAGGTCTATCGCAATGATTTAGAGGATTTTCGTGCTCAAATTAGTCGTCCTGAAATTGCGGAAGTCAAAAATAAAATTTCCACAGGTATCGGGATTCTATCTGGACTCCGTAACAACAATATCCCCATGTCACAGATTTATTCACAGGTGATCGCCACTCAAGAGCGTAGTTTAGGCATCTCCTTCTTTTATTACAAGAGTCTCTGGGGCTACGGTCCTGAATCAGTTAGCGATCGGCAGAGGGATTTGCAATATCTCTTCCGCAACCCTGCCCCCAGATTTGCTATTAGAAATTAACCAGAAAGAGGGGGCATTGCGCCCCCTTTCTGGTTTTGTTTTGCCTACGGCAAAACGAAAATCCAAAAACTTACTGTGATTGATTTTGGGTTTTAAATGAGTATGCACTCGTCTGAAAACCGCTATATAGATAATTCAAATAAGAACTACAGCTTCGACTTCGCTCAGCTAGCTTACACCGATGGCTGAGCGGAGTCGAAGCCCCTCTGCAAATTATTTAAAACAACTATAACTTTACTTTCCCCCGCCTATCCTAATTCTGCTAGTAAGTAATCGCCTCCATCATATTTTAGCCATTCAATTTTTTTAATTAAGTCTTCTTTAGACACAAAGTTTCTTTCTATAGTTTCAAAACCATCTTTATCTGGGAATAAATTCTATTGTTTCATCGCAATTGGATAAAGTTCGGATGTGCTGTACTTGATGCAATGCACCTGTTTGTGCCATATAGCTTAAAACATAAACTCCAATAATTTTTGTGTTACTAGTTTCCATTTGGGTCTCTTCGAGTGTTTCCCGAATTGAGCAATTCTCCCAACTCTCTCCGAGATCGCAACCTCCGCCTGGCAAACTAAAATGTTGTTCGTTAAAATCTCGGACGATGCAATACATTCCTTCTTTGTTTTTTGTAAAGTTAAAAACTTGGCTTGTAGGTAGGGTAGGATTGTAGGCTTTTTTCTTAAACTCAAATTCAATTTTAAGGATTAATTTTTTTACATATTCTGCAACATAGTCTAGGATTTGAACTAACTGATTGTTATCGTTTCTTTTAGATAATATTTTTTTGGTATTTTTGGAATTTAACACTTGTCGATGTTGTGTTTCCTGTTTGTTCCAATTTGAGGAGACAGATGTCACAAATGAATGATAAATGTTAATTGCAGTGTTAATTGTAGAAACTTTTGGGTGTTTTTTGTTTGAGGAAGTTTCTACTTTTTTTTCGGCTAGAATGTAACCCATTTGAACAATGTTATTAATTTCAACTCCAGCTTCTTCTTGAGTTGCTTTAATCACTGTATTGATTGGGGTTTCGCCTGTCTCCACATATCCAAAAATAAAGTTATCTGGCTCTTCTGGGTTCATGGGGATAAGCAAAGCTAATAGTATCCAAAAGCCTTTCTGAGCAAGAGTTATAGGCGTATCATGTCGCCAGCAATTGTATCGCATATATACCATTTCCCCCTCAAACCCAGAAGAGCCGATTTTGTTTACGCCCTCTTGTGGGGTAAATATCATGGTGAATTTCTTTCTTGAAACCTTCTTATCGGTCTTCAATTTTAGCATTTTTGTCCCCTTGCGGGGTAAATATCGTGGCGAATGTTTGTTAGTTAGTAAATTCATAAAATAAATGAAGTGACTAGTTTCCGTCTCCTTGCGGGGTAAATATCGTGGCGAAGTTGGCTGGTTACATTTGTGTAACCCTGGGTGTGATTGTTTCCGTCCCCTTGCGGGGTAAATATCGTGGCGAAGGTGGTTACTCTCTTGGTGAACTCAAGCAAGATGGCTTGAAAAGTTTCCGTCCCCTTGCGGGGTAAATATCGTGGCGAAGTTAGCAGCTATTGATGCTTATAATAATAAGCAAAAGGCTGTTTCCGTCCCCTTGCGGGGTAAATATCGTGGCGAAGATTGCGATAGCTCTGCGTTTGGCGATAGCAGCGCAGTAGTTTCCGTCCCCTTGCGGGGTAAATATCGTGGCGAAGTTTGACGCTAACTTGTGGAAAATAAACCCTGCCGTTTCCGTCCCCTTGCGGGGTAAATATCGTGGCGAAGAACTCACAACCTAACCCTGTGAACAGGCAATCCTTTACTAGTTTCCGTCCCCTTGCGGGGTAAATATCGTGGCGAAGTTTTTTAATTTGATGGAGAAACTCACAATGCAGTTTCCGTCCCCTTGCGGGGTAAATATCGTGGCGAAGCCAAGAAGTCTCTAAAGAGAGACTGGAAGAAATCCTAGCGTTTCCGTCCCCTTGCGGGGTAAATATCGTGGCGAAGAGCAGCCTGTAAGTTCAATGATGCTATGGCACATTACAGTTTCCGTCCCCTTGCGGGGTAAATATCGTGGCGAAGAGAGTGTTTCAGGCTGTAAACTCCATTGCCGCCCATTAGTTTCCGTCCCCTTGCGGGGTAAATATCGTGGCGAAGGATATGAAGCCCAAAGATATCAGAGGCAGCGATCGCACTCAGTTTCCGTCCCCTTGCGGGGTAAATATCGTGGCGAAGACCGACGGGGAACGCCACGTGATCGCCATCTACGAGCTTCTTAAAGTTTCCGTCCCCTTGCGGGGTAAATATCGTGGCGAAGCATGGGGTGACGGGGAGCAACGGCCGCAGCCCATAGCGGTTTCCGTCCCCTTGCGGGGTAAATATCGTGGCGAAGGGAATATTTAGCCTTACCTCGTGGTCGAGGCAGATTCACAGTTTCCGTCCCCTTGCGGGGTAAATATCGTGGCGAAGCTTGTTGGTGATGTGACCGATCGCATCATCAACCAACTGTTTCCGTCCCCTTGCGGGGTAAATATCGTGGCGAAGGAGTATCAGGCTCTTTAGAGGCGCTAGATGCCTTTAAAGTTTCCGTCCCCTTGCGGGGTAAATATCGTGGCGAAGACTTTTTGGACTTGTTTCAATCAACAACTTGGGGACAGGATGTTTCCGTCCCCTTGCGGGGTAAATATCGTGGCGAAGGCTGTCCCGAATTCACCTCCGTTCAACCAAGCCTTTTTCAATCGTTTCCGTCCCCTTGCGGGGTAAATATCGTGGCGAAGCTGGGAATAGGGATAGAGGAATGGTTAAGCTTGAGATGGTTTCCGTCCCCTTGCGGGGTAAATATCGTGGCGAAGAAGACCTCTTGTTCCCTTGGCAGCGAAGATATTTTGTTTCCGTCCCCTTGCGGGGTAAATATCGTGGCGAAGCTTCTACTACGAGGGCTTAGCAAAATGACACAGCAAAACGATGTTTCCGTCCCCTTGCGGGGTAAATATCGTGGCGAAGTATCTAAGTTAGTTATTTTCTTTAATGCTTCTTGCCCTGGTTTCCGTCCCCTTGCGGGGTAAATATCGTGGCGAAGCACAGCTAAGTTGAGAGTTCTCATTGTCGATGATGAGGTTTCCGTCCCCTTGCGGGGTAAATATCGTGGCGAAGTGATTTGCACATTGAATTGGCTGAATACATCTTGTCTGGTTTCCGTCCCCTTGCGGGGTAAATATCGTGGCGAAGTGATTAGAATCATACGGACTAGCCGCATCAGCCCCCCCTTGGTTTCCGTCCCCTTGCGGGGTAAATATCGTGGCGAAGCTTTACTGGTACACAGCTAGAGTATGAAGAGTTTAGGTTTCCGTCCCCTTGCGGGGTAAATATCGTGGCGAAGAGATGGAACTCTTGGTATTGGAGCCAATAGCCAGTGTTTTCGTTTCCGTCCCCTTGCGGGGTAAATATCGTGGCGAAGTAGAAGAGTACTTTACTGTCACTATCCCGACTAAAGAGGGTTTCCGTCCCCTTGCGGGGTAAATATCGTGGCGAAGGGATTAGGTGCTGGTATTGGTGCTATTGGTCAAGCTGGGTTTCCGTCCCCTTGCGGGGTAAATATCGTGGCGAAGAAGCGTCTCTCTCCATTTGTAAACGCCTATTTAAGCGCTCTTTTGTTTCCGTCCCCTTGCGGGGTAAATATCGTGGCGAAGTTTTTCTCAAATTGGGCTTATAGGCTGCTTCGTTCAGGTTTCCGTCCCCTTGCGGGGTAAATATCGTGGCGAAGCTTTTGGGTCTAAGTCGCTGCCACCAAACCTTAACCATAGTTTCCGTCCCCTTGCGGGGTAAATATCGTGGCGAAGAGAAGGTGACTTACGGCTATCCAAAGAAATTCTTTATCGTTTCCGTCCCCTTGCGGGGTAAATATCGTGGCGAAGGTATCTTCCCCTATCTCAACGCGAGTTTGCTATCAAGTTTCCGTCCCCTTGCGGGGTAAATATCGTGGCGAAGTCTGTAACGATGCTTAGGTGACAAGTAACTACCTTGTGTTTCCGTCCCCTTGCGGGGTAAATATCGTGGCGAAGCCTAATGTTACTATTCCAGCACCGCCTACAGGAGCAGAAGCAGTTTCCGTCCCCTTGCGGGGTAAATATCGTGGCGAAGTATTCAGGATTGTCAGGAAGTATGTTGTCGATGCGTACCGTTTCCGTCCCCTTGCGGGGTAAATATCGTGGCGAAGGCGATCCCGAAACTTGTGAATGGGTGTTTACTAAAGAAGTTTCCGTCCCCTTGCGGGGTAAATATCGTGGCGAAGATTACACCAAAGATTAGCTGGTTCTAGAATTTCTGGGTTTCCGTCCCCTTGCGGGGTAAATATCGTGGCGAAGTAAGGTATCTAAAAGTGTCCAAATCATCAGTCGTTCGTTTCCGTCCCCTTGCGGGGTAAATATCGTGGCGAAGAACAATGAGTGCATTACCAAATACACCAGATGATGACGTTTCCGTCCCCTTGCGGGGTAAATATCGTGGCGAAGTGCACTGTAACTACTGTTACTGGGTGAATCTCGTTTTGTTTCCGTCCCCTTGCGGGGTAAATATCGTGGCGAAGTTCAACTGCCAATGCTAATAAAGGAGAAAAACAATTAGGTTTCCGTCCCCTTGCGGGGTAAATATCGTGGCGAAGATCGAATGCACGCCAGAGCCACCGCTAAGGCTTATTGGTTTCCGTCCCCTTGCGGGGTAAATATCGTGGCGAAGCAGTAACCAAACTCCATGACTAAACAATGGGATGAAATCGTTTCCGTCCCCTTGCGGGGTAAATATCGTGGCGAAGATGTCATCACGAATTACGATGACGGGGCGATCGCCAGGTTTCCGTCCCCTTGCGGGGTAAATATCGTGGCGAAGGATACTGCTTTGCTTCAGTAATGGACTTTGTTTCTCGAGTTTCCGTCCCCTTGCGGGGTAAATATCGTGGCGAAGCGTTTAAATCTGAGGGCAAGCAACAGACCCAGTTCGACGATGTTTCCGTCCCCTTGCGGGGTAAATATCGTGGCGAAGTTCTAAAAGAAGAGGCAGTTGGCATCAATCCAACCTATCTCGAGTTTCCGTCCCCTTGCGGGGTAAATATCGTGGCGAAGACTTAAATGAAAGTGTTATTCGTGAACGTGTAGAACACTTCTGTTTCCGTCCCCTTGCGGGGTAAATATCGTGGCGAAGCCTAGGCTTCTGAATGCTATATACTATGAAGTTTTCAAGGTTCGTTTTTTGCAGTCCACTTAACATTCGTTTACAAACGAA